>JAANMU010000038.1_pt1 | contig 145421 bp, 96 predicted proteins | sample 7279701 | NCBI WGS metagenome assembly JAANMU01 (sample SAMN14094539, study PRJNA606508) | bioreactor metagenome | isolation source: A lab-scale SPAN reactor treating ammonium-rich wastewater day 57 | place: Ireland: Galway | collected 2017-03-13
ATTGCCTTTCCGCTTTAGCGACGATTAGAATTCCCGGTTCTTTGTTTCGGATGGGTGTGTTTCGCGCAGCGTAGCGGAGCGAAACACACCCATCCGGCGGCAGCACGGACAGTTCTCGTCGTTGCCTCTCACCAGAGCCGAAAAGGACGTTGGCTGCGGCAGCGTCATAATCGCCCTAAACGCCAGCGGGGCTCGATGGGCGTAATGACGATACGTGATTCCACCTACGGCGTGGCCAAGAATCTCAATTGAAGATTCCGGGACGTGCTCGTCGTAGTAGGTCGCGCACGTCTTTCGAAGGTCCTTGAGTTCCCATGGCTCATCTTCCCGCGTCTCGCCATTCACCTTGCGCTTGATGCCGGCCAGGTCGCAGAGCGCCTGGAATCGGCTGTTGGGACGAGCTCCTCCTCCGAGGAAGACCGGATCGTCGGGACAGGGACTTGCTGGCATGATGCTTTTGACGTGAGCGTGTACGACGCGATTCATCGGCCGGTAAAATGCCTTGCCCGTTTTGACTCTCCGGTAAAAGAGCCATCCCCAGGGCGACTGCTCCTTGATCTCTCGATCCGGCGACTGCCGGCCCCAGAAAATGTGCCGCCAAAGGATCGGCTCATGGAACGGCGCCGATTTCCAAATAGTTCCCGTGTCGACGCCGTAATTGAAGAAAACGACGAGCGCCGCCCGCCAGTACCGCCCCACCGGAAACGATGCGTTCCAGCCTTTTGGTCGCGACATCTGGTGCGTCGTGAAGTAGAGTGCGTTGATCTCGGCCTTCGTCAAGTAATGCCGTCCCGCGACATTGCGCTGTTCCCTGGGCTTGGGGAAGCGCGGCAGCGTTTCGATGATGTCCTGCTCCCAAGCCCACGAAAGGACCGCTCGCAGGTGCTCGCGAGCCTTGTTCGCCGTCCGACCGGGATTTGTGCCCTGGTCGGAGACGGCCTTCTCGTACGCCCAATCGAGAAAGTCGCGGATTTCTTTGCGGTCCAATTTCTCGACGGGAACTCCACCGCCCCATTCCTTCCATTTCGTGAGCGTAGTGTGGTACTCAGCACGAGTTCCCCGTGAGGGATTGCCGGATCGCAGGTATTTGGTTATCGCTGCTTTGAGAGTCGTAGGCATTCCGGTAGCTCCGTTGCCGCCGGCGCTTACTCCCGTGCCCATTCCTCTCGGCCAACGGCGTCACGTTGTGCTTCGTGCTGGGCATCGCATTCGCCCCGTAAATCGACTTGAGATGATCGGGGGAGCGACAATTGGCGTCGATCCCCCTGCTCAAAGATACGTTGCCGGATTTCGTCACGCCGCGGCACAGTTCAGCGGGGTGTCAAACCGAAGGAGAGTCGGGGCAAGTGGAATGGCACTGGAGTGTGGCGGACCGACGTGACCCATAGCCCGACAAAACGCGGATCGCGCCTTTGCCTCAGCCCTGACCCGACCGGGACGAGTGAGAGCGATGGATTGATTTGCCAAACCACCGGTACACTTGCCCGGCTGGCCAAGTGCCCGTGGGCGCATGGCGCATGCGAGACACCAAAGAAGGCCATTGACAAAACGAGAAGCTACACCACAACCGCATGTATGGCTTCACATAGGCTCTCAATAAAGTCAGTGGCCTCAATCGCATTTGCCGCGGTGATCGGCCATCTCACTCCGGGAAAGCTGGGGTCGAGATCAGCCTCGTGAGCAATCTTATTCCGGCGTTCAATGATCAACCGAAGTTGCTGTTTCAATAAGGCCGCGTCGATTCCTAGTTGGGCGCTCACGGAATTCCAAAGCGGGACTCCGGAGAAGAGGCGTATCGCATCCGCGACCTTGTCGGCTTGCTGGAAGGAAGCATAGCCATGTTTGGTTCGAATCTCGTTATCCAGCCATCCACTAGTGCCGGGCGTGGCGATACCGTTGATGGCGCCAATCATCGTGACTTGGAATTTCTGAAACGCATCCGTTTGTGGCCTATGGCCTTCAAACACCTCGATCATGCCGAGACGGGTCAGTTCATGTACGTAGTAATCCAGTGCGCTGACCGCCAGAACTATTTGTGCTCGGAGCAAGTCGTCTATATCAAGGCCGGGCATCGGGCCAGGCAGAGGATTCGCGGCCAAATGCGCGTGCAGAAGTGGCAGATATCGCGCACGCTGGATGCTTGCCCGAAAATGGTCCAAAGCAACTTGCATTATTACTCAGGAAGTCAATGCAATGACTTTGTCCGCACCCTCTAGGAAAGCCGCAATTGCAGCATCGCGGCTCCCCTTTTGAATGACCGACCCCGCCCCGGCCCTAGCTATCTGCTCATCGGTCAGACTGAAGAGCGGCATATGCTCCGTTTGGGACAGCAGGAGTATGGCGCTGAGTTCCGGCACGTGCATAAGCGCCGTCCCAACAGGGGCGTGCGCTTTTTCATACTGCCCAGCCGGCAGTAGCATGCCGAGTGTCTGGAGCACCGGCACCAATTCAGTCTGGATTCGATTCTGGATCTCTGCCGTCATTACTTCCTGCGAACGAGTCGGGCGGCCTCCATATGTACGGTAACGCTGGATCACGTTGCCAAAGAACCGAGGCGTTTTTTTTGGGAAGGGATAAACTGCCGTTTCCAACACGGAACTCGTTTGAGCTTTCTTCGCCCATGCTGACCATTTAGGGAGAATCTTGGCGAGGGAGTCGATGGCCATCGCCGAAATCGTGTCAGGCGTCATCGGAACAATAAAAAAATCGCTCGTCATCAACAGGTTTTGATTAAGGGCCCCGAGGGAAGGGCTCATGTCGAGCAACACGAAGTCGGCTTCGTACCTCGCTGCTGTGATGTCGAAGAGGTAGCTGATTGAGCCTGGGATGTTCTGAAGCGTCACCAGTGAACTACCCAGTTCGTGCGCGATGCCGAGTGTTACTTCGTACTCCGCCAAGCCGATGTGACCAGGCAGGAGGAATAGCGTCGGCGAACCTGGCACCGTGAGACAGTCCACTGGTGCGATAGGCGTCAGCCGCGACTCGAACGCAGGCGCAAGCCCGTCGCGGATGGAATTGACGCCGCCGCGCCGGTAAACATCCTCAAGTTCCATTGCATCGTTAAAGCCAGTAATGATCCCGGTAAGGCTGCACTGGAGGTCGCAGTCAACCATCAGGACGCGTTTCCCTTTCTGGGCCAGAGCCCAGCCGAGATTAAGGACGGTAGTGGTCTTGCCCACCCCGCCCTTCTGGCTGAAAAAAGCGATTCTTGCTGCCACGTTGAGTCCATCCTTCTACCGGTACACATGCGCCGGGCGATTATTCTCCGATTGTACTTTTTCGTTGGCCTCACCACCAGAACTCGCGAGCCAACTCGTCTTTTGGGCCAACCGAGGCATTTTAAGTAGGACACTGCAGACGTCGTTTTTCAAAGCAGGGATGTCGACGTGCTATACGTTCTTCGGTCACAAAGACCGATCATACTTTGAGCAAGGGTGGTCCTTCCATAACCGCCTCTGTTTCCGCCAATCGGGCACGCTGGCAATTCGGCGGAGTTCGTGCTCTTGGATTGGTTCCTTGCCGCGACTAATTCGCGGCAGGAAAGGGGGCTACTCTTGGATGTTGGGAGCCAGTTGTAGCAGGTTCATGATCTGCGTGTCTCGCGCTAGCGAGCGCGGTTGCGGCGGAAACGGGCTTTCGTGGTGACGGTGAGCGTTCATACTGCGTTTTTTGTGAATTTATGGTCACCCAGCGCCTTGATGTCGCCAGGATGGAAGTTGATGGAAATCGTTCCATTCTGGCTGTCGTAGTCGATCCGCTCGATGAGCAGCCGCAGCAGGCAGTCCTTCCAAGCTGGCTCAAACCCTGTTGGTATTAGGCCAACATCGGCTTCGTCGACCATGCCGCTTGGTCACTTCGTTCACATAATCCGACGCGCGTGCGGCGCCATTGTTACTCGACAAAGTCCTCTCCTGAACCCGCTCTGTCTCAATCCGGTAGAACACGTAATGTAAATTCACGAACCGACAGATATACTTCCGACCTCGCGCGAGCCAACGCAAATGTAAAAACTACAGGAGTGTTGGCATCCCCAGTTATCTTGCTCAACCCCCGAAACGGATAGGGCGGATTCTTGCAAGTAGCGGCGTGGTGTCGGCGAAAAACCCAGGAAGTATAGTCCGCTTTCGGGGCGGGTGGGGCTCGGATCGGTAACATTTGTCGAGGGTGCTTGCAACGAATACTCACAACTCAACGTTGAGGCACCGAATGGCGACCTAGAATCGCTCGAAAGGAACCTCCCCTACGTGTAGCCCGCCACGGCGGGATAGGTCGCGTTTGTTTGTTGATTTTGGTGATCGGCATTGGGCGGTTGACACGAGCGAGAATGGGAGTGTCAATCAGGACGAGCATCGTTACGCCGGCCCATTTGAATTGGAGGGGTTCTCCGCGCTTGCCTAGTCGTTCTGCAAATCGGCACAGGCAGCATGTTCTTTAAGAGTTTCTCACGATTTACCCGTCAGCGCAAAACGGTATGTACCGATTTGCACGTGCCTGATTCCGCAAGAATACTGCAATTTCTTGGAAAAAAATGCGCACGTTTGACAAAGGCGCAAGACGGTATAGAATCGCGATATTCCTTGGGAAAACAGTAAATTTCGGCGGGGTCGGAGTGACTCTCACACCGTGGAGGTCACAGGTTCGAATCCTGTGCCGCCCACCTCTAAAGCCTTGCAATTCAATGATTTGCAAGGCTTTTTTTGATCGAATTTTTCCGAATTTCTATGGGTGATAGAGACTCGTCGGCGAGAAGATAACTGGAATAGCTACTTCGGTTAAAGTCTATCCACGCAATTGCTTTCGCTCGTCCTTTGGGAACTAGGTCGTATCAGGGCCTGGCGCCGTCTGCGGCCGAGAGGCAATGGGTGGTCATGGGGCACTGGGTGTATCCCATGGCTTGCAGGCACACATCGGCGCGATATAGGGGGTCTTGCATTAGGCACACGCGACGATCGGCCGCGGGAATCGTGGTGGAGTAAATCCGCAGCTCTCCCGAAACCGAGACGATCACCTCCTCGCGCCAATCGCCGAGCACGTCAGCCACGCCCACCACCGAACCTTGCAGCTCGTTGGGGTAGCCTCCGCGGCGGTACTTGATGAGGTTCTTGTTCTGGATCAACTCCCCCGACAGGTCGGCGTCCCAGTACACGGCGCGCAGGCCGAACCCCCAATCCAGGTCATCTCGCAGCACGCGACCTTTCGCTTTGAACAGCCAGCGATCATGCGACGGCTTCTCGGCGTCGGTGTCCGAAGAATAGCACTCCAACCCCGGCGAACTAGGGTCGATGTCGGCGCATATGCCGAGGGAATGCACATGGCGCGTAGGCCGGTCCCACCCCCACAAAATCTTGCCCGTTGCGGCGTCCACCAGGCAGCAGCCGTTCTTGGATTTGCGGGTTTCCATCCCATAGTAAACCTCCAGTCCCGGTCGCTCGGGATCAATATCGCCTACGTAGTGATGATCCGGGTGTCCTAGCCCGGTGGACCATAGCCCCACGCCGTTGTCGTCCAACACGGCGGAACCAAGAAAGACCTCGTCGCGACCATCGCCATCCACGTCGGCGGCGTGCATGCTGTGGGCGCCTTGGCCGCAATAGCGGCGGCCTTCTTCGTCGTCGTCGCGCCAGTTCCAGAGTTCGCGGAGTCGGCCCGCGTGGTATTCATACGCCCGCACCTGGATGGTGTCGTACGTGCCGCGCTCGACAATCAGGCACGGCGTTTTGCCGTCGAGATAGGCCACACCTAACTGATTGCGCGAGGCCCGGTTGTAATTGGAAAAAGCGTCGCGCGGCGGCCAGTCGGCGCGGGTCAATTCCTTGCCGGTCATCCCGTCGAAAATCAGCAGGTGCTCGGGGCCGGACTGCACGCGGCCGTCCGCGTCGCGCGGGTCTCCCTCGCCGGCCTTCAAGCACACCTCGGCTCGCTGGTCGCCGTCCAGGTCATGGACCACCATCGGCGAGTACCAGATTCCGCGCTCAATGGCCCATCCCAGGTCGTAGCGCCACAAGAATGAGCCGTCGGCCAGGTAGGCCTCAATCTTGTAGGTATCGGGACTGGGCTTCCAATAGCATTCTTAGGGATCAATGTTTACGTTGGGCTGCTTGATGACGTAGTCGTACGCCCCGTCGCCATTCAGATCGGCGACGCCGCATTTCTGGAAGGTGTAGTCGCCCTGGAGCGGGAGGGTCACATAGCTCTGCGCCTTGTGGGCCGGTGTGGCGCGGGCGCTGGACGAAGGCTCGCCTTCCCGACCATCGCGAACGTCGGTCACAAAATACTCGTTGGGTGCGCCCGCCACCGGCTGCTTGTCGACGAAGTCGGTCGTCTTGCGCAGCGGCGCCTCGGTCAAACGCACCGGCGCTTGCCCGGATATGCGTCGATAGACGTGGAAGTCGGCGCTTGGCGGATCCTCCTTGAGCAACCGCCAGCCGACGTAGATGCGGCCTTCGCCTGCCGGCAGCGCAACCAAGCCGCGATCCATCTTTTCCTCGACGCGCTGCCTAGCGAAGCCGACAACCAGAGGTTTTCGGTTGAGGGCAAGCGGCGCGTCTTGCCCCAGGGCCGCAGGCGCGCCGGCGTCAAACCCGACGAGCGCCAGCATCGCGCACGCGATGGTGCAGAAACCGGCGTGTCTCAAGGGGAGAACATTCATCGTGATTTCCCTGGTGTCAAGATTCCAATCCGCTGCGACGCCTTTCGCGCCGCGAAGCGGAATTGTGTCTGGAAATGTAGGCTAAATGCCAAGTGAAAATCGCTTGTTTTGGGCAGTGTAGTTGTCTAGATTCGAAACCTTATTTTGGCTCCCATGTTGCTGCAATTCGAACCAACCGAGGCCCACATTGATATTTTGCTTCCTTGCCGCCGCGCGAAATAACATAAACAAGACTCCCTAAAAAACTATTGATGTCTATTCATCCGAGCGAGCCTGCCGGATGGTGTGCGACGTCTTTACCCTATCCGTGAACGACGCGACGGGCGTCGATTTTACGCCCGATAATCCTCGCTCGAACTTTTTCGCTTTAGAGTCTGTTGCCGCTTACTGCGAGGCAGGTCCAAGGCGTACGTCCGCGGCGTACGCTTGTGCTGTGGCGCCGGGCCAACCGTGACAGAATTCCTGGCTTCTCGGTTTCCTAGTCGGGAGACATGCATTAGTTTACGCAAAGCCACTTCTTGGTCGGTGCGTGCTTATCCGAGGTGGGACCATGGCGAACGCGAGGCAAGACCATTCTCAGCCCGAGAAAACGAACGCTGCGGGTGAGGAACGCCTTGAATCCTCTTCGGCGCGCCAGGCCGATCCTCATGCGACAACCGTCGACGCAGCGCCGGCCGACACCGACGAAACTGCAACGTTTTTCGGGCCTACGGACGCCAACGCGAATCGCCCATTGCCCGAAGCGTTGGCGCAGTACGAAGTGTTTGCGGAGTTGGGGCGTGGCGGGATGGGCGTCGTCTACCGAGCGCGGGATCGGCGTACGGACCGCGTTGTAGCGCTCAAGGTAGTTCGGCCGGAACGTCTGGAAGGAGTAGCCCCCGAACAGCGGGCCGCTGCGCTGGAGCGATTTCGCACTGAAGCGAGAGCCGCCGCGCGGCTGGACCACCCGTATATCGCCACCGTGTACGAAGTCGGTGAGGCCGAGGGGTGTCCCTACTATGCGATGCGTTTTGTCGAGGGACCAAGTCTGGCCGAATTGGTGAAACCAGGTCCTCTGGATTCCTGCCGTGCGGCTCGCTATCTGGCGCAAATCGCCCGCGCGGTCCATGCGGCGCATCAGCGCGGAATCTTGCATCGTGATTTGAAGCCCCACAATGTGCTGCTTGATATCCGCCAAGACTGCGCAGTGGTAACCGACTTTGGTCTGGCGAAGTTATTGGAGAACGAACAAGCATTCACGCTCACGGGCGAAGTGTTTGGCTCGCCTCCCTACATGCCGCCGGAACAAGCACGCAGCGCGGCCGAAGTCACGGTCGCTGGCGACGTGTATGGGCTGGGGGCGACGTTGTACGCGTTACTAACAGCTCGACCTCCATTCCAAGGTGGATCCGCGGCGCAAACGCTCCACCAGGTGCTAACCGAGGCCCCCAAGCCGCCCCGCGGTCTCAACCCCGAGATCCCTCGCGACCTAGAAACGATCTGCCTGCGTTGCCTGGAGAAAGAACCGGAACGACGGTACGCCTCGGCTCAGGAGGTGGCCGACGAGTTGGAACGACACTTACGAGGCGAGCCGACTCAAGCGCGCCCCGTCGGATCGTTGGAGCGGGCATGGTTGTGGAGACGACGCAACCCTGTCATGGCGGGGCTGCTTGGCGCGGTGGCCTTGTCGCTCTTGGTGGGAACGGTCGTCTCGGTCTTCTTTGCAATTGACGCAGCCAGAGGCCGCGCGCTGGCCGAGTCCAACGCGGGTAAAGCCAGACGACAAGAATCGCTCGCTCGGCAAAAGGCCGCCGAAGCGAATCAGGCCGCTCAGCAACTACGCAAGACGGCGGCACAGCTCGCCCAAACGGCCGCCGATTTGCGGACGCGCGAACTCGTCGCCCGGCAAAACGCCTATCGGGGAGCGATCAGCGTCGGTTATCAGCAACTGCTGCGAGGCGATTTGCGGGGCGTGCGAGAAACACTGGAGACCCAGTTTCCCGTTGCCGGTCAGCAAGAGTTGCGAGGCTTTGAATGGCGCCACCTGTGGCGTGCAAGCCATCCGGACGTGCTGACCTTGCGCGGTCACCGCGCCCGGCCATGGTGCGTTGCCTTCTCGCCCGACGGGCGCTTGTTGGCCAGTGGCGGCTCTGACTGCAGCGTGCAAATCTGGGACGCCGCAAACGGTGTCACCCTGCGCGCGTTGTTCGATCACCGCGACAAAGTCCTCGCCGCCGCCTTTTCGCCCGACGGGCAATGGCTCGCCACGGGAGCGAATTGGACCAATCAGGACGAACCCGGCCAGGTGATTGTTCACGAGGTTGCAACAGGCAAGGTGCTGGCCTCGCTGGCCGAGCATGCGGGAGCGGCCGTGGCGCTTACCTTTGACGCCGAGGGAAAGCGGCTGTTGGTCGGGATGGTAACGGGGCCCGATGACGGCGGCGTTGCTATCTACGACACCGGCTCTTGGCGTTTGGAAACACTCTTGCCCGCGCACCGCACGTCGCGAAACCCCTCGGGCGTCAGTGGACTGGCTTTGTCGCCCGATGGGCGAACGTTCGCCAGCGCCGGGTTTGACGGCAAGGCAATCTTATGGGACGCCCAAACTCGTGAAGAACGATTGACGCTTACCGGGCACTCGGGCTGGGTGCGCTGTGTTGCGTTCTCGCCCGACGGGAAGTGGATCGCCACCGGCAGCGACGACCAATCGGTGCGGGTTTGGGACACTTCCAACGGCAGCCAAACGCGATTACTCCGCAGCGACCTAACCGGCGCGGTGACCAGCATCGCGTATACCGAGGGCGGCCGCTCCATCGCCTTCAGCGGGTTTTCCGGGGCCGGGTTGTGGAACCTTGCCACAGGTAACGTGATCGGGATGGCCAATGACGCCCACACTCCGGAATTGACCGTTTCTCCCGACGGCCAAAAGATCGCCCTTGCAGCAACTCCGATCGACAAGCTGCACATGGCGTCGGCGGCCGAGGTGCTAATTGCTCCTATCGACCAATTGAGTCTTGCGGTGGAATTGGCGCCGGTGGGACACATTCGCGCTGTGGCGTTTTCGCCCGATAACCAAACCTTGGCTGCCGGCGGTTCGGCGGGCGAAGTGTTCCTTTGGAACGCGGAGACGCGGCAGCCGACCGGCAAAATCAAACCGGAACTGGCGCCGGGAGAAGAGATCGCCGAGCTTCAATTCTCACCCGATGGTTCGATGCTGTTCCTTGCGGCCGACGACGCTCGTTTTCAAAAACGGCGGTTCCTCTACGATATCAACGCGGGCGAAGTGTGGAAGGAATTGGTGAAACCCACCTGGGCGCTCCTCGCGCCGGAATTTGCGTTCTCGCACCAGGGAAGGCTTGCGGCGGTCGTGCGTCAGGTGAGCAGTCCTTATACCTTCAACGGCCGGCAAAGCGAACTCCACGATCAGACCTGGATCGAAGTCTGGGACATTGGCGGCCGAACGCGGCTGGAGACCATCGAAGTTCCCAAGGCGCCGCGGCGAGGCGATGGTCCAGGCGTGAGGGCATTACGGTTCTCGCCCGATGACGACCGGCTGGTTATCGCCACCCAGGATGGCCGCATCCTGACTTGGGACTGGCAAACGAACGAATTACAGACCCGGCAGACGGGAGATCCCGCTGTTGTGCCGGTTCATGGCGACTCTCAGCGGCTGCTCGCGTTGCTTACGGCGCGCAATAAGAAAGAGGAACTCGGTTCGTCGGCGCTTATGGATTATCGTCTCCACTTGGTACAAACGGAGAACGGCGCCACGGCGGCCAGGCATGCGATTCCGGGGGGATGGAACGGCGGATCGCTCTTAGCCGCTTCTCCCGATGCCCGCATGTGGGCGATGAACAACAATGTTAGTCGCATGCAAACCATCGTGTGGGATGCAATTGAAGGCAAGGTCGTGGCCCAAGACCCTACCTCCGCGAACTGCGCCGCTTTTGCGCCCGATGGCCGCACGGTGATCCTGGGCGCCGCCAACGGAGTGCTGCGCGTGTGGAGCCTCACCAGCGGCTGGCAGTTGACGACGCTCCACGAACATCAGAGCGATGTGTTGGCGGCCGCCTTTTCGCCCGATGGCCGCGTACTGGCCACTGCGGGCGGCGACCGACTATTTGGGCGAGGTCACCACAAGCCCGGCGAACTGAAGCTATGGTTCGCCGCCGATCTGGAAAAGACGCAGCCTCCACCGTCTGAGTCAGCCGACGAGGTGACGGAAGATTGGCGCCGTGAGGGCGGCTTTCAACTGTTGACCGCCATGACGCCTGGGGGAACCGTTGCCGCCGCGGCGCCGCATCTTGCGAACTCGGTTCATCTGCTTTCGTTGGCGACGGGGGAAACCGTGAAAACGATCGATGATTCAGAGCTCACGCCAACCTGCCTCGCCTTCTCGCCCGATGGCAAACAGCTTGTGCTCGGCACGGCGCCGGATGAGTACGGACCGCCAGCGACCAGCGAGGCGGCGGTCTACCAACTTGCCCCCCTGAAGCGTCTGTCGGTTTATCAGCGACATCCCGGCAAAGTACGCACCGCGGCGTTTGCTCCCGACGGCTCGCGGGTGGCTTCCGCCGACGACCAAGGTCATCTGCGCGTCTGGGACGCCGTGACCGGGAAAGAGCAAGGCGCCGTGGAAACCGGGTTGGCGACCGCGCTGGCGGTAGCGATCTCGTCCAATGGCGAACAACTTGCGGTCGGGGGCGGCGCTACGGAAGAGGACCCTATGGTGCAACTGCGACTGTGGACCTTCCCGGACTTGAAGGAACAACGAACGTGGGGCGGCTTTCCCGCGGAAGTAGGCCGCGTCGTGTTCTCGCCCAATGGGCGTTACCTGGCGGCGGGCGCCGCGGAGCACGAAGGCGGCGGTTTAGGAGAGGTCGCAGTATGGCGCGTCGAGGACGGCGCTGAGGTGTTCCGCCGGCGGCGCGTTGCCTCCGCAGCCGGAGGTCACGACCGGATTCTAGAATTCTCGCCCGATTCGCGTTACTTGGTTTTTTGCGATATCGACGGACTCACCTGCCTGACGATTTGTGATCTCCAAGAGGACCGCATCCACCAATCCGCTCTGCCATTCCACTATCTCCCGTTGCTCCGCTTTCGGCAGGATGGCCGGCTACAAATGATCGGATGGAGCGACGAAACGCTGCGCGGTTGGACAACCGCGCTGGATCAACTACTGCCCATTCACGCCGAGAGAACGACGACCAAAGCCCCCACACCCTAGACGGGCGTTTCCAGCGAGCCTGGCGAACTTTCGCCAACAGCGGATGCCGGCGCATCGAACGAAGGTGACGCGTTCAACGCGATTCGTAAGGTCAAGTCAAGCGCATCTTCCAGCGCCGCCATCACCATTTGCCAATGAGAACGGCGGCACGCGGTATGGGGCAATTATTGCTGGCAATCGCACGACGGCCGTTCAGCCTCAGACAACGTCACATCGGCGCCGCATTGCTGTTGTGGGTCGTGGTCGCGTCTCGTTTGTTGGAGAGAACGGTAACACTTCGAGCAAAACTGCGCTTCTCCAAGGGACAAGCTCGTACTTCCAAGCCCAAGCGCCGGAAGAATCGGCAGCGCGGAGCGATTGCAAGACTGGACGCATTGCGGGCCTGAACGCGGATCGCAGGTAAAATACCGGCCATCGCTGTACTTCACTTGGGGCATCTCGACTTCCCTGAGATGAAGGGTTAGCATTGCTGCTGTCAATCTCCTACTCGTTGAAAGGCCGCCAATTATGCTCCTCGGGGACGAAACCGTTTCTGAGTTGGCATTTCCCCTGTCTCGGCCGACTGCGGAAATCAATACGCTCAGGGATTTGCTGGCCTCTCAGGCAATGCGGGCGGGCGATCGCCTTGCCTTCACATTCCTGGCCGATGATGATCGGGAAACTTCGATCACCTACGCGGAACTGGATCGCCGGGCGCGCTGTATCGCGGCCCGATTAGCGCGGGTCGCGGAACCGGGCGACCGAGCCTTATTGGTCTTTCCGGCGGGCTTGGACTTTATTGCGGCGTTCTTTGGTTGCGTCTACGCTGGGGTACTGGCCGTGCCGGCCACGTTCCCCAAGCCGCGGCGGCCCATGCCGCGTTTGATGTCGATCGCGCGGGACTGCGGCGCCAAGGTTGCCTTCACCACGTCGGCCTCGCTGGCGTCGTTCGACCTGTCGCTCTCGCCCGAACTGGAGCAGCTGGAATGGCTCACAACGGATGACACCAGCGACACAAACGATCGCGAAGGATGGGCGCCGCCCCGTCTGCATCGCGATGAACTGTGCTTCCTGCAATACACCTCGGGGTCGACCAGCGAGCCGAAAGGCGTGATGGTCTCGCACGCCAACTTGCTGGCCAACATGGAATTGATCCTGGTCGGCAACGGCGTCCAGCGACGGCCGGGGGAGAACCCGGCGCGGCGCGGCGCGTTTTGGATTCCCGCGTATCACGACATGGGGCTGATCTGTGGCATCTTGGGAGCGGTGTACGAGGGCGGCCATAGTGTGCTGATGACTCCCGCCTCGTTCCTCCACCGGCCCCTACGTTGGCTGGAAGCCGTATCCAAATACAGGGCCGAGGTGAGCGGCGCGCCGAACTTCGCCTACGAGTTGTGCATCCGAAAATCAAAACCGGAACAGCGGGCAGCGCTCGACTTGAGTGCGTGGCGCGTCGCCTTTTGCAGTGCGGAACCCGTCCAGGCCGAAACGCTGGAGCGGTTCGCCGAAGCGTTCGCCCCCGCTGGCTTCTCGGCCGAAGCGTTCTACCCCTGCTACGGTCTGGCCGAAGCGACCTTGCTGGCTGCCGGCAACCACGGTCCCGGCAGCGTGGTGGAGAAGCGCGTGCTTGCGACCTCACTCACCGAGAATCGCTGGCAAGAAGCCAACGGCGATACCACCGCGCGTGTGCAGCGGTTAATTGGCTCAGGGGGCGAGTTGCTCAACCAACGGCTGGCGATTGTCGATCCGCAAACGCGCCGCCGCGTCGGCGGACAGACCATCGGCGAGATTTGGGTCCAAGGGCCGTGCATCGCCCAAGGATATTGGGGGCGCCCGGAAGAATCGGAGCAGGTCTTCCGCGCCCGACTTGCCGGCGATGGTGACGGAACTTACCTCCGTACCGGCGACTTGGGATTTCTCGATCAGGGGCAATTGTTTGTTACCGGACGAGTCAAAGACGTCATCATCATTCGCGGACGAAACCATTATCCACAGGACATCGAGCGGACAATGGAGGCAGCGCATCCGGCTCTGGTTTACGGCGCCGGCAGTGCGTTCGCTTTGGAAGCCAATAGTCAAGAACGGCTGGTCGTGGTTCACGAAATCGACCGGCATCACCGCGACGCGAACCTGGACGACGTTATCCGGTGCATCCGGACCGCCGTGGCCGATGAACACGAACTGGAAATTGCGGGCGTGGCGCTGATCCGTCAAGCGAGTCTCCCCCGCACGACCAGCGGCAAGCCGCAACGCCGGTTGTGCCGCGAACTGTACCTGGACGGCGAATTAAACGTCCTGGCGCAATGGACCGCCCCCGAACCGACGTCGCTTGGCGTTGAAAACGGCCTCCTTGGCCAACTGGAGTTTGCCCGGCACGGCCGCCCGTTGGAGGCGGAGGAAACCAAGCGGCTAGCCGAACAGATTGAAGTGGGATTGCTGGAATGGCTTCTGGAGCGGACCGGCGCGCCTCGCGGCGCCGTGGACCGCGCCCGGCCCTTTGCGGAATATGGTCTCGACTCGTTAGCGGCCGTCGAGCTAAGCCAGGAGTTGGAGCAGCGGTTGGGCGTGCCGTTGTCTTCGGTAGTGGCGTGGAAGTACCCCACGCCCGAAACGCTTGCCCGGTACCTAGCCCAGCAAGTAAGCGGCGGCAGTGACGACGAGATGCGTGTATCGCAACGCAAGCGCACGACCGCCCACTTCGAGCAATTACTGACCGAAATCGAAGCCGCCACCGACGACCAGGTGCGGCGTCAGCTGTCCGGACCAGCCACCAAGGGGCGATTCGCCAAGCCTTGACCTTGGCTTAGCCAAGTCGAGGGGTTTCAACGTTTATTGTTCTTGTCTCGTTCGCTAATCCGAATCACAGGCTTCAACAGAATACGAGCCATGAGCGCCGCTTATTGATCGCTTTTCTTCGGCGGTGCTCAAAATCGGTAACAGTCGCGTAGGAATTGCGCCCTTCTAACCAAAGTCCCTCTCGTTCGTCGCCATCCATCGTGACGCCGGCGCTCAACGACAAACCCTCCCAACCTCTTGCACCTGCGCGAATTCCCATGATCGATCTCGCTCAACGCGTTTCCAACTTGTCCCCGTTGCGACGCGAACTTCTTCAACGGCGCGTAGCCGCCAGCCCCGAAGCGGCCGAGCCAATCGCCATCGTCGGCATGAGTTGCCGCTTCACGGGGGCGAAGGACGTGGATTCCTTCTGGCGGGTGATTCGCGACGGCGTCATCGCCACCCGCGAGATTCCCGCCAGCCGTTGGGACGCCGATGCCTACTACGACGAAGATTATGACACCATCGGAAAGATGGCGACGCGGTGGGGCGGCTTCGTGGACGACGTCGATCAATTTGACCCCCAGTTCTTTGGCATTGCTCCGCGCGAGGCGGAGCGCATGGACCCGCAACAGCGGCTTCTATTGGAAGTGGCCTGGGAAGCGTTGGAGCACGCGGGCATTGCGCCAGAGCGGCTCCGCGGCAGCGCGACGGGTGTGTTTGTCGGCATCGGCGGGACCGACTACTCCAAGCTTGCGTGCCAGTTCGGCAACTACCTGAACTATATCGACGCCCACGTGGGCACCGGCAACGCCCTGAGTATCGCCGCCAATCGCGTGTCATACATTCTTGATTTTCACGGGCCAAGCCTGGCCGTCGACACGGCGTGCTCCTCAGGATTGGTCGGCATACACCTGGCGGTGCAGAGCCTGCGGAATTGGGAATGCGATGCGGCCTTGGCCGGCGGCGTGAACCTGATCCTGGCGCCCGACGTGACCATCGCTTTCTCCAAGGCGCGGATGCTCTCGTCCGACGGCAAGTGCCGACCATTCGACGCCGCCGCCAACGGCTACGTGCGCGGCGAGGGGTGCGCGTTGATTGTCCTCAAGCGCCTCACCGACGCGCTCCACGACGGCGACAACGTGCTGGCCGTCATTCGCGGAACAGCGGTCAACCAGGACGGCGCCACCTCGGGCATCACGGCCCCCAATGGCCTGCTTCAACAAGCCGCGATTCGCGCGGCCTTGGCCGAAGCCGACCTGACGCCCGACGATGTGACGTACATCGAGGCTCATGGCACCGGCACCCCTTTGGGCGATCCCATTGAAGTACAGTCGCTGGGCGAGGTGTTTCGTAAGGACCGTGACGACCACACGCCGGTGTACGTGACCAGCGTCAAGGCGAACATCGGCCACACGGAAACGGTGTCTGGCGTGGCGGGCATCATCAAAACGGTGCTCCTGATGCGGCATGGTGTGATCCCGCCGCAGGCCCATCTTGAGACGCTCAACCCGCATATCGACCTAAAGGGGACACGGCTGGCCTTTCCCACCGCGCCGGTGGACTGGAAGGACGGCCCCGCGCGGATCGCGGGCGTCAGCTCGTTTGGCTTTGGCGGCGCCAACGCGCACGTGGTGCTGGAGGCGCCGCCCGCAAGCGGCGCCAAGCGACTGCAACCCGACGAGCGCGACGGAATGCAAGATCGACCGCTCCACGTGCTGGCGATGTCGGCCAAATCCAAGACGGCGCTCCCGACGCTGGCGGCCCGATACGCCGAATTCCTGCAAGACAATCAGGATGTTGCAATCGCCGACTTCTGCCACGGCGTTAATACGGGCCGGAGCCACTTTCCCCACCGCCTGACGATTGCCGCCGCCAGTCGCGAGGCCCTCTTGGAGAAACTCGCGGGTGTGGCGGCCGGTTCGGCGGCGGGAGTGAAGTCGAGCCACGTCAGTGCCGCCGCCCGGCCCAAGGTGGCGTTTCTGTTTACCGGCCAAGGCTCGCAATACGCGGGCATGGGCCGCACGCTTTACGAGACGCAACCCCTGTTCCGCAGCGCCATCGATCGCTGTGCGGCACTGCTGGACGGTTGGGTCGCGCAACCGCTCACCGAGATTCTGTTCGCTCCCGCCGAACAATCCCGCATTGACGAAACCGCTTGCACTCAGCCCGCGTTGTTCGCCTTGGAATATGCCCTTGCCACCCTTTGGCGAAGTTGGGGCGTCGAACCGGACCTAGTCATCGGCCATAGCGTCGGAGAGTATGTAGCGGCCGTCGTCGCGGGCGTGATGAGCCTAGAAGACGGTCTGCGGTTGATCGCGCATCGCGCACGGCTAATGCATGCCCTCCCGTGCGATGGCTCGATGGCCGTGATTTTCGCGCCCGCGGCGCAAGTGCGCCAGGCGATCCAAGGGCGAGAACGGGAACTATCCATCGCGGCGGCGAACGGGCCGGAAAACACCGTGGTATCGGGACAGACCGACGCCGTGCGTCACGTGGTTGAGCGTTTTCAGGCCGAGGGGGTCCGGGTGCAAATGCTGGCTGTTTCGCACGCGTTCCACTCGCCGTTGATGGACCCCATGCTCGATGAGTTTGAGCGATTGGCCGGTGAGGTGGAGCATCATCGCCCACGCGTTCCCATTGTTTCCAACGTCACGGGCGAACTGGCTGGAGATGATACTTATAACGCGCGCTACTGGCGCGACCACGTCCGTGGTACGGTTCGATTTGAGGAAGGCGTGCGGCATCTGGAATCGCAAGACATTCACGCCGTTGTCGAAGTCGGCCCGGCGCCGGTGCTGCTGGGGATGGGACGCCGCTGTCTGCCGCAATCGACGGCGCGCTGGCTTCCGTCGCTCCGCAAAGGCCAGGAGGATTGGATATCTCTCATCGGCGCCCTGGAAGAGCTATATCTGGTGGGCGTGAAAATTGACTGGCTGGGCTTTGACCAGCCTTGGTCCCGGAACCGGCTGGTGCTGCCGACCTATCCCTTCGAGCGGAGCCGGATGTGGTTGCAGATAGACGAGGCGCCGCAATCCGCCGCCCGCGGCGTGGGACCGGTGGTGCATCCGCTGCTGGGCCGGCATGTGCCCAGCGCGCTGGAATCGACTCTTTACGAAGTTTCACTTGCCCCGCGTTCGCCTAAGTATCTGCGCGACCACGTGGTGCAAGGCTCGGTGGTTACGCCTGCCGCCGCGTACTTGGAACAGGCGCTGGCTGCGGCCGAGCAGGCATTCGGTCCTGGGAGTCACGCCATCGAAAATGTCTCGATCCAGCAGGCGATGTTTCTGCCCGAACACGGCAGCCGCACGGTGCAAGTCATGGTCTCGCCCGAACTGGGTGGTCGCTGCACCTTTGAGGCCTACAGCCTGGCCGCCGACGCTGGCGCCAAGGCGACCTGGCAAATGCATGCGGCGGGGATAATTGTTCGCGGCGTCGAGAACGACATGGAACTTCCCTCGCCCATCGACCGGGAGACCGCATGCGCGGCCGTCTTGGAGTCCAGCGAGCGAGACCGTTTCTACCGTGAGATCGCCACGCGCGGGTTGGCGTATGGTCCCGCATTCCAAGTATTTGCCGAAGTGAAGCGCATGGCGCATGGCGCCTTCGGACAGGTGGAGCTTCCCGACGAAGTAGCCAAAGACCTGGGCAAATATCACTTACATCCGGCGTTGCTGGATGGCTGCCTTCAGGCGATGGCCGGCGCCATTCCGCCCGAGGCCGATGGATCGCAGTCCCCGTATACCTATATGCCAGTGGCCATCCGCCGCCTGCGAAAGTTCGGGCAGGTCGGCGGCGAGATGTATATCGACTTGACGCGCACCTCCGATGATGACAACCCCAGCCCCGAAGTAGTGGAAGCCGACGTGCGGCTGTTGGACGCTCGGGGCAACGTGCTGGTTCTGTTGGAAGGCGTGCGCGTGCAACGTCTTGGCCGCACCGGCGAGAAGAAGGCTGCCGATCCGCGCGAGTGGCTGTACGAGATCGAGTGGCGCCGGGCCGAGTTGCCGATGGACGTTCAAAGTGGCGAACAATCACCCAACGCTCCTTCCGAAAGTGACGCGCAAGACGTAGCGAATGTCCAGCCCCCGGCCTATGCCGGCAACTGGATTATCCTGGCGGATGAACAAGGCGTCGCGGAATCGTTGGCTGCGCACCTTCGCGCCGGGGGCGGCCGCACAATTCTCGTGAGGCCCAGCGACACATTTGCCGCTAGCCCCACGGATGACGAATACGGCGACCGCTACACGATCGATCCTCTCCAGGCGGACGACTTGCGCCGACTGATCGACGAAGCGTTGGGACGTGAAAATCCCGAGTGCCGCGGGGTCGTTCACCTGTGGAGCCTCGACCTCACCAGCCCCGAAGTTGACGCGGAACCCACGTTCGCCGCCGCCCGGCGCTTGGGGTGCGGCAGTGTGTTGCGGCTCATCCAGCAATTGGCGAAGTCGCGCATCGCGCAAACGCCGCGGTTGTGGCTGGTTACCCGCGGAGCGCAAGCGGTGGCGAGCGACGACGCAGTGGTGGCCGTCGCTCAAGCGCCGTTATGGGGCATGGGCCGCGTAGCGGCGCTGGAGCATCCCGAACTTCGTGCGCGGTTGCTCGACTTGGATCCCGCGCAGAATGCCGACGCTGCACGCAATTGCCTCATGCGCGAAATTGCCGCCGACGCGGATGAAGGACAAATTGCGTACCGTGACGACGGTCGATTCGTCGCGCGTCTCACGGCTCGGCCTGATATTCTGCCGTCGGATAATTCCTCCGGAATGATCGTTCCCCGCGATGGGGCATTCCGCATTCGGCTGGGCAAACCGGGAAGCATGGACTCGCTGCGCGTCGAGGCATTCACCCGCACACGGCCCGATCCGGGACAGGTGGAAGTCGAAGTCCGCGCCGCAGGGCTAAACTTCAGCGACGTGCTCAAGGCGATGGGGCTGTATCCTGGCATCAAAGACCCGGTGGTTCCTCTGGGGATTGAATGTGCGGGCGTGGTGACCGCCGTCGGCGACGGCGTTTCTCGCTTCCAAGTCGGCGACGAGGTGATGGGCGTGGCGCCGTACAGTTTCGCCAGCCATGCCCGCACGGCCGAATACGCGCTCGTGCCTAAGCCCGCGTCGATTACCGATAGCGAGGCATGCACCATCCCGATTACCTTCCTCACGGCCTACTACGCGCTGGTGCGGCTAGCGCAGTTGCAGCCAAACGAACGGGTGCTGATCCACGCGGGAGCTGGCGGCGTGGGACTGGCCGCAATCCAGATAGCGCAGTACGTCGGCGCCGAAATCTTCGCCACCGCCGGTAGCGAAGAGAAACGCGACTACCTGCGCGGGTTGGGCGTGCCGCACGTGATGAATTCTCGGACGCTTGAGTTTGCCGATGAAATCCGGCGTCTCACAGGCAACCGCGGCGTCGACGTGGTGCTTAACTCGTTGCCAGGAGAAGCCATCGAACGTAGCCTTTCGTCGCTTGCACCCTACGGCCGGTTCTGCGAGATCGGCAAGACCGACATTTACCAGAACCGCAAGATTGGACTCCTGCCATTTCAGGATAACTTGTCGTACTTCGCCATCGACCTGGACCGCATGTTGCGGCAACGCCCCGAATACATGCAGGCGATGTTCGCCGAAATGATGGACGGCTTCGCTTCGGGCGCCTACCGCCCCCTGATGCACGCCGAGTTCCCGATTGAAGACACTGTCAGCGCCTTCCGCTACATGGCGCAGCGTAAGAACATTGGCAAGGTCGTTGTCTCGCTGGAAGGCCGGCAGCAGGCGCCAATGGGCCAGTCTGAGCGGGGGTTGATTCGTGCTGACGGCGCTTACCTGGTCACGGGCGGCCTGGGCGCCATCGGAAGCAAACTTGCCCAATGGTTGGCCGACCAAGGCGCGGGCGAGATCTTGCTACTTTCGCGTCATCACTCAAGCGATAAAACACAACCCGCCGTTGTGGAACTTCGTCGCGCCGGCGCCAACATCGTTCTGCTTCAAGGCGACGTGGCCGATGTCGCCTCGCTTCGCCAAGCGCTGGCGGCCCCGCGCGATACGGCCTTGCCGCTTCGCGGCGTCTTTCATGCGGCGGGCGTCTTGGATGATGGCGTCATGTTCGACATGGACTTGGAGCGTCTTGACCGGCCGATGGCGCCCAAGGTGCAAGGCGCTTGGAACTTGCACGCCGCCACGCTCGACGCCGAACTGGACCTGTTCGTGCTATTCTCGTCGGTCGCCTGCGTGCTTGGCTCACCCGGTCAAGCCAATTACGCAGCTGGCAATGCGTTTCTTGACGCGCTGGCGGCTTATCGCACTCGTCGCGGCCTTCCCGCTACATGCGTCAACTGGGGGCCCTGGGCCGAAAGCGGCATGGCCGCCGAAGCCGGACGCGACACGCAGCTTGCCGCACGCGGCATGGATGTGCTTCCAGCCGACGCGTGCTTGCGAGTTTTGGACAGCCTGGTCCGCGCCGGGCGCACGCAAACTGCGGTCATGGCGGTTCGCTGGCGAGACATGCTCAAGCAAAGTTCGTCGATTCCGCCGCTCCTGCGCGACTTGGCGCCTACCGAATCGATAGCCAGCGAAGAAGACCCTGAAGCTGCGGCGCTGCGGGCCAAACTCGCGGCGGCCGATATCGAAACCCGGACGGCGCTGTTGGTGGAGTACTTCCAAGACCAACTTGCCACGATCATGGGACTGACCTCCGACTCGATCGACGCGACCGCGCCGCTGAATACCTTGGGGCTTGATTCCCTCATGGCGATCGAGCTGAAGAACAAGATCGAAAGCCGGCTGGCAATTACGCTTCCCATGGCGCGCTTCATGGAAGGCCCCAGCGTGACCACGCTGGCCCAGGCCGCGGCGGACTTGATTGGCGTTGCGCCCGCGGATCGCGCCCGACCGTCCGAAGAAACGGCAGTCCGAGATGTCGAGACGAATGCTTCCGCCGATGATGCTTCGGCGGGGCGCTTCCCGCTCACGCATGGCCAGCAGGCGTTGTGGTTCATCCAGCGGCTGGCGCCGGAAAGCTCGGCGTACAACCTTGCCGACGCCATCCGGATCCTCGGTCCGCTGAACATCGACGCCATGCGCCAAGCGATGCAGACGCTGATCGATCGGCATTCGCTCTTTCGCACCACGATTCACGATGACGACGGCGCGCCGTACCAAGTGGTCCACAACTCGGCGCCGGCGCCGTTCTTTTTCGAAGACGCGACCGCGTGGACAGCGGAGCAACTTGCCAGCCGGCTCCATGACGAAGCCCATCGGCCGTTCAACCTGGAGCAAGGGCCGCTCGGCCGGCTCGTGGTGCTAAAGGAAGCGGAAGATCGGCATCTGCTGATCTTCGTCGTGCATCACATTATCGCCGACATGATGACCATGGTCGCCTGCGCCGGGGAGCTTAAGCAACTTTATACGGCCGCTCTGGTTGGTCAATCCATCGCTTTGCCCAGGCCCGCCGTGGAGTTTGGCGAGTTCGCACGGCGCCACCGGGAGATGCTGGCAAGCGAGTACGGCGAACGCCATTGGCAATACTGGCGGCGAGAACTGGACGGCGAACTGCCGGTACTGGACCTGCCAACCGACAAACCGCGGCCGAAGGTGCAAACGTACAACGGCGAGCTACTGGTGCGCGTCGTCGGCAAGGCGCTGGCCCAGAAGGTGCAACAACTGGCCCAACGCCGCGGCGCCACGCTCAACATGGTGCTGCTGGCGGCGTACAAGTTGTTGCTGTCTCGCTACAGTGGACAAGACGAGGTGCTGGTGGGTATTCCCGCTTCGGGCCGCACGCGGTCCGAACTGAAAAACGCGATGGGCTACTTCGTTAACCCCGTGGTGATTCGTGGCGATCTGTCGGCGAATCCCACCGCGGGCGAGTTCATCGACCAGGTGCGAAGCCGAATGGTCGGCGCCTTGGACCATCAGGACTATCCCTTCCCGCTGCTGGTCGAACGGTTGGCCCCGGAGCGCGACTCCAGCCGGCCGCCAGTATTTCAAACCATGTTCTCCATGCAGCAATTCCACGTCGCCAAGAAGGAAGGTCTAACGCCGTTCCTGGCGGGCGAGAGCAATCAAGGGCTTGATGTCTTGGGGCTGCGATTCGAGCCCGCGGGACTGGCCCAACGGATCACGCAGTTCGACTTGGCCCTGACCAGTTCCGAGGGCGACGACGACGGCATCGCCCTGGCCATGCAATACAACACGGATTTGTTCCACCGCGAGACGGTGGAGCGAATGCTGGCCCACTTTGAAAACTTGTTGCGTTCGATGGTGGAGAACGATCAGAGCCCCGTCGCCGAGTTGTCGATCCTTTCGCCCGACGAGCGGCAATCCATGTTAGTTGGATGGAATCAGACCCAGCGCGACTATAGGAAAGACGTTTGCGTTCACCAGTTGTTCGAGGCCCAGGTCGAGCGCACGCCCGAGACGGTCGCGGTGTATTCGCTCCGCGAAAGAGACGGTGGTTCGCTCGCGGAGCAAGTTACCTATGGAGAGTTGAATCGGCGAGCGAACCGTTTGGCGCACCACCTGCGCAACTTGGGCGTGAAGCCCGAATCGACGGTGGGATTATGCCTGGAACGCAGCGCCGAAATGCTCGTGGCGGTGTTGGGCGTCCTCAAGGCGGGCGGCTCCTATGTGCCTATCGATCCCGACCTGCCAACGGAGCGCAAACAATTCCTGCTTGCCGACGCCGGTATCCAAGTGCTGGTGACCGAAGCATGTTATTCCTCGGGATTCGGCGAGTTTGCGGGGATGATGATCCGCCTTGACGCCGACGCCGCCACCATCGCCCTGGGTGATGAGTCGAACCCGACGCCGTTGGCGACACCGTCGAACCGGGCTTATGTGATCTATACGTCTGGCTCGACCGGCCAGCCCAAGGGCGTTGAAATCGAACACGCTTCGATCGTCAACTACACGCAGTGCGCCGCCGAACAGTTCCGACTAACACCGGCCGACCGCGTATTGCAGTTTGCATCGCTCAGCTTTGATACCTCGGCGGAAGAAATCTTCCCCACGCTGGCCACGGGCGGAACGCTGGTAATGCGCGACGCGAGCATGAGCCTGGCGCCCGCGGAGTTCCTGGCCGAGTGTGGGCGCCGGGGAGTGACGGTCCTTGACCTGCCGACCGCGTATTGGCGGCAATTGACGCGGGAAGCGGCGTCGCAGACGCTGTCGCTACCCGGTTCAATACGGCTGGTGATTATCGGCGGGGAACGGGCGGCGCCCGAGGATGTCGCCGTATGGCAACAATTGTTCGGCGAGGGCGCCACCTTAATGAACGGTTATGGTCCCACCGAGGTCACCATCGTCGCCACGTTCTGGACCGCGCCAACACAGGGGCCAATCACCAGCGCCGAGACGCCGATTGGCCGCCCCATTGCGAACGCGCAAGCCTACGTTTTGGATCGCCAGATGCAACCGGTTCCGATCGGGGTTGCGGGCGAGTTGTATATCGGAGGAGCGGGCTTGGCGCGGGGCTACCTGAACCGTCCCGAACTTACCACCCAGCGTTTCGTACCCAATCCCTTCCGAGCGGGCGAGCGATTGTACATGACCGGCGACATGGTGCGTTTTCTGCCGGATGGGAACCTTGAATACCTGAACCGCGCGGACAACCAGGTGAAGGTGCGCGGGTTCCGCGTCGAGTTAGGAGAGATCGAAGCGGCGCTGACGTCGCACGAGCAAGTCCGCCAGTGTGTCGTCCACCCCTGGAGCGATCCGAGCGGCCAAACTCGTCTTGCGGCCTACCTGGTTTGCGATGGTGAAGTTCCCGACGCCAACGCGCTACGTTCGTTTCTTAGCCGGACGTTGCCCGATTACATGATTCCAGCGGATTTTGTTTCGCTGCCGGCGATTCCGTTGAGTCGCAACAACAAGCTCGACCGCAAGGCGTTGCCAGAGCCAACTGTGGCCCAGCAAGGCTTGAAGTTAGGTTTCGTGGCGCCAAGGAACGAGATGGAATTGGAATTAGCGGCGATATGGGAAGAGGTGCTAGGCGTGTCGCCAATTGGCGTGCGAGACAACTTCTTTGACCTGGGCGGCCATTCGCTGCTGGCGGTGCAACTAGTGAGCCGCGTCGGCCGGCGCTTCCAATGCAGTGTTCCCTTGGCGGCGCTCCTCAGCGATGGGACCATCGAGCGCCTGGCGGTGTTTATCGGCCAAGCGGCGAACGATCGGCCCTGGTCGCCGCTCACGCCGATCCGCCCGCATGGCGCACTGGCGCCGCTATTCTGCGTGCATCCGGCCGGCGGCAACGTTCTTGGCTACTATGAGCTGGCGCAACACGTCGATCCGGAGCGGCCTGTGTACGCGCTGCAAGCCCGCGGCGTCGACGGCAAACTTCCGCCGCACGTCACACTTGACGAAATGGCGGAGGAATACCTCGCCGCGATTCGCTCGGTGCAACCTGCCGGACCGTATCACGTGGTTGGCTGGTCGTCGGGCGGCGTGGTGGCGTATGAGATCGCTCGCCGGCTGAGTGCGTCGGGCGAAACCATCGGCGTGGTGTCGCTCATCGACTCGCGGGTAATGTCGTCGCTGGACTTCGATCCTGATGATGAAAGCCGCATCTTGGTTACGCTTGCCGACTTCCTCCAACGCTTCTACGGTTTCCACGTGCCGGTGACCTACGAAGAGTTGGAGCAACTGGACCGAGAGGCGCGACTAGCCCACGTGCTGGAGCGGGCCAAGGTTGCCGGCCAGGTCCCCCTGGAACTGGATGTGGAGCAACTACGCGTCTTCCTGAACGTCGCTCGGGCAAACCTGAAGGTCCTTAAGGACTACGCGCCGCCGAAAAGCGAATTGCCGGTGCATCTCTACCGCGCAGCGCAGCGCGTCGGCGAGCAAGACTCCGATTTGAGCGATGACCTGGGCTGGCGGAAGATCGTCGGCGACGCGCTCGTGGTTCACGAAGTTCCCGGCGACCACATCACCATGATGGCGGGCGCCAACGCCGAGCGTCTTGCGGCCGAACTGGAATCGGCGTTGGCGCTTCAAGCCGCCAGCCCGCAGGCGGTGCGTTCTGACGATGCGGCCTCTGTTGCTCCCACTGCGCCCGCCGACGAACTACGTCCTTTCTACGAGAACGTGCAAGCCCACTACGATCGGTCGAATGCGTTCTACCGAATTTTCCTCGATCCCACGATGACCTATAGCTGCGCGTACTTCGAACGCGACGACATGTCGCTGCAAGAGGCGCAACTGGCCAAAATCGACCTCTCGTTGGGCAAGTGCCAAATCGAACCCGGCATGCGCCTGCTGGACGTTGGTTGTGGATGGGGCGCCACGGGTCTGCGAGCCGCGGAAAAGTACGGTGCGCGGGTGATCGGTCTGACGTTAAGCACGAACCAGCACGCGTACGCCAGCCGACTGGCTCAGGGACGGGAAAATGTCGAATTTCGTGTGCAGGGCTGGGAGGAGTTCCGCGAACCGGTCGATCGGATCGTCAGCGTTGGCGCCTTGGAGCATTTTCGCGTGGAACGCTACGGAGCGTTTTTCCGTCGTTGCCGCGAGGTGCTGCCCAGCGACGGACGCATGATGATCCATTCGATCCTCAAAGGAGACGAGACGACGATTCGCCCTGGGGTGGCGATTGTGGACGACGAACTGCTCGCCTGGGCGAAGTTGATGACTTCCTTCATCTTTCCCGGCGGCGAACTTCCAACCCGCGCCCTGGTGCGCGAGCGCGCCGAGCCGGAAGGATTCCGCCTGGTCCATACGCAGTCGCTCCGTCTGCATTATGCTCGCACGCTCGACTTGTGGCGGCGTTCGCTTGAGGCCGCGCGGCAAGAGGCCATCGCCTTGACTGACGAGGAAACCTACCACAAGTACATTGACTACCTGACCGGCAGCGCCCACTACTTTCGTACGGGCCACTTGGATGTGGTACAGTTCACATTCCAGGTGCAATGATCGAATAGACCATGCAATCAAACCGCGCTCAGGCAGAATTGGTCCCGCTGTGAGACCTACGACGGAGCAGCTCGCTCAACCACCGCTAGCGAACGCAATACCGGTATCGCCGATCCGACACGCCGTTTGCCTGCGAATGACGCTACCGCGAACGCGTGAGATTGTACGGGCCGATCCAATTATCGAAGGGCGAACGGGGTGCTGATCCGTTGACCGGCGCCGGTTGCATCCCGCGGCGGCTCGCTTGATAATGCCTTGGCTCGCTCGGCTGGTGTCGTTACACGTCGTGGTAGACGCCCGGCTTGATCCGGCGAGCGTTTTTCCTTTGGAAACGACTGTTCGCACGCCCGGGGGGCGCATTTCCTAAACCCGGAGGATGACTCAACATCATTGGCCGTGTTGAAGGCGCCCCTTTTTGAATCACCCTGGCGACGATTGCTGCGTTTACAGCACCACGACCCTCGAATCCGACGTGCTACTGTAACGGGTGGGCATGTGTACGTTGATCCTTGGGAAAAAAGTAATCGGCGGTGAATCCCCGTACTCCCAAGGTACTCCCATGATGCGTGCATGGCTCATTCTGGCGGCGTTGGCGGTAATCGGCGCAACGCAGGCGGCATGGGGCGAGGTCGGAGATCCGACGGTGCAGACCGATCACCCGCAATATGCGGGCGAAGGAGCGTTTCAGACCGTCGAGGATTGCGTCCAATTCGCCACCCGAGGGAAGGAAGGGGCGCAGGACCGGGCGATCGCCATGTACCTTTGGCTGCTGACTCACCAGTTTCATCTCGCCTCTCCGCAGGAGCCGTATGCGCCGGGACTGACGCCCGATACGACGCGTACGCAAGATGACCTGACGGTGCAGGACGCCAACCGCGCCAGGTTCTCGTATAGCTACGGGTTGTGCGGTACGGTCCATGCGTGGAACGAGGTTTACTGGCGAGCGCTGGGGATGCCCGCGCGGCGACGCGCTTTCCCCGGCCATACGAACAGCGAAATCTTCTATGACAATGGCTGGCGAGCCTTCGACACCGACATGGCTGGCTTGCTGTTTCGCGACGATGGCCTGGTCGCCGGCTACGATGACATTCGGCGGAGCCCGCAGTTGGCCACACAGGCTAAGCCGCCGCTGCCTTGTTATCCGTTCGCCTGGCCGGGCGACTTTCAGGTAATGAAAGAAGGGTGGGAGCAAGTCGCCCGCGGCGGAGACTGGTTCGCCATGTACAACAGCGGCTATGCGGCCTTGCCGGGCGTGGTTCAACTTCGCGCGGGGGAGACGTTCACGCGCTGGTTCGACCGAGATCATTGGGGCGGACCGACAAAGCGCCGGTTCTGGCATCATTTGCCGGGCGGGCCGTTTCGGGACTGGACCTTTGTCAATCGTGGAGAGCCGGAGCATCGCGGCGCCGAATCGAACTCGCGCGGCAACGCCAGTTATTGCAACGGCGAGTTTCTCTACCGGCCAGACCTATCGCGAGATACCTATCGTGAAGGGGTCGCGGCGCAGTCGGAGAATGTTGGGCAACGCATGCAGTCGCCGCGTTTGTTCAGCGGCGACGGTCAGGAAGCGTTCGTGACTTTCTCGCACTTTTCGCCCTACGTGATTTGCGCCGATCCTCAGGATGACGCTAACCCCATGTCGGCGCCTGCCACCGATGGCGTCGTGGTTTCGGGCGCCGCACGCGGAGACGTAACGATCGAGTGTTCCGGAGATGGCGGCCAGACGTGGGAATCGGTCGGCGCCGCCGCCGGCGCGTTTCGGCACGATCTGACCGAGGCGCTCAAGGGCCGCTACGGGTGGCTCATTCGCTTTCGCTGGCGGGGCAAGGCGGGACTAGACGCCGTGGAGTTTGCAACGACCACCCAAGTATCCCAGACCATGTATCCACGGCTAACGCCCGATGGTTGCGAAGTCACTTATCGTTGCGCCGCTCGCGGCGTGACGCCCGTGCGGCCGAACTTCGCGCTGCCGGAAGCACGGTTGGCGGGAATCGAAGCGGAAGACCTGCGTTCCGCGAATGTCGCGTATGTGGGACGAAGCAAGCAATCTCGCGTTGCATACGAGGTGCGCGGCAATAAGCCGGGGCAGGTGGTGTTTCGGGTGACGTCGCGGCGCCCACTCCTTGAGGTCACGGCGGCCGCGCGTTATCGCGTGCGCAGTCCGTCGCCTCCCGATTGCGACTTCCACTTGGATATTTCCACGGATCAAGGCCGAACCTGGCGAACATTCGCGAGGTCCGATGTTCCCACCGACAACGAGTACTCCAGCGGTTGGGTCTACGGCAAGACGGAGATAAGCGACGCCGACGCGCATGAGGCGCTCGTGCGCGTGCATCTCTACGCTGGCGGCTACCCGACGGGACTGATCGACGCCGAGTTTTTCGGCATCCATCAAGCCCGACCGCCTCAGCCATTGGAATTGACTTATGGTTGGCGCGAAGGCGGGCAATCCAAAACGCACCACGAAAAAATTCCTGCTGGCTCCAAAGAACATCGCTTTTCGATTGCCACGGGCAACTTAGTTGCCGACGAATTCGTGCGGCTCGCGGCGCCGTAATCACGTTTGCCTTCCAGATTCTTCGTCGTGCTGGATTGCGATAAAATCAGCAATGAAGAAGATGTTTCGTTGCGAGGCGAGCTATATTCTCTCAAGCGGCATTGCGCGCGGGCGGTGGGAAAGATGGCTTGGGCTAATTCTGCTTTTCCTTGATTAACTTCATGACGAGGACTACATATGAACGGCCGACTCGGGAACTTTGGGCGCCTTGTGTTGGCGGCGCTGATTTGCCTCGCCATGCCGCGTTTTTCCGCTTGGGCGGATGACGAGACGAAGCAGGTCGCGACACCTACGGCCGAGCAAGCCGACAACACGCCGCCACTGCAAATCTCGGGCGTCTACCCCCACTTAGCGGCCTTTAGCAAGAATGGCGAGTGTGGGATTGGCGCCGTCGTGCCTTGGGCCGGACGGTTATGGTGGATTACGTATCCACCGCACATGCGGCAAGGTTCCAGCGACAAGCTTTATTCGATTGACGACACGCTACGGTTGAAGATTCATCCCGAGTCGGTCGGCGGCACCCACGCGGCGCGGATGATCCATGCCGCGAGCAATCAGCTCTTAATCGGTCCCTACGCCATTGACGACAAAGGCCAGGTCCGCGCCATGGACGTTAAGGCGATTCCTGGCCGCTACACGGCCTGGGCGGCCCATTTGAGCGATCCGGCGAACAAGGCGTACCTGTTCGACATGGAAGGTCCGATTTGGGAAGTCGATGTGCAGACGCTCGCCGCGACGCGACTTTTCGTAAAGCCGGCGCCGGGTTGGCATGGGAAAGGAGCCTATACCGGCCAACGCCGGTTCATCATCGCTAACAACGGCGAGTCGAGCGCCGCCTCAAATCTGCCACCCGAATGGGAGTTGCCGCTCGATCAATGGTCCCGCGGCCCCGAGGACGCCGGCGCCTTGGCCGAGTACGACGGCCAAGCGTGGCGTGTGGTGTCGCGCCGCCAGTTTGTCGAAGTAACGGGGCCAGGCGGGTTGGAAGGTAATGCCTCGCCCGATGACCCGGTGTGGGCGATGGGTTGGGATCGACGCTCGGTGCTGCTGATGGTGCTGGACCAGGGCCGTCAACATGCCAAGGCAAATCAAACTACGCCCAACGACGATACCCCAGCCGTGTGGACCACGTTCCGCCTACCTAAAGCCAGCCATGCGATGGATCCGCGACACGGTTGGTACACGGAATGGCCGCGCATCCGGCCGATCGCCAAAGATCGAGCGTTGCTGTGCATGCACGGGATGTTCTTCGATTTCCCACTGGCGTTTTCCTCGCGGCAACCGCAGGGTATTCGCCCCCTCGCCTCGCACTTGCGGTACGTGCCCGATTTTTGCATGTGGAACGACCGTCTAGTGGTGGCCGCCGACGAGACCTCGATCATGCAGAACCCCCGGGCGGGCCAGTCGCAGTCGAATTTATGGTTTGGCAATCTCGATGAATTGAAAACCTGGGGGCCAGGCTTTGCTTTTGGCGGCCCCTGGCTAGGCGACGACGTGACCGCCGATACCCCCTCGGATCCGTATCTGTTCGCCGGTTTTCAAGGTCGCGTTTTGCATCTGACCTCGGGCGGCGGCGGCGATGCCGAAGTTCAGGTCATGATCGAGATCGACCAGGATGGGCGTGGCGATTGGCGCGCGCTTCAAAACCTGACCATTCCTACGTCGGGTTATACCTACCACGTTTTCGCCGACGACACGCCGGGCGAATGGATTCGGTTCCGAGCATCGGGCGATGCGAAATTATCGGCGTACTTGCACTACCAGCGCGCCGCGGGACGCCAGCATCCACATGACAAGAAGCTATTTGCGGGACTCCGGCCGCATGACGATCCCGGCTCCGCGATCGTCGTACGTCCGGCGGGGCATAATCGCAACTTACAAGCGATTGTGCACGACGCGAATGGCGACATTGCCAGTTACGTGGAGCTCGACGAGCAACTTCAGATCGCACCAACGCACGACGAGGCACAAGCCAAGAATGCCCATGAGCTTCTCGCGATGCAACCCCTGGTGGAATACGATCAGGCCTCGGCGATTGTCACGGACCATCAAAAGCGGCGGTACCGTTTGCCAATGGTCGCGGGCGTAAAACCGCTTGGGCGCGACGTGCGTGAAGTTCAGTCAGAACGGTCGCTGGTACATGTCGGCAATATTTTTTACGAGGCTCCGCGCGGCGACGCCGGCAAAGAAATTGTCGATTACCGCCGCATGCGTCCCGTGGCTTCGCATGGCTACGCGATTCACGACTTTTGCACATGGCGGGGTCTTTTGGTGCTGGCGGGCGCCCGCCCCGACACGGAAGGCGACGGGCACGTCGTCGCGTTACCCGAGGGCCGCGCCGGGCTGTGGTTCGGCTGCGTCGATGACTTGTGGAAGCTCGGCAAGCCGGTGGGCGTGGGCGGCCCCTGGAAAGAGTCTCCCGCCGAAAAGGATACGCCCTCGGATCCGTTTCTGATGACGGGTTTTGACCGAAAGACTTTGCACCTGACGCACGATGCCCAAGAGGAAGTTCAGTTCCGCATCGAAGTGGACTACTCTAACCGCGACTTCTGGAAGGTTTACCAGACGGTCGCGGTTCCACCCGGCGAAACGGTGACTATCGCCTTCCCCGAGGGCTATGCCGCGCACTGGGCGCGTTTGATGGTCGATCGTAACTGCCGCGCCACCGCCCTCTTCCAATACGAGTGATCCGAAAGCGGTAAATGGAAAGCCGATGGGTGCGGTTTTCCGCGTTCGCGGCACGGGGATGGGAGTCGCTCGATTCGCCGTCTGCGGCTTCAAGCGCGCAGCGACGATGGTCCGAACCCATCATATCGCAAATCACCGACGCCTCTGCGGAGTGATCCCGCAGAGGCCTCGTTCATCTCATCGTGAAGTTGCGTCGCTATCCGCCGCTAGCGCTAGCGAGGGAAGTTGCTTCGACCTCGCGCACGACGCGGAATCCAATCATCACGTTGCGGTGACCTGGTTCATAGGCGCTGCGGTCGGCGGCGCGGGCGTGCGACGCCTCGCTAAACCAGCTGCCGCCTCGCACTACGTTGAACCTGCTGTTTTTCGGTCCTTGCGGATCGTCCACAATCTTGCTGTTATAAGCGTCGGCCGCATACCCGTCGGAACACCACTCCCAAACATTGCCGTGCATGTCGAACAGACCAAAGTTGTTCGGCAGGAACGCTCCCACGGGCGCCGTCAGGGGGAAGCCATCGTTCCAGGCCGCCGCATGGGGTGCGGGAAGTAGGGGCTTGACCGACTGATCGGCGATATTGCCAAAACGATCCAAGCCGGCAGGCTCATCTCCGTGCGCCCAGCGAGTTGCGGCCCCGGCGCGGCAGGCATACTCCCATTCGGCTTCCGTTGGCAGGCGGTACTTGCCTCCTTCCTTACGGCTGAGCCATTCACAAAACGCGACCGCGTCGTTCCAACTCACATTCACCACCGGATGATCTTCGGTCTGGTCGAACCCTGGGTTGGTCCAATTGCTCGACGCACCAAACACAAACGTGCGGGTCTTGGAATTGTAACCGAAGCCTTTGCCCATGTCGCGCTTGGTTTCGGACACGAAGCGGCGGAACTGTCCGACCGTCACTTCGTGGGTTCCCAGGTAAAACGGCTTGCTAATGGTTACGAGTTTCCGCGGACGTTCGTCATCTTGCGAGTCGGCGTCCGAAGGGAGCGAGCCACGGAGAAAGTCACCCGCTGGCACCAAGCGCAACCGCAGGCCGATCGAGGCGCCAAACTCTTCGCGTCCCAGATTAAAGGCCGCGCGGACGTCGCTGAAGTTCTTCTCGAACACTTCGCGCTGGACCACGCCATTGGCTGATTGCAGCGGCGAGAGGGTGCGCGCCAAACGTGGCGATTTCTCCAACCTCACCAGGAAGACGTCTTTCGGCAAGCCGGTTTCGGCCGAGGCCAGCGTCAAGTCGATACTTTCTTCAAACCGTTGCGCCAGTACGGAAACAGGCTCGGCTTTCAAGTCCGCGGCGCCGGTTTTCTCCAAGGATCGCATGAAGCGGTCCGAGTCGCGTTTGGTCAGGGCGGCAAATTCTTCCTTTTTGGGGTACAGCGCGAAAACTACGTTCAATGGCAGGCCATTGAACGCCGTGGGATTGCTAAGCACCGTCTGGCGCACCTGGTCCTCTTTGGGGATGATGCCGCTGGTGTGGCAAGACATGCACGACAAACCGTTGACGACCTTTCGGTCCGGACGTTTGGGATCGCTGACCACATCGATCGGGCCTTGATCAATGCGGTTTCCTTTGGCGTCCACCAGCATGTAGCCCTGAAGACCATTGGGCAGAGTAAAGATAATTTCTCCACCGTCATGTTCAAAATTTTGTCCGCCCGCCGCTCCCAAGGGGTGAGCGAAGAGGTTTTTGAGGCCGTTGTTGCCTTGAAAATCGAAACTACGCCAGTAAGCGCCGTGGGGAGAATCATGACGTTCAATCAGGCGGTTGTTCTGCGACACTCCCGAGCCATTGAATCCTGCCCGCGCAGCCTTTTGTTTTGCCAGGTTTCTGGCGGTGTCGATCCCCAGGAGTTCTTCCAATTCCTTCTCGGTCTTGGGAATGCCCAGGATGTCGTGGTATAGCGGCGGGATGGCGGCCCGCGCGACGAACCAATCTCCGCGAAGAAACGCGAGATCATCCCCCGTGGCGGCGCGGATCGCCCGAGCCTCGACGGACTGATAATCAATGCGATAGGTGTAACTCTTGACGATTCGATCCCAGGTGTCGTCGGTCCAGCCATAGTCGCGCAGGTCGATCCGCAGGATGGCGCCAGCCGGGTCAATGGTTTGCGGCTGAACGATATTTCGTCCCCAAGACAAACTATTCACCAGCTTGGAAAGGGCAGCGCGGTAGGTCTTGAGCAACTCGTCGTCGGCGCCCGAGTTGTATAGGTTCGTTAACGTAAAGTAGCGGAGAAACCGGCGGCTAGTTGACGGGCGTTCTTCCAGGTCTTGCAGAATGAAGTGCAGCAGGTCGCCATCGGCAACAAACGTGCGCGGCGCCGGCGGCGCAAAGTCGGGCGCTCCGGCGGTGATCCATTGTTCGAGCAAAGCGACTTCGTTGTCCGGCAGTGGTCCCTCATCCGCCGGCATTTCGCCAGTTTTAATCCGCCGCAGCAGCGAGGAGTTATCCGCCTCGCCAGGAACCACCTTCCCCCGCGCGATCAAACGCCGCACCTCGAGGATATAGTTTACGCCCCCCTCGTCACTGCCGCCCTCGCCGTGGCAGCGAAAGCAATTCCGCGTCAGGATGTCTTTGACCTGCTGCGCCAGGTCGGCGTTCTGGGCATGGGCGGCCGAGACAAAGCTACTCGCGGAGATCGCCAGGCCCAAGAGAATCGGTATATAGCGTCGATGGAACATCGTGCGCCTCCAGTCCAAGAGAAGGGTTCTTTCCCAGAAAAGCGCATAGGACCGGCGTTTGTTACAACGAAGAAATTTGCCGCGCGGGCTTCCTACCTGAAGCCACGCGGCCGAGAGGATGCGCCGCCGGATGGCATCAGGGGGGTGGCTTGCCTTGGCGTACTGTTGATGACGCGATCTTCACGATCAACCATCTGTTCCATAGTTGTCCGCCCCGCGAAGATTAGGCCTCCGAACACGGGGCGCCGCAACCCGGCGCGGCTTACGACCGGTAGCTCTGGCCCTTCTCGACTTGGCGCACTCAGCGTAACGTAAAGTATCGGTGGGGAGCGCACCCCTTATCGTTATGCAGAAAGCGGGATAGAATACTCCGGAAAATTCGCTATTCTGAAACCACCCCAGCGGTCGGTCGCCGAATTGCCCGTTGTTTTTTTGACCAGTAGAATAAACCTCCTAAACCTTCCAAGGAGAAACTCCGTGCAGATCAGGATTTCCACGCGGCATGGTCAACTTAACGCGGAGACTCAGGAACGGATTACGGAAAAAATGGGGAAATTACCTCACTTCTTTAGCCGCGTGACCGGCGTCGAAGTGAAGGTCGATCTGGAGCATCAGGAGGCGCCGCTGGTGGAAGCGCGGGTGACGGCGGAACACGCCAACGAGTTTGTCGCGGCCGAGCAGGCGTCCACGGTCATGGCTGCCGTCGATGGCGTGGTGCATAAACTTGAACAGCAGCTCCGCAAACACAAAGAAAAAATTACGGGACATCGCGCCGTCGGCGCGAAGAATGTGGAAGCTCCCGCCACTGGCGAAGAGTCGCGGTAGGCGAAGTTGCTCCCGGTCCGCCACGCACAGGCGGCTTGTCGATAGGATCGTTGCTATGAAATTTGCTGACTTTATCAATGTGGAATCCATCCGAGCGGACTTAACCGCCTCGAATAAAGAGGCGGTCATTCGCGAGATGGTAGGCGCTTTAGCCGAGGCCGGACAAATCGCCGGCGATGACTTGGAAGGCATCATCAAAGCCATCATCAAGCGCGAGGAGCTTGGGAGCACGGGCATCGGACGTGGAGTCGCCGTCCCCCATACCAAGCACCCCAGCGTCGATCGCCTGGTGGGCACCGTGGCGGTAAGTCATGGCGGCGTCGATTTTAATAGTCTGGATGGCGAGAAGGTGCAACTTTTCTTTCTGTTGGTCTCGCCGCCCGATCGGCCCGGCGACCACCTCCGAGCCTTGGAGAACATCTCGCGACAGCTGCGCGACGGCATGTTCTGCAAATTTCTCAAGCAGGCCAAATCCGCACAGGATGTCCAGCAACTGCTGGAGGAGGCCGACAACAATCAGTTCGGCTCCTAGCGACGTCGGGTTACGTCAGAGGCTTCTTCGTCGCCGGGAGCGCATCGGCAAACCAAGCCGCGTGTGGTTTGCGTCATCTACGCGCCATGGAAGGCGAATCTCTGCGTCATAAGGCGCCGAGCGAATCGAGCCGAGCAGCGGGCGAACGAGGTCCTGCGCGGCGTCGGCTTTCTCCAGCGAATGTATTTCGGTTTCATGGTTGAGCGAAACGCAACACGTGTCGTCACGGTCGCGAACGCGCAGGGCTTGCACGCACGGCCGGCCGATCTTGTCGCCCGAACGGCCAGCCGTTACCGCTCGCGTATCGAAATCATTAAGGGCGGCGAACGCGTCGACGCCAAAAGCGTGCTCGGCCTGTTGACCTTGGGCGCGTACCGTGGCGTCGAACTCACGATTTACGCTAACGGGGACGACGCCGAGGACGCCCTGGATGCCTTAGTCGATTTATTTGAGCACGAGTTGCTCGAACAAGAGCGAAGAGCAGCTGAAGAAGAATAATCGATCCCTGGGATACCCGGACGCGCTTGCTCCATGAAAATCCTCCGCGGCATCGCCGCTTCGCCCGGTGTGGCCATCGGCGAGGCGATGATTCTTACCAGCGAGGGCTATCGGATCCCGCGGCGTCTGGGGGCGCGCGCGGCCGTGGAAGAGGAATTGGCTCGGTTGCCCCGCGCGGTGGCCGCCGCCGCCGAGGAATTGGCGCAGAACCGGGACACGGTAACTCGCGAGCTAGGCCCCCAGTACGGCGCCATCTTCTCTGCCCATGAACAAATGCTCCGCGATCCGCAGTTACAGTGCGAAGTGGAGCTGCTGGTGCGCGAAAAGCGGTATACCGTTGAGTATGCCGTTAGCCGCACGCTCCGCCGTTACGCCAAGGTGCTCCAGTCCCTGGAAGGAATTTTGGCGGATCGCACGAACGATATCTACGACATCGAAAAGACGCTACTCCGTCACCTCCTTGGCCGAAAACGCGAAGACGTGGCCAACCTCACTCAGCCGGTGGTGATTCTGGCGAACAACTTGACCCCGAGCGAGACCGTGGGACTAAACCGGCAGCTCGTGCGCGCCTTCGCGGTCGAGTTGGGTGGTATGGGCGGGCATACGGCGATTGTGGCCGAGGCGCTGGAAATCCCCGCCGTTGTGGGGGTGGGGCATTTCCTGGCGCAGGTGTCGGGCGGCGAGAACGTGATTATCGACGGTCACCAAGGCTTGGTGATCCTTCGCCCCGACCACGAAACGCTTGCCCACTACAAGCAACAAGCCGAACGCCGGCGCCAGTACGCGGCGCAATTACGCGATCTGTGGGACGAACCCGCCGCGACCGCCGATGGCGTTCGAATCCGAATCTGCGCCAACATCGAGTTTCCGGGAGAAGTGGAAGCGTGCCGGGATCGCGGCGCCGACGGGATTGGCCTCTATCGCACCGAGTTTTTGTACCTTGCGTCCTCCAGCGAGCCTACGGAAGAAGATCAGTTTCAGGCGTATCGCCGCGTTGCGGAAGTCATGAACGGCGCCCCGGTGACCATTCGGACTCTCGACCTGGGCGCCGACAAAGCGCCGAGCGGCCGCATGATCGAGGAAAAGAACCCCTTTCTGGGGTTGCGTTCGATTCGCCTGTCGCTCCGCAACCCAGACTTATTCCGTGTGCAACTGCGGGCTGTTCTGCGGGCGAGCGCGTCGGGCGCCATTCGCGTAATGTTCCCTTTGATCTCCACGCTGGAAGAACTGCGCGAAGCGCGACGTTTCTTGCGCGGGGTAATGGTCGAGCTGGAAGGCGAGGGTCTGGCCTTCAATCCGCAGATACCCGTCGGTATGATGGTGGAGACCCCCTCGGCCGTGGTGATGCTGGATCGATTTCTGCCCGAGGTGGATTTCATCAGCATTGGCACGAACGATCTGATACAGTATACCTTGGCGGTAGATCGTAGTAACAGCGCCGTGGCCGACTTGTACCATCCAACCGACCCCGCTGTGCTGCGACTGTTGGAAATGGCCCTGCGGGCCGCTGGCGCGCGTAGCACACCGGTCAGTTTATGCGGCCAGATCGCCGGACCACATTATGTAATGTTGTTGTTGGGCCTTGGCCTGCGCGACCTCAGCGTAACGCCCGTAGCGATCCCGGAGATCAAACGGGTTTGCCGCGAGTTGACGCTCACCCAATGTGAGCGCGCCGCGCGGAGGGCCTTGGCCCTCGATGATGCCCGTCAAATTGAGAACATGTTGAAAGACGAGTTGAAGCACGCGGCGCCGCAGTTGGCGCCGGACGCGAATCTGTAAGCGTACACCCGTATCCGAGCGTCGATGATTCGACAACGCGTACGTATACGTTTCCGCAAGGAAGGCGATCTTCGCTGGATTAGCCACCGCGACTTGGCCCGCGCCTTTGAACGCCTGTTTCGCCGTATGGGTTTACGGCTGAGCATGAGCGAAGGGTTTCATCCCAAAGCACGCATGAGTTTTCCCTCGGCTTTGGGGTTGGGAATTGCGGCGCTGGACGAAGTGATGGAGTTCGAGCTAGCCGAGCACGTGGACCAGGCTGCTTTGGCGGCCCAGTTCGCCACGTTGGCCCCTCCGGGCCTGGTGGTGTTTGACGTGCAAGTGCTCCCCGAGAACACACCCAAGGCGAAGATTGCCAGCATGTCTTATGAAGCGCCGGTTCCCCCGGACCAGCGCGATGCGGTCGCGCAGGCGATCGAACACATTCGTGCCCAAGACCACTGGTGGACCGAGCGCGATGATGGCTCGGCGCCGAGGGACTTGAAGGCCGATCTGGAGTCCCTCGAATTGGCGGACGAACCGCACGGTCCCCTGTTGCGATTCCGCCTGACGGCGACGCACAGCGCCACGGTCCGTCCGCGCGAGGTTCTTCAGGCGGTGGGCCTGAGTATGTTGGAGGACGAAGGCGATGGCCTGACGCGCACGCGCGTCGAATTGGCTGGTTAACTCCCTGCAAGCCGATTGGGCATGGTAGCATCCACGAGCGGAAGCTTGCTCGATCCCGATCCCAGGGATAGTGCAATCCTCGCTCCTTCGTCGCTAACGCTCCATCGGTCCTGCCGGGCGACCTGCCAAACGCGTGGCGTGGCCTCCACTGCGTAGGCATTCGCGAAGGACATGCAATTGCGGGAAACGTCGGTGCGCGGAGTCGGGTCAACGCCCGCTCCCCTTATGTTCACCGACCCCAAAGGACATCCCGCACATGAAAAAAGAAATGCTCATCAACGTGGCGCAGTCGGAGGAATGCCGCATCGCCATGGTGGAAGATGGCCATTTAGAAGAGCTTTATCTCGAGCGCGCTAGCCAAGACAACTACGTCGGCAACATCTACAAGGGCAAAGTCGTCAACCTGGAGCCAAGCATCCAGGCGGCGTTTGTCGACTTTGGCGTCGGCCGGAACGGCTTTCTCCACATCAGCGACGTCGAGCCACAGTATTTCCGCCAAGGCGGCTATGATCCCAAGGAACCGATAGGCGAAGACGCCGAGGAACGCGCCCCGCGCTCTGACCGCAACGGAGGACGCCGCCGCGAGGGCGAAGGGGACCGATCCCGACGCCGCCTCAGTAGCCGTCCGCGCGTCAAGCCGCCCATTCAAGACATCTTTCGTCGCGGCGACGAGGTCATCGTCCAGGTCATCAAGGAAGGAATCGGCGCCAAGGGGCCGACCCTCTCAACCTACGTGAGCATTCCCGGCCGGTACGTGGTGCTGATGCCCGCCTTGGGCCGCGTGGGCGTCTCGCGCAAGATCGAGGACGAGGAAGAACGCCGCAACCTGCGCGACATTATGCTGGAGTTGAACCCGCCCAAGGGCGTCGGGTTCATCGTCCGCACGGCCGGGGCCGGCCGGAACCGGCGGGAACTCTCCCGCGATCTGGCTTACCTGTTGCGGTTGTGGAAGGTCATTGTGCGCCGCGTCAAGAAGCAACCGTCGCCTTCGGTGCTTTACGAAGAGAGCGACATGATCATCCGCACGATCCGCGACATGTTCACGGGCGACGTGGATTCCATCTACATCGATGAGCCAGCCGCCTACGAGCGGGCCAAGGAGTTCCTCCACTTGATCATGCCGCGGTACGCGAATCGCCTGCAACTCTACGAAGGCCGCGAGCCGCTGTTCCACAAGTACCGGCTGGAGGACGAAATCGCCCGCATTCATAAGCGCGAGGTCCCCCTGGAAGGCGGCGGTTCGATTGTCATCGATCCGACGGAAGCGCTCGTGGCCATCGACGTGAACAGCGGCAACTTCCGCGCTCAGGATGACGCCGAGGAGACGGCATTCCGCCTCAATCTGGCGGCCGCCCGTGAAATCGCCCGGCAACTCCGCTTGCGCGACCTGGGTGGCGTGATCGTCAACGATTTCATCGACATGCGCAAGGAGAAGCATCGCCGCGGATTGGAACGCGCGCTCCGCGACGCGCTCCGCCGCGACCGCGCGCGCACCAAGATTTTACGGACCAGCCCGTTCGGGCTGATCGAGATGACGCGGCAGCGCATCCGTCCCAGCCTCAAGCGCAGCGTCTACCGCGACTGCCCCTGCTGCGGCGGCCGCGGGGTCGTGAAAACCGCCGAAAGCATGGCCATCGAGGTCATCCGCTTGTTGATGATGGCCGCGCAGCACTCGGACGTCGCCAAGATCATGGTGCGCGTGCACAACGACGTGGCGGCCTATCTCAACAATACCAAACGCCGCGAAGTTCACCGCTTGGAGGACGACAACAACGTGTCCTTGCAAATTTACGGCAGCGACAGCGTGTACCCCGAACATCTCCACCTCGAATGCCGCGACGCCAACGGCCGCGAAATACAACCGCTTGGGTAGGACGCATTTTTGAACCTTCATGCGTAGCGGCGACGCCTCGCCGCTACGACGGTCGTTGCCTGGATTCGACGGTCGCGCGCCCCACAATGTTGAGCCATCCAGCCCCACGGGTTACATTGGCCTAAGAGGCCGGGCGGCTCAACCTTAGGAGCGGCGCGAATGATAACTTGGTGCTTGGCGGCGGTGTTGGTGCTGGCGACGGAGCCGGACGGGAATGCGTTAAAAGGCTTTCACGTCTATCAGGACGATCTGCGCGCGGCGCTGCGGCGGGAAGCGACCGCCACAACGCCGGGCCGACGCACCGCGGCGATTCGCGATCTGGCCGCGCTGTATGAAGAGCTCTCTGCCGACCCGCGGTTGGAATCGAGCGACACGCTGACGCAAATGCGCAACAAGCTGTGGAGTCGCTTAACCGCCATACAGCGCGACTTGGAACGGCGGATCGCGCGGGAAGCCGACTCGACGAACCAAACGTCTCACGATTACTCCCGACAACCGCCAGGCGCCGCAAACGGGGCCGCCGAGGCGTTGGCGGCGCGACTAGCGCGAGTCGCCTATGAGATTGACGGCCCCGGAGCATTGGCGTCGGCCAATGAGGGGGCCTTTGGCGGCGGCGCGGTGGTTGGCGATTGGGGGCCAGCCTTGGTGAATCTCATTGAACGCACCATCGCACCCGACAAGTGGGACACGGTGGGCGGCCCGTTCTCGATCATGTATTATGCGCCACTCCGAGTACTGGTCGTGCGAGCGACTGACGAGGTCCATCACCGGATAGGCGGCGCCGTGGGCGCCCTACGCGCTGCCGGACCATAATTCGCCCTGAGCCCGCATGAACCGAACCTCTGCCTCGCTCGCGTTCTTACTTGCCGTGGTTGGCGCGTCCTGGACGTGCGCCGCCCGCCCCGACGCGGGGCCGCCGCCGATTGACGCGCGGGGCATCGCGGGAACCCTCGTCCTTTGCGGTGGCGGCCCATTGCCCGCCGATGCGCTGAAAGCCTTCCTTGCCGCGGCGGGGGGAGAATCGGCCAGGCTGGTCGTCATTCCAACGGCTAGCGAAGATGCTGATCGCGATGACGCTAACTTACTGGACCTGTGGAACGATCGCGAATTGGCTTCGCTGACTCTGCTCCATACGCGCTCGCGCGAGACGGCCGACCGCGAGGATTTCGTGGCCCCATTACGAGAAGCGACGGCGGTGTGGTTCGAAGGCGGGCAGCAGTCGCGCTTAGCCGAGGCGTACATGGGCACGCGCACGGAACGCGAGGTGATGGCGTTATTGGAGCGAGGCGGCGCCGTGGGGGGAACCTCCGCGGGAGCGGCCGTCATGTCGCGGCTGATGATTACGGGCGGCAATCCGCAAGCCCAAGTCGGCGTCGGATTCGATTTGCTCCCCGACGCGGTCATCGACCAGCACTTCACGCAACGCGGCCGCCAACCGCGCCTTCGGGCCGTGTTGGACCAGAACCCAGGTCGCTGGGGCGTGGGCATTGACGAAGGCGCCGCACTGGTGGTGCGTGGCCGGTGGATGCGCGTTCTGGGAGAGTCGAAGGTAACCGTTTGCCTGGCCCCGTCGGAACGTCAACCGGCCACGGAGTTTCAACTTAAGTCAGGCGCCATGGCGGACATGACCACCTATCGGCGGGCAGCGTTGGACCGTGTCTTGCCGCCTTTTCCGCCCCGCGCGTGCGAGTTGCCCCAAGTTCCTCGCGGCGCATTGTTCATCGTGGGCGGCGGCGCGATGACGCGCGACATGATCGAGAAGTTCATCGAGCTAGCCGGCGGGCCAGACGCCCCGCTGGTGGTCATTCCCACCGCCGACGCCGATCCGTTGCCGGTGCAAGACCGGATGGCCCAGGCGCTGCGACGCGCAGGCGCCAAGCACGTGGAAGTGCTCCACGCTCGCGGCCAAGAGGAAGTGGAAGCGCCGCAATTCCTCGATGCTCTCCGCCGCGCCAAGGGCATCTGGTTCGGCGGCGGACGCCAATGGCGGCTGGTCGATGCATACGCGGGAACCACGGCCGAAACGTTGTTTCACGAGGTGCTCCGCCGAGATGGGGTTATCGGGGGAAGTTCCGCGGGAGCTTCGATCCAGGCGGAATACCTGGTGCGCGGCAGCCCCCTGGGCAACACCGTGATGATGGCGCACGGTTATGAACGCGGCTTTGGATTTCTTTCAGGAACGGCCATTGACCAGCACTTCGCCCAACGCAATCGCTTTGCCGATTTGGAATCGGTCATCCAAGCCTTTCCGCAACTCCTCGGCATCGGCATTGACGAAAAAGCCGCCCTGGTGGTCCGCGGTCCCCTTGCCGAAGTGATCGGTGAGCAGAACACGCACTTTTATCACGCGCCCCACGACGGGGGCGACCTGCGGCATGCCGTCGTCGCCCCTGGCGGCCGGTATAATTTGGTGGAGCGAATGGTCGTCGAGCCACGGGCCGCCGGAGAGTGATGGAGCGAGGCGAGATAAAGTGTTGGGGAAGTGGAGTATTGGAGGAGCGGAGTGTTGGGCAAACAGGTCGGTGATACGTTTTGCGTCCACACCACTCCATCACTCCCGACTCCCCACTCCCATCCCAAGATTCGCGCGGGCGCTCCGAACCCTGAGGGCTTGCCTCGTACATGAATGATCGAATCTTTGTCGTTCAGGGAGATATCAGCCGTTTCGCCGCCGATGCAGTGGCGTATTCGACCAGCACGCAGCTCGCCAATGATGGCTATCTCTACGCGGCGTTCCAGCGCTACGTGCCCGGCTTTGAGGAACAGTTCGCCGAACTAGGCCGGCGGCACGGAGGACGCTGCTCGGTGGGCGATGCTTACTGGATGCCGCTACCCAACATCGCCAGCGGCAAGCCAAAAGGCGTGATCGTCACGCCCGCGGCGGGGCATGGACCGGCGCCGCGCGAAAAACGCCCGGCTGCAGTCGCGGCCGCCCTGACGACGGCCATCAAACATCTGGGGAAGCCCAAGTCGGACGACAAGCACTGGCTGGTGGCGCTGCCGACGTTCGGGTTTGGCCTCGGCGGCGACCGCTGGCGCCGCCTGGAGTCGGCGCGCGCCCAAATGTCGGCCGCGCAAGAGGTGTTAAATGCGCACCCGGGCGTCGATGCCGTGTTTGTGGCGTACACGGCCGATGCGTACCAGGTTTTGCTGCGCGCGCGGCGTGAACTCCATCTGGCGAACGACGACCTGATTCAAGAGCCGCCCGTGCGGGACTTGATCGATGCCTTGCGCAAGGGCGAGTGCGTGGTGTTTACCGGGGCGGGACTGTCGCAAGGCGCAGGCCTGCTGGGGTGGAGTGAATTCATTCACGAACTGGCGAAAGATCTTGGGGCGCCGCACATTGGCGAGTTAGACCATTTCTTGGACGTGGCCCAATGGTACGTGGAGGAAAAAGGCGAGGATCGGCTGGCGGAGCAAATACGCCGCTGCTTCGGACCAGGGCTAGGGCGGCCCACCTTGCCGCACTACCTATTGGCGTCGCTCCCCATGAAAGTGATGGTGACCACCAACTACGATGACCTACTGGAGCAGGCGTTAGAAGGCTTGCGCCGTCATCCCGCCGCCATCACCAACGAAACCGACGTGGCGCAGGTCGGGCACGGAGAAGGCGTGTCGGTCGTCAAGATGCACGGCGACGCCGCCACGAGTCAGCGGTTTGTGCTAAGCCGCGACGATTTTGAGCGATTCCTCCTTCAGCGCCCGGCCATGGCCTCGCTCTTGGAAGGTCTGCTGCTCAATCATTCGTTCTTCTTTGTGGGCTATGGGCTGCGCGATCCGAACTTTCGCCAGCTTCACGGCCGCATCGCCGACATGCTGCAAAGCGCCCAGCGCAAAGCCTTCGCAGTGACCGTCGATCCGCCCACCGCGATCAGTCCATTCCTGCAACGGCAATGGGCGAACAAGGGCCTGTACCTGCTCTTTCTGCCGGGAGCGACGCTCGCCGCCCGCGTGCGTAACTTGTGGCGGTTCCTGGACCAGTTGGCCGAGGGCGTTACCCCGCGCAGTTTGTTTCTGGCCGACGACGCGGACTTCACCAACGCGGCCGATGAAACACCCCGCCTGGAGTCGCTGCGTCAACTGTTGCGCGACCGTGTGGGCGGCGAAATCGAGTCGGTGATTGCCGGACTGGATTCAGCCGCCTCCGAGCGAGAGACGCTCCTGGCGGCGCATGTGTTGGGGTTTCTGACCGAGCATGGCTGGCGCCCGGCCGGGCGCTTGTCGCTCACCAAGCTTTGGGAACAGCTGGCTCAAAGTATTGGTAGTCCTTACCAGAAAAAGCGACTGCTGATCCGCGCCTTGCGGCACGCCGAACACTATCGAGACATTGCCCGCCTCCGCGCTCAGCTAACCGAACTCGAGCAGCGTGAGTAACACGGGGCATGCGCTACCCCGCCCCGTTGGTCATTCACATTTGTCTAGCTTGAACCGCCAACCTGGTATGTTAGATTTCACTTAGCGACAACACGAATGGAACGGTTCTGGACTTCTTCTCGAGGGAAGCATGTTCCAACCGTGCGGGTCATGACAGCATTCCCTCTTCGGGGAAGTCAAAAATCCATCGCAGGATGGACAGTACGAGATGACCCGCGGTTCGCGTTGAAGCGATACTCGGCTTGTGAGTCGCGCCTCTTTTTGTGCTCGGCCCCAAGACGGGACTCACACCCACCCCACTGATTCAAGGGAGGGCCGAAATGCAAGAACCACCCCAAAGGATTGGGGAGGAGCAACCCAGGAGTTGACTCCTCCCAGCGCCGCAAGCGCTCCGACCGTTTCTTGGGACATTCAATCTACTTCTTTCCTGACGAACCTCCCGCGCCTCCGGGCGCGCGGAGGTTTTTTTGTTGGTCCCACGTCAACGGACCGCGCGGAAGTGATCCAGATCGGTCTTGCGTCCCGCCACCAGCATAAAATGATCGTCACGCAAGCGGGTCTCGGGGGCGGGAAACATTTCAAATTTCCCCGTGAGCGTATCTTTCATCCCCACGACCCAAATGTTGTAGGCTCGCCGTAAGTCCGCCTCGCGGAGCGTTTGGCCCACAATACTATCGGGAGTGGCGATTTCCAGAAAGCTGTACTCCGGGTCAATGGGCATGTAGTCGAGCACGTTGGGCCACGTCTCGCGGTTCGCCAGTTCCTGGGCGATCTCCGCTTCGGGAAACACCACGCGCTCCACGCCCAACCGTTTCAAGATTTTCCCGTGCTCTTCGGTCACGCCCTTGACCACAATCCGGCGGGCGCCAAGTTCTTTGGCGTGCAACGTCGCCAGAAGCGACGGTTCGAGGTTCTCGCCCAGGCTAATGAACACAGCGTCGGCGTCGCGCACGTTCAGCGCCGCCAAGGTGTCACGGTCGGTTACATTGCCGATGACCGGCTCATACAACACGTCCTTTAAGTTCTCGACCAGCGGGCGCTGGTAATCAACGCCGGTGACGCGGCAGCCGTTCTCGCAAAGCTGCCTTGCCAGCGCCGTGCCAAAGGAGCCAAGTCCCAAGACGATGAATCGCTTTCGTTCCGCCATAGGTCAAAGGGGACGCCAAGGAAGTTGTTAACCAAACAGGGGCGCGTCATGGACGTACTGCAATCCATGGTCGCGCCGCGTGCGCGCCAGTGCGGCGAACGCCGTAATCGGACCTAAACGCCCCAGGAACATCAACACAATCACGATGACTTTGCCCGCGCTCGTCAGGCGCGGCGTGAGGCCGGTGCTCAACCCGACCGTCCCGAGGGCGCTGACCGTTTCGAATGCCGCATCAAGAAACAATGCTCCCGATTCCACGTGCGGCTTACCCGACTGCTCAATGGTCAGCAGCGCCACCAACGCCAACACGGAGACAACGGAAAACACCAGCACCGTCGCCACCGCGCGGTTGACCACCTCTTGGGGCGCCGTGCGGCGGAACCAGTTCAAACGCGCGTAGCCGCGAAACGAGGACCAGGCGTGCGCCGCCAGCAGCATGAACGTCGTCACCTTGACGCCGCCTCCGGTGCTACAAGGCCCGGCGCCGATCATCATTAGCAACATGGTGATGAACAACGTGGCGTTCGTCATCGACGCCAGATCAACTGAGTTAAACCCGGCCGTGCGCGTCGAGATCGAGTGGAATAGCGAAACCAGAATTCGCTCCGGCCAGGGCCGCCCGTGCAACACGCCATCCCATTCCAGCACCAGCACCGCGGCGGTTCCCACAACAATCAACAGCGCCGTACCCAGGAGCATGATTTTCGAGTGAAGCGTCAGATGGTCCCAAAGGTCGCGCCAGGGCAACTTGCGATGGTGGAGCAAGTCCAGAATCACGGGGTAGCCGATTCCACCAATCACGATCAACGCCATCACGGTCCCATTGACGATCGGGTCGGCGTCGTAACGCGTCAGGTTGTCGTCGTACAGTCCAAAGCCGGCGTTGCAGTACGCCGAGATTGCGTGAAACACCGCATGCCAAAGAGCCGCGCCGGGCGGCAAATCGAATAGAAACCGCGCGAACAGCAGCGTGACGCCTACGCCTTCAACCGCGACCGTCAGCTTCAGAACGCGGCGCAGCACCGAGCGCAAGTCGCTCTCTTCCGCGGCGCCCAGCGTTTCGGAAAGGATCATCCGGTGACGCAGACTTTGCCGGCCTCCCAACTGGAAGGTGATGTAGGTGGTCACCGTCATAATGCCGATGCCCCCCAACTGGATCAAGGCTAGAATGACCAACTGCCCCAACACCGAGAAGTCATTTCCCGTGGATCGCACCGCCAGCCCCGTCACACAGGTCGCGCTGGTCGCGGTGAAGAGCGAATCTACCCACGAAACCGGCGCCCGCCCGGAAGCGTGGCAAACAGGCTGGCTGAGCACGAAGCCGCCAACCAGAATTAACCCGAAATACCACGTAAACGAAACTCGCGCCGGATGTTGCGTCAGCGGGCCGACGTATTCAGGCATGGAAGGTCAACGAGCCGGTTTTCACCAATCAAAGCGTATAGTTTAGAGTGCACGTTGTGTTTGCTCCAGATCCGGCGCTAAATTCGTAATACTCGTGGATCGCCTCCTACAAAAACATGTTCTTACTGGTCGCTCGTCTGGACCGCATCTCCTCATTACCGCGGGCGTACACGGCGACGAGTTCGAGCCGATGGCCGCCGTGCGGCGTCTCGCCCGCTTGTTGATGCCCGCTGAGTTTTGCGGCCGCGTCACGCTTGTTCCCGTCGCCAATGAGGCCGCCTTTCAATGTGGCGCGCGAACGGCCGAAGACCATCTGGATATGGCCCGCGCCTTCCCTGGTCATCCGCGGGGAAGCGTGACGCAGCGTGCGGCGCACCAGGTCGCCGCGTTGATCCAACACGCCGATTACTACATCGACTTGCACACCGGCGGAACGGCCTTGACCCTCGTGCCGCTGGCGGGTTATATGCTGCACCGCGAACCCGCCGTACTGGAGGCGCAGCGGCGGATGGCGCGGGCCTTTAACCTGCCGGTCGTGTGGGGGACCGATTGGCGACTGGAAGGGCGCTCGCTTTCGGCGGCTCGCGACGCGGGCGTACCTGCCATCTACGCCGAGTATCTTGGAGGCGCCATGTGCCGGCCCGAAGGCGTCACGACCCTCGTCGAAGGTTGTCTGAACGTAATGGGAGCGATCGGAATGGTGGACCGCCCGCCGCCGCCGAATGAAGTCCGCTACGTGGTCGAGGATGACCGGCCCGGTAGCGGGCATCTCCAGGTGCGGCAGGCCTCGCCGATGACGGGTTTTTTCCTCCCGAGTGTGGCCTTGGAGGATCGCGTGCGGGAAGGCGACGTGCTGGGCGAGGTGAGCGACGTGTTGGGGAGCACCGCGTGTCCGATCCTTGCGGAGCAGTCGGGCATTGTTCTTGCACTCCGTATCTTGCCGCGCGTGAACCAGGGCGACGCACTGGCCGTGATCCTCGAAACATAACCGGACGGCGCGTTCAACGGTAGTTCCGGATGGGCCAGGTTGGCGGACGTAAATCCAAGAAGCCAATGACGCACACGCATCATCACCACGCGACGAACTACAACCGGGCGTTTGGCGTCGGAATTGCCCTCAACACGCTCTACGTGCTTACCGAGGGCGGTTTCGGGCTATGGTCCGGCTCGCTAGCGCTTTTGGCCGACGCGGGACATAATCTGAGCGACGTGCTAGGACTGCTTTTGGCGTGGGGCGGTCATTATCTCTCGCGGCTGCCTCCGACCGAGCGGCGCACCTACGGGTGGCGCAGTTCATCGATCCTGGCAGCGCTCTTTAACGCCTTGCTCCTGTTGGCCGCGATTGGCGCGATCGCCTGGGAGGCGGTGCGGCGTTTCTGGGAGCCGCAGCCGGTCGTGGGGACCACCATCATCGTCGTGGCGGCCGTGGGCGCGGTGATCAATACGGGCACCGCGCTCTTGTTCCTCAAAGGACGACACCACGACCTAAATATCCGCGGCGCATTCTTGCACATGGCGGCCGACGCCGCCGTTTCCGTCGGCGTGGTGCTGGCGGGATGGGCGATGCTGGCCACCGGGTGGCACTGGCTCGATCCGGCGGTGAGCCTGGCGATTGTCATCGTCATCCTGGTGGCTACTTGGGACCTGCTCAAAGACTCGCTCAACCTGGCGATGCACGCCGTGCCGGAAAACATCGACCCGGGGCAAGTGCGGCATTACCTGGCGAGTCTCGACGGCGTGGACGACGTGCACGACTTGCATATCTGGGCGATGAGCACCACCGAGACCGCCTTGACGGCGCACCTGGTCAAGCCGCAAATCAGCGACGACGACGCTTTCCTGGCCCACGTGGCCGAGGAACTGCACGACCGTTTCCACATCGAACACGCGACCCTCCAGCTAGAACGCGACGCCCACGCCGCCCAATGCCGTTCCTGCCGAACCGAAGCGTCTTCCTGACGGCGACGTGCCGCCGATCCCGAGCGTAATCGTCGCTACGTTGCCCTCACGCTCCGCGCGCTACGGCTTCTTCCGACCAGGCTCCCAAGGAACTGGCGTTAGCGGCTTCCCACGGCGCGGGCGCCGGGAAACGCTCGTGAAGGTAGTCCCGTAGCGCGTTGTTGAAGTCGCGATCGTCGAAGTTCAGAAGGGTCTTGCCCGCGCAGCGTTAGGCGATTTCTTCAGGCGGGATCGCCCGGTCATAAAAGCCGACGTACAGCCCCTCGGCATCGCGGGGGATCAGGTCGAACTTCTCGCGCTGCAGCGCATGGTTGTAAATACCGGTGGCCGCCAACAGGCCGTAGAAGCGGTCTTGCGAGACAAAGTCGCGCTGGTCGCGGTACGCGCCCAGCGCGTGGCGCTTGGTAAGCCAAGTAGGGATATGGGCCTCGAAGTTCAAGACCGAGTAGCCCAACCGCCGCAACACGTCGTAGGGCCCCTGACGACCCTATTGAAAAGGCCACATCTGTCCCCACCCCAAACGCGGCAGTTAAGTTTTCCGAGCCGATGATAGTGCCTACCGGTGCGAAAGTAGGTCTCGCCAAGTCGACTCAAAAACCCTCGCTTGCTGAAAACTGCAGGCGGGCTTTTTTGTGCGCTCGCGGCGTCGCTAACGCCTTCATCTCGGCTCGTCGGTCGCGAGAATCGGGGGCAACCTCCGCGACGCCCGCTTGACCACGCTTTGCTCGGAAGGGAACATTGCCGCACGGAATGTATCCTGCGGGGTTTGCTTCCTCGTTTACCTAAGAGGCGATGATGTGCCGCCTGTACTGGGTCGTGTCGCGAGTGTGTCGGGCTTGGTGGCTGATCCTGGGGGCGCTGGCGGCGGTCACGCTCGTCTGCGGACTTTATGGATTCGACTATCAAGAAAGCCAGAAAATCCGAGAAAGCCCCAATGGGGTGCTCCGGTACAATGGGTTTCGGGTTGCATACCGCACCGTCGGGCTCTTCACCTTGGAAACAGGCGACGCGGAGGGAAACATTCATCCGACGTTGGAAATAGCCCGATGGACCGGGGCGGTTGTGGGCTTATCCACGGTGGCGGCGATCGTCGCGCAACTTTTTTCCCAGCAGGTCCGCCGGGTGTTCGTGCGTCTGTTTGCCAACCAGCATATTGTGGTGGCTGGACTGGGCGAGTTGGGAACGCAATTAGTGCAGCGCCTACGGGAACGAGGACATGACGTGGTGGTCATGGAGGCGAACGCCGATCATGTGGGTATCGACGAATGCGCCCGCGCCGGCGCGGTTGTCTTGATTGCCGACCCGCGCGAGCCGGGGGATCTGGCGCGGGCGCAACTGGAGCGGGCCAGTCATTTACTTGCGATTTTTGAAGATGACTCGACCAACATGCGCATCGCCTGGGCGGCGCGGGAAGCCGCCGGATCGGATGACGGAGAACGCTTGCGGACGGTGGTTCGCCTCGCGCAGCCGGGCCTCCTGGAAGCCATGCAACCGATTGTCGTCGATGAGTCGGAGCGCGGGCCGATGCGGTTGCACGTGATCGATCCCAGCGAGTTGGCCGCGCGGGCGATGCTTCGCGAGGCCACCCTCGGCGTGCAGCGACGTGAAATCCGCGACCTGCTCATTGTTGGATTGGGGGCGGATCAGCGGACCGGTGAGGCGCTGGCGCTACGGGCCGCGAAGGACTGGCTGATCGAACGCAGCCTGCGGCCCGAGCAGCAACAGCAAGTCTTGACGATCCATATCATCGAGCCGGAGGTCGGAACATGGCTGCCCCGCCTTCTGGCGCGGCATCCATTCCTAAAGGAAGCGGCGGAGTTGACCGTTCTTGACGACTGGCTTGTGCCGGCGGCGCATGGCCCCGCGTTGCTGGAGGAATACGACGCGGTCTTCGTCTGTCGATCGGTCGAATCGCAGGCCGTCAGTCAAGCGATGCAACTGCGCGATCGCTGGCCCCGCACGCCGGTCATCGTTTGCACGGTGGATTCCAGCAGCGGATTTGCGCCGTTTCTCGAGCGAGCCTCAGGGCCGGATGGTGGCGAGCCAATCGTACCGGTGGGGTTGAACGATCGCATTCTCGATCCCGATTTGGTGCTGGAGCCGCTGCGCGAGACGCTCGCCCAGTCGGCGCACGAGGAATATCTCCGCTCGATTCATGCACAAATCGTAGTGGCCCGCGCCGCCTCGCGCGACGCGGAAGCCGCCGCGCTGCTCGCACGCCCCGCCGTGCGTCCGTGGACCCGGCTCGCCGACTCCGACCGCGAAGCGACCCGCGCACTCGTGGAGCGTTACGAGAAGTATCTGGCGATGAGCGTCACGCCGCAGACGCCCGCGGGATTGACGTGGCGGCACCGTCCGGATGCATTCACGCGGGGTGTGATTCTGCCGCTGCACGCCTGGCCTCCGATCGAGTTGGAGCGGCTGGCCGAAGAGGAGCATCGCGGTTGGCTTGTCGTCAAGCAAAGTCAAGGCTGGCGTTACGGACCCGAGCGTGACGCCGAAAACAAACTCCACCCCGATATGGTCGATTACTCCGAACTTTCCGAGTCCACCAAGCAGATTGACCGCGACTTGGTGGGACGTATTCCCGCCGTGCTGGCCAAGGCCGACTGCATGATTATTCCCGCCGACCAATAAAGCCTCGGCGGCGCGGTGAGTAGCGCCCGTCGTTTGGGAAAAGTTGCTTGTCGGTCGCACGGTCGATTGCTAACATCAAATCGATTCCCCCGCGGCGGCTCACCGGAAACTTGGCGCGTCCACCAATAAACTGGCCGAAAGATCGGAAACGCCAACAACCAACGCCACCGGGCCTTTTTGCTCCTCGCAACCATCCTTTTTCCGCCGGCGCGTTGAAACGCCGTGAGGTTTGCGTCACGCTGGCAGCGAAAGCCGCGACCAATCTATATATTCCGGAGTTTCTTTATGCCGGTAAGCATTGTGTGCCCTTGCGGGCAGCGATTCCGTGTTGAAGGCCAGTTCGCGGGCGAAACCGGCATTTGCCCCAATTGCGGCAAGGAAATTGAACTCACGGGCGAAAAGGTTGCGCCCTTTGACGTATTCATCAGCTACTCGTCCAAAGACAAAGCGACGGCCGACGCGGCGGTGGCGGTGCTGGAGCAGAAGGGGCTTCGCTGCTGGATCGCCCCGCGCAATATCATGCCGAGCAAGGAGTGGAGCGAATCGATCATCGACGGGCTCGAGAGCAGCCGCCTGATGGTATTGATCTTTTCGGACCACTCGAACCGGTCGCAGCAGGTGGTTCGCGAGGTCGAGCGGGCCGTCGCCAAGGGAATCCCGATCATTCCGTTCCGGATCGAAAACTTGATGCCCTCCAAGGCGATGGAGTATTTCATCAGCACCTACCACTGGCTGGACGCATTTCACCCGCCGCTGGAAAAGCACCTTCAAAAACTCGCCGAGACGGCATGGACGCTTTTGGAAGGCGCGCCGGCTTCGTCCCGGGAAGAACCCGCCGACGTTGTCGCCAAGCTGAAAGCGGCGAGCGTGGCGCTCCTGGCGCGCGACTACCGCCTTCGCGTGCTGATCGGCTTGGCCGCCGCCGTTCTGATTGTGACCCTGCTGGCGGTCTGGTCGATTTGGAGCGCCCGGCCGGCGACCGCCTCGTCTGAGCTAATCGACCTCAAAGCGAAGGTCGAGGTTGTGGCGAACAAGCTGCGCGCTCTGGAAGGCGGCCAGGGTTTGGAAAAGCCGCTGGCCGACTTTCAACAAAAGCTGAACGCCGCCGCCGCGCTTTTTGCCGACAAGCAGTTCCAGGGAGCGTCGGCGGCATACGAACAAGCGTACCAACAAGGCGAGGCCCTGCAAGCGCTGGCCGCTGCCCGGCGTCTGGCGGCCGAGGAAAAAACCGCGGCTGCGACCGCTCGCAGCGAAGCCGAGCAAGTTGGGGCGAAGCAGTACGCCCCCGACCCGTGGCGGCAAGGGCTGGACCTGGAAGCCAAGGCCGCGCAGGCGTTCGAGGCGGGAGACTTCTCGACCGCCCAAGAACAGTGGACCGCCGCCAAGACGGTCTTTGTCGCGGCCAGCGCCGCCGCCAAAGTCAATGCGCAGCCGCGGATGAAGGCGCTGGCCCTGTGGGCCGGGCTTGCGACGGAGATCCACTCCGTCTACGAGCAACGCCGGGCGTTTCTGGCGTCGTCCGGCGATCCGGCTGCGTCTTCAGGCCCCTCGCGCGGTCCTAGAGAGTTTCTCGTCTCTTCCCGCGACTGGCCGCCGTATCGCGACTTTGTCGCCCATGCGGTGCAAGCCCTGGCGCAAGAGTGCCAGCCGGGCCTGCAATTCGATAAAGATCTTGTCGATCGCTATTTTCAGGCTCGGGACGCGGCGCAGCGCGGCGCCATCAGCACCGAAATCCTCCAGCAAACTGCGACCGCGCACGGGGAACCGGCCGATCGGGCCTACCGCCTGGGAGTCAACCTGGCGCTGCTGAAGACGTTTTGCGCCATGGGCGTGGACGCCCCCAAAATTCCCCGGCGACTCCCCGCGGCCCATCCAGAGTTCATCAACACGACCGAGAAGACCCTCGAACGCGCGTACCAAGCAGGTTGTTCGCAGGAAACGATCAACGCCATAAAAAACGTGCGGCGCGCCTACGACAGTATCTACGACGGCTTCTCGTACGACTCCTGGTTCGTGGAGACCACGTTCCAGCAGATGAACGACGAGTTTGTCAAACATTTCGATGAGAACTTCGGCGACGTGGAGAAAACCGCCGCCTACTTTCGCGCCGCCCAGCCCGCCCAGGCGCCAGCGCCGGCCGCTCTTGATTCCGCAATCCAGGAAGCCGTGGCCGCGCTGAAGGAGCAACGGGCCTTGATCGCGTTCGACGTTGACCGCGCCGATCGGCCGCCCAAGAGTCTGGGTTTTGTGGAGGCGCCCGGCCACGTCTCCGCTTTTCCGCGGCCGCCCGGCGGCTCCTTTGACTCGGACGAGGCGGTCGAAAACATCGCCAAGCTAAAAACCCTGCAAGGGCTTAATCTCGAAGGGCTGAAAATCACGGACGACCATCTTTTCCGCTTGCGCGAGTTGTCCAGCTTGCGGCGGCTTTCCTTGAGTTGGGCCGACGTGAGCGACGAGGGGTTGGAGCATCTGCGTCCGTTGACCCAATTGACGTTCTTGCGCCTCAACCACACCAACATCGGCGACGCCGGCGCCGCGCATCTCGCCGCGTTGTCGAACCTGGAGGAGCTGAGCCTGAAGCGCACCCAGGTCACCGACGCCTCGGTTGCTCATCTGAAAAACCTGGCCCGGCTAAAGAGGCTGGACGTGAGCAATACCGGCGTCACCGCCGCGGGCGGCAACGCCTTGCAAGCAGCCTTGCCCGCTTGCGAAATCACCGGAATCCTAGACTCGCCCGAGCCGGCCAGTCGCTCGGCGACGGAAGAGAACCCCCAACCGCCGTCGTTGCCGCAGTAAAACGGCGGAAGGCGTCGGCGCGGATGGTCGCTTCGCTGACCAGCGGCCTGGAGGGCGACTACTCTTCGACAAACAGCGGGAGCGTTTAGGCTCGATGACGTAACGTCGCGCGCACGCCAGCAAGAAAGGTTGAATAACTCATGCGAAAAGGAAAAGGGCTTTTGATCTTTTGCGGCATGATCGTTCTCCTTCTCCTGGTAACCGGAGTGAAAACCCAGGCTCGCAAGGAAGGAATATTGGCAATGGCCGGCGCGCTGGGGCTGACCGTGCTGTTCGTACAGTTTCAATCACGCATTGGGCTGTTCGTGCGTCGCCATTTCCAACTGGGCGCCGTCGAAGCCCTGGAGGAAGACCCCCGACCCAACATCCTCTTTCTGCGGTCCTTTCAAGCCGACAATCAGTTTGTGATGAGCACAAGCAGTTGGCTGGGAAAGTTGCTGGGGAAAACGAATATGCCCCTCGAAGCCGTACTGACCGACCAACTCCAAGACTTCGGCCCGGTCATCGCCATCGGTCGGCCTGGCGAACCGTTGCCGCCGTTGGGAGCCGCGCGCTTTTACGCTCCCAAGGAAGGCGAGGAATGGAAGCGGCACGTCACCGAATTCGCCACCGATGCGCAGCTTGTGGTGGTCATGCTTGGCGAGACGGAAGGAGTGCGTTGGGAGTACGACCTTCTGGCCCGCGCCAACTGGCTGGGAAAGACCATTTTCATCGTTCCGCCGGTGAAGGGAGCGGCGTTGAATAACGTCCTTGGCGTCTTCCGGAAATATACCGAGGATCGCGGCATTGGGATCATGGGCCAGGTGGATGAGGATGTGGCAGTGTTCGCTCCCGGAGGCAACGGCCAATTGATCCCTCTCAGCGCCCAGGGTTTGCGCACGCACAACCATTTCCTGGCGTCCTCGGCAAACTATTACCGAGAGCCAATCGCTCAGATTCTCAAAAAGGCGAGTGCGTCTCGCCCCGCAACCACCTCGCTCCCGCCAACGGTTTCCGGCCCGCTACCCGTGGGAGCCCCAAGTGATCCGCAAGCCATGGTGGAAATCGTAACCGCCGAGATGGTTTTGGCGGACCCCATCACCGAAGCGCACACGGTCGTTCTGCAGCGCCGCGCACCCGCGTTGTTTATCGACTGGGTCATCTCGGTTTTGGCGTTTAGCTTGTTGGCGTTCATCGTCCTCGCTGTCAACGATCCTGCAATCCTGGATCATCCGGCCAACAGCCAGGAGAGCGAGGAGGTCAACCAGCAAGTCATGACGGTCGGCATGTTCTTAAGCCCCCTGTATTTCTTGATCATGGAGGGACTCTTAGGCGTCTCCCTGGGAAAACGCTGGTTCGGCGTGCGCGTTGTCTCCGCCGACGGCGCGGTTCCGTCCTGGCGCCAGGGCGCACTGCGAGCGCTCATGAAAGCATGCAGCATGTTCCTTTGCGTGTTCCCCTTGGCGGCGCTCCTTGGCATCGTGGGAACCGCCTGGCATGATTCGGTCGCGAAAACCAAGGTCGTCGCTTACCGGAAAGGCCGGTAGATGGCGCCGGCCGCGTGCTGGCTACGGGAGCCGTCGGACGGACAGGACGTATTACGCCTCCCACTTGCGCAGCCACTGCCAACCGTGAAGCAAAAGGCTGATTTGGGAAAATCCAAAACAAACGAGAAACGCCGTGAGAACGCCGGACGCCCAATAAATCCAAACTTCAACCCGTTCCGCAAGGGCATCGAGTTGGCTGCGCATGCTTTCCAGAGTCTGAGAGAACGCATAAATATCGCTACGGACCAGGACGAGTTGATGGTCCACGTCTCCCAACATCACTTGGATCTGTTCAAGTTGCCGCGGTGAGATCGCCTGGCCTTCGCGGATATTGGCCAACGAGTTCGCGACCTGGTCGAGTTGATCGGCGGCGTCGGTCAAGCTCTTGGCAATTGCTCGCCATTGGGCGGGGGTCTTGCCTTCAGGCGCCAGGCGCGAGGCGAAGAACGGCAACGAGTCCAGAAGCAAGAGCGCGCTGGTCATGCTCCGCATGCTGTTCCGCATGGAAACGGTCAGTTCTTCCGCCGTCTCCAGCCGCCGGGCAATCTGTGCGTCGAGGGTTTGCAACAGCGAGGCGGCGTTCGCGCCAGACGCGTCTCGCTCGGAAAGTTCTCGTAGCGGTTCTTGAATGGCGCTCACGCGGCGTCGGGCCGCGTCCAGAATTTCGACCGTGGCCGTGCTTTGATTGTTGATGGACTCCAGAACGGCGGCCGCTTGCCCAAACGCTTCCGGTAAGTTTTGCTCCAGGCGATAGGCCGCATTCCAAACCGCGACGATGGCTGCCACGGCAAGCGCCGTTCCAACGGCGCCGACGATCCCTGTAACCAATCCGGCCGCTCGTTTCAAAGGAGAATTCATGTTGCGTCAACAGTAGAACAACAAGGTAAACAGACATTCTCGCATCCGTGCCTCGGTAGCCGCTTTCCTGGCGTGAGAAGTTGGCGTTCGGCGGAAACGCGGCGAATTCGCCTGTTTCCAAGCAATCAGTCCCCTAAGGAGGTGCAGCCCCTCTTGGGAAATTCCGTGGCGACGGTTTGAAAACAAGCCACCCCAGGAGATGTGAAGCAAAGTTCGTTCCCGAATTCGCCCGGCCGCGTGCCGAACTAGGCGCGGTTCAGCACGTCGCCATAGTGCGCGGCAAGATTTTGAGCGGCGCGGCGAATGTCGAAGGCTTCTTCGGCCCGCTGACGCACGCATTCCGCCAGGTGTATTCTTTCGGTTGCATCGAACGCAAGGCGTTGCATCGCGCACGCCAGCGCCGCCGGTTCGTCCGCCGGAACCAGGAACTTACCAAAGACGTCGGCGGGAAGGATTTCCCGAGTTCCGCCCACGTCGCTGGCGATGATGGGAACACCCGCCGCGGCCGCTTCCAGTAGCACGCGTCCCAGCGGTTCCTGCCTTGCCGCGTGAACGAGCATCGTCAATTCGTTGAGCATGGCCGGCACGTCGCCGCGCACGCCGAGGAAGTGGACCCGCCCCACAAGTGGCGGCGTCAAAGCGGCCTCGTGCAAACGCTCTTCGTAGCGAAGCGCTTCATCCTTGGTGGAAGATCGTTCCCCGGCGATGATCCAGTGAAGATCGCCGTGCGCCACGGCGACCCGGCGAAAGGCTTCCATGGTCGTATCCAAGCCTTTCCGCATTCCAATCTGGCCGATGCTTCCCATCAATCGCGCTTCCGGCGGCAACTGCAACTCGTGGTGTAGGAAACCCGTTGGCGGTCGCGGGCAGAATGTTTTCAAGTCCACCCCGTTGTAGCAAACCAAGGTCTTGCCCGCGTCCACGCCTTGCGCCAGATGCCAACTTCGCGTGGCGTGCGACACGGCCAGCAGTCGCACGTGGCAATTCAGGTCCTTGATGGCCTGCCGGCGGAGCGAGAGGATGTCGCGCAAATGTCCGATGCTTGGCGTTCCGAGTTCGCGGGCGACGGGGCCAGACAACCGGCTCATCGCCAGGCTGTTTGCATGGAGCAAGTCGGGGCGCAATCGCTCCAGCGCATGAGCTAACTCGTTCCGCCGATCCTCTAGCGATTGCTGCGCGCCGCCGTGCGCCGAGGCCCACGCGTGGACTTCAACACCCTGCCTTGCCAACTCCCGCGCCAGGGGACTTCTGGCCGGCGCAAGCGCGCAGAAACGAAACCCCGCTTCACGCACCCAAGGCAAGGCCGCCAGCAGCGACTGCTCGCCGCCCAAAAGCGTCGGATACTCGAACAGCAACAGCACGGAAGGCATGATTCCAACCATCGTTCCTCAAATCACGCCATCCTGGATGGCGATCCATTGTCTTGCGATTTTCAGCTTAACGCACGTTCGCTCCGTGAAAAAGAAAAACCGGCGTTCCGCGCGACAACGCGAAACGCCGGTTACCATCAATCTACGAGCATTTTAACTCGACAGCCAGTTCTGGCTCTTAGAGCGTTTTTCAGGCAGGCGTGACGGCTACCTTGTAGGTCATTCGCTCCGCGAGTGACCAACCGCTTGTGCAACAACCGGCCTTTTCGGCTCGCTTAGTTCGCGAACAATTCCTGCTCGTCGTTACGCGCGGCCCTGGCGGCTTCGCGATGCTGGCGGCGGGCGTCTTCAATCCAAACGCGGTGCGGGCCTTGAACCCGCTCCATCATGCGGCCCCAGCTTTCGCTCGGGTTCTCTTGCTCGATCCGCGCGGCGGTCTTTACTAACTCGGCGGCTGCTGTCACGTCGCCTTTTTGGTAGGTGGCCAAGGCTTGGAAATAGACGTACTTCGCCTTGGTGGGGACCATCTCGGCGGCGGCGGCAAAGTCCTTGGCCGCGGCGTCATGGACGCCTTGGTGATAAAGACGCAGGCCGCTGGTAAACAACTCCGAGGCCGCGTCGGCGCTGGCTTTCTTCTGCATCGAGACGATCATCACCGGCGCCGGCTTCTCTTCTTGCGCGGCGGGAATCGGGGTTAGCACCGCATGGTCGTAGTGCAAGGGAGCGGCGTCATACGGCGCAGCATGGTACGGCGCGGCGTCGTAGGGCGCCGAGGTGGGCGGGTTGCAGCCGCAATCGCTCACCGGGCAGCAAATCCGCACCGGAACTTGCCGGTAGGTTACGCTCGGTACGCAGCGGGTCACCGTGTAGGGAACTTGCCGCGGCGTGACGCGGGGCACGCAGATCGTCGTAGTGTAAGGCACGGTTCGCCAGGTGGTGTACGAGACCTGCCGCACCGACGTTTGCGGAATCATCCGGCACACGGTGTAGGGAACCGTGTACGTCTGGTATTCCGTCACCATCCGGCACACCTGGTAGTTCATGGTGTAACTGTGCGTCTGCGGAATCACGCGAGCCACGGTGTAAGGAACGACTCGCGTGTAGGTTTCGGGAACCACGCGAGTGACCACGTAGGTGTACGGCCGCGAAATCACTTCGGGAATGTGCCGGCAGACTGTGTAGGTATGGGTCGTGGTGCGCACTTCGGGAACCGAATTGCAAACCGTGTAGGGCACGTTCTTGTAGTGCGTCTCGTACACCGTGTTCAGGCGCTGCACGGTCTTGTACTCGGTGCGAGGGACCCACACCCGGCGGCACACCTTGCGCGGCGGGCACTGCACCTGGACCTCGCGCGTCGGGCCGGGCTTGTACACGCACCGGCAGCAGCAAGGGTCCCACTCCCAGCAACCCGGCTCTTGCACGTAGCGCGTGACGACAGGACCAGGAACTTCTTCCGTGTAGGTTTGCCAATCGCCGGTTTGAATGGGAATTGTCTCGGTGTACGGGATATGGCGGCTCACCGTATACGGAATGGGCCGCATTTGCGTTTCGTATACGGGACGATAAACGGTGTAAGAGACGGGTTGTGTTACCGTGTCGTAGTGCGGGCGATAAACCGTGTAGGAGTAGACCGCGCTGCGAGTCTCATAAATCGGGCGGTACACCGTGTACGGCACCACTTGGGTGTGCGTCTCATAGTTGGTCTGGAAGGTCGTGTAAGAGACGACTCGCGACTGCGTCTCGTAAATGGGCCGATAATACGGCCGGGTATAGGTTTGTGAGACGGTTTCATACCGCGGCGTGTAGTAGGTGTACGGCACGCTCTGGGAGATCGTTTGCGGAATGTGCTTATAGTTCGTTACCGGTTGGCGATGGTAGGTGGTGTCGTAAACCGTGCGATAAAGCGTCTCGCATGTGGTTTGGTAATGGATCTGGGGCACCGACTTCCAAATCGTGTAGCACTTCTCCTGATAACACGGCGCCACCGGGCAGCAATTGCAGCGGCCGCTTCGCAGGCCCCGCAACATGCCGCCCAAACCGCAGTATGCCGCTTCCGCTTGCGTCGCGGGCAGCGACGCCAAGGCGAGGGCGATCAGCACAAGGATTCTCACGCTTCGCATGGTTTAACTCCGCACCCTGGGAACGTCGATCTACAATGGGGACAAGCTATCGTAGAACGCAACCACGCGCCCTGGGGGAATTTTTTGGCGAAGTTCTGCGGCTTGCCCAGGCCAGTCACGCCACAGGATCGGCATAATCGCTACCTTGGTGATCCCAAGAACAACTCGCCGCCAATCTTATGACGGGCATTGGCCCATTCTGCGACGATCCGCCGCCCCGCGATACCGCGGGGCGTATCGCTTCGCCGGCGCTCTCGATCGTAAAGTGCAACCTAGATTTCAATAGCCCGCTCTCGTGGGGTGACTCATCCGTCGGCGCGGCGCCACTTCGTTGACGCAGGGCGTTTCTCTGCGAAAGGCAGTACGACTTGGATCTTGGCTACGCTGAACGGAGCGCCGCGGCAGGCGGTGATGAGGTTCCACTACGATGTTTCCCCTTACAGATTTGTCCGTTGTGACCACGTTCAATCCTGGCGCGCTCGCATCCGACGCGGCCCCCCAGGAGTTGCTGTCGTGGCTGGAGGAAGGCACGCAGCCGGGGTGGCCGGTGATCGACGCCCAACAACACGTGGTGGGCGTGGTTTCCCACGAGGAATTGGTGGTGGCTCTGTCGCGATGCTCCGTTCCGCATCCCGCCGGCGCGGTGGCCACGCTTGACGCGGCCGGACCGGTGCAAACCTTGCTTTCCATGCGCCGCATTTCCGTCGATACGAGTGAATCGCCGCGGCGCGCCCTGAAGTTAATGCTGGAACACAACCTGTCGTGCTTGCCGGTAACGGAAGACGGACGGCTTGTGGGAACGATCACGCCGGCCGATTTTCTCCGAGAGTTGTCGTACCAACCTTCGGCCCTGGGAGCGCAGCCGGTCGCCCCGCTTGCCGCGCCCGTGCAAGAGCGAGTCGAAATCGATACCTCGCTGGCCGACGCCGAAGTGGTCATGAACGCGGCCCGGCTAGATTTTGTTGCGGTCGAGAAGCAGGGCGCTCCCGTGGGGATCGTCACGCGCCGCGACTTGCGCGCGGCACAATTGCGCCGGTTGGCGCGGAGCCTGCGCGGAGAAAGCCACCCGTCCACCCGCTTGATTCTGTTAACCGATCTGGCGGCCCAAGCGCCCACGTTGCGACCTGGCCAAACGCTGCGCGAGGCGGCCAACCTGCTGGGCGAACATGGCATGCAGGCCGTCGCCGTGGTGAATCAAGCCCACCGTCTGATGGGCGTGTTGACCGAGTCCACTCTCTTGCGCGCCTGGCTGGACGAATAACGAACGCTCGCGCGTCATCGCGTAATCGCGTCACGCGGTCCCCAAACTCGCCGGCTTGGTGCGGCGGCGGGCCACGCCCGCTTCGATGGCGGCCTGCGCCACCGCGGCCGCCACGGCATCGGCAACGCGGCGGTCAAAAACGCTGGGAATGATGTAGTCGGCGCTTAACTCGTTTTCGGCAATCACGCCGGCAATGGCCCGCGCGGCGGCCACCTTCATCGACTCGGTAATGCGGCTGGCGCGCACTTCCAGCACGCCGCGGAACAAGCCGGGAAAGCACAAGACGTTATTAATCTGGTTGGGATAATCCGACCGTCCCGTGGCCACTACACGGCACAGCGGCGCTGCCAACTCCGGCGAAATTTCGGGGTCCGGGTTCGCCAGCGCGAATAAGATCGAATCGGGCGCCATTGTCTTCACGTCGTCTTCGGTCAGCACGTCGGCGGCCGAGACGCCAATGAACACGTCGGCGCCGGCAAGCACTTCGCTCAGCGTTCCCGTGCGTCGTTCGGCGTTGGTGTTCTCGGCGATCCATTGCCGCAGCGGCGGCAAGGGCGTCGACGAATCGGCGCATAACGCCCCTTCCCGGTCGCACACGATCAGGTTCTTGGCGCCCATCGAGAGCAGCAGCCGCGTAATGGCCGATCCCGCCGATCCCGCGCCGTTGATCACAATACGCACCTCGGGCAGGGTCTTGCCAACCACCTTAAGCGCGTTCTCCAGCGCCGCCAGCGCGACCACCGCGGTGCCGTGCTGGTCGTCGTGAAAGACGGGGATATCAACCAACTCGGTTAACCGCTGCTCAATTTCCACGCACCGCGGCGCCGAAATGTCCTCCAGGTTGATCCCGCCAAACGTGGGCGCCAGTCGCACGCAGGTGGCGATGATCTCTTCTACGTCCTGCGTATCCAGGCAGATCGGAAAGGCGTCCACCCCGCCGAACTCCTTGAACAGCAGGGCCTTGCCTTCCATCACCGGAAGCGCCGCCCGCGGGCCGATGTCGCCCAGACCCAGCACGGCCGTACCATCGGTCACCACCGCCACCATGTTGCGACGAATGGTGAGCGCAAACGAGGCGTCCGGGTCTTCATGGATCGCGCGGCACACCCGCGCCACGCCGGGCGTATAGGCCATTGAAAGATCGTCGCGCGTCTTGACCGGCACTTTCGACTTAATCTCGATCTTGCCGCCCAGGTGCAATAAGAAGGTGCGATCCGAGACCGAGATCACCTCGACGTGCGGGCACTTGCGCATGTGGTCAACGATTTGTTGCCCGTGAATCTCGTTGCGGGCGTTGACCGTAATGTCACGAGTGATGGTGTCCTTGCGGACCTCGACAATGTCCACCGCGCCAATAAAGCCGTCCACGTCGCCAATGGCCGAGGTGATGCGTCCCAATAGGCCTGGCCGATCGGGATATCGCAATCGCATGGTGACGCTGTACGAGGGACTCGGAATGCTCATCGTGGGTCGCTCTCCTTCCGTGGGTGTTAGGCGGCGGGCCGCCGTCCGCTTTCTTGTCACTCGGGCAAGAGTGTGGGCGCTACTTCGCTCTCGACGCTTGGTTCGGCCGGCGGCGAGCGCAGCGGCTTAAGGTTTTTCAACAGGGTCACTTCGTTGCCCGTCTGATTGTAAGTCACCTGATCCATAAAGGCGCACATTAGCCGATAACCGCGACCGGCCTGATCCCAGGCGCCGGGATCGCGATGGTCGGACAATTTCGAAGTGTCAAAGCCCGGCCCCTCGTCCCGCACCACTAGCCGCGCTTGGTCCAGGGCGATGTGGACTTCGACCACAATCCGCCGCGCGGCGAATGGGGCTTCTTGCCGGCGGCGCTCAAACGCCTCGCCGCCGCGCCGCCAGGCGGCCTCGCGGGCTTCGGGCCCAAGCTCCAGATTGCCATGATACAGCGCATTGCGCACGGCCTCTTCCAGGGCTAAACCAATACGGATGGTGTCGGTCGCGTCGCACAGCCCCATGCTCGCGAGAAACCGTTGCACCAGGTCAACCAAGGGCGGGATCAACGCCGGGTCGTTGGTCAGTTCAAAGGTGTAGTCAAACTTCGCCAGGCAGCGAATCAAGTCCTCATAGGCTTGCTCGGTGGTGACGGTCAACACCTGTTGCACCGTGGCAAGTAGCCGGTCGGCCAACTGTCCTTTGGGCACATAACTAACGGCGCCGCACTCCAGCGCCCGTACCGCCAGTTCCTCGCTGCCGTGCGCCGTGGTCAGAATGACAGGGATCGAGGGAAATTCCCGGCGAATCGCCTGCACCAACGCCAGGCCATCCATCTCGGGCATTTGCAGGTCGGTGATCACCAAGTCGGGCGCCGCCCAGCGCACCACTTCCAGCGCTTCGGCCCCGTTGCCCGCGTATTGTACTTCCAGCCCAGGCGATTGCCGAAGCAAACCGCCCACCAAGCGGCGATCCACCGCCGCATCATCGACAACCAGCACCGCGGGCATCAAGTCGCTCCCCTGGAGATGGAATGAGTCGCCGCGCCGCCGTCGGGAAAACAAACCGCGATCCCACCACGGACGGACGTCTGCCCCGCTCGCCGGATCCTCGCTTGCTGCAAGGTCGTGTTCCTACCACTATAGCGCCGGCCGCGCTTCGCCACAAGGTTGCCCAAACTTAGGGGCCGTCCCATAATATCTTCATCATGACAAAACCCGCCGGCCAGTGGCGGGTGTACTCGCGACGACCCTGGAAACAGCATGAACGACGCCCAGCGCGAACAGCAGATGCGGCAGGCCGAAGAAATCCTGGGCGACCGGCTGGAGCAAGTCGGTTTCGCCAAGGGCTTGTTCTTCGGCCAATACTTGCACGATCGCCTGCTTCCGTACCCGAACCTTCACGCCGACGAAGAAGTCAATCGCTTGGTGGAGCGGGTGCGCGCGTTTTGCGTCGAGCGCGTCGATCCCGTGGCCATTGACCGCCAGGCGGAAATCCCGCCCGACGTGGTGCGCGGCCTGGGCGAGCTCGGCGTGTTGGGCGCCTGTCTGCCGCAAGACAGCGGCGGCCTGGGCCTGGGGCAAGTGGCGTACTGCCGCATCCTGGAGGCGTTGGGCGGACACTGCGGAAGCACGGCGCTCTTCGTGAACGCCCATCATTCCATCGGTCCGCGGGCGGTCGTGCTGTTCGGCACGCGCGAGCAGCAACAGCGGTGGTTGCCCAAGCTGGCGTCGGGCGAGTGGATCAGCGCCTTCGCCTTGACCGAACCCGAAGCCGGCAGCGACGCCGCCAACGTGCAAACAACCGCCACGCCCACCGAAGACGGCTCGGGCTATTTGCTCAACGGGCAGAAGCGTTGGATCACCAACGGCGGCATCGCCCAGGTGCTAACGGTCATGGCCCGCACGCCTGCCGAGAACGGCGAATCCAAGATCACCGCGTTTCTTGTCACGCCCGACATGTCCGGCTTCCAGGTGGTCGAGGAACGCATGGAGAAGTGTGGCGTCCGCGGGACGGTCACCAGCCGCCTGGCCTTCAACAACATGTTCGTACCCAAGGAGAACGTGCTGGGGCAATTGGGCAAGGGGCTGCGGATTGCCCTGACCGTGCTGGACTTTGGCCGCACCACGTTTGGCGCCAGTTGCACCGGGGCTGCCAAATTCTGCGTACAGCAGGCCACGCGGCACGCCAATACTCGCGTGCAGTTCGGCCAGACGCTCGGCTCGTTCGAACTGGTCAAAGAGAAGCTGGCGTGGATGCAGGCCAGCGCCTTTGCGATGGAAGCCTGCACCTACCAGACCGCGGCGCTGATCGACTCGGGCGAAGGCGACTTCATGCTGGAAACCGCCATGCTCAAGGTGTTCTCGACCGAAACGCTGTGGCGGATCGTCAACGACACCTTCCAACTTCACGGCGGCAAAGCGTACTTCACCGACGAACCCTTTGAGCGCATGATGCGCGACGCCCGCATTAACACCATTGGAGAAGGGGCCAACGAAGTGCTCCGCGCCTTCCTGGCCTTGGTCGGTATGCGCGACGTAGGTTTGCAGTTAGAAGGAGTATTGGAGGCGATCAAACACCCGATTGGCAACTTCACGCGGCTAGGACGCTTCGCCGGCCGCAAGCTGGGCAACCTCTTGGCCGCCCCTGAAGTGCCTGTGCGCAATAGCGAACTGGAACCCGATGCGGCGCGGCTGGGCAAGGCGGTCTCCCAGGTGGGAAGCAACGTGGAGTGGCTGCTGCGGACCTACCAGCGTGAGATTGTCGATCGGCAGTACCAGCTCGGCCGCATCGCCGACGCGGCCATCGACCTGTATGCGAGCGCATGCGTCTTGAACCGGCTGGACGCCTTGCTGCGCGACCATCACCTGGACGAAGCCGAGCGACAACTCGCCCTGGACACTGGCCGCTACTTCCTCCGTCTGGCCGACCGCCGCATCGACCGCAACCTCCGCGACCTGGAATCTAACGACGACCACGCCACCACCGAGTTGGCCAACCGCCTGCTCCGCTCCTAGCCGCAGGTCAGGGACAAGAGTCACGGGGTGTGAATCTTTGGTCGCCCCGGCTTCCCCGGCGCTTGTTACCGTTTGCACGGCGCTCGTGCACGCTGAGCGTGAGGGCGCCTCCAACGGACAAAAGCCCCATCAGGCGACTCGTCACCCATAGCAATGGGGCTCACGCCAAAAGAATTGCGAGACGAACGAGGGGGAATGCCAACGAAAATCAGGGGGGTTGGTTTTGCGCCGATGATAGCCTCCAATCTTTACTTTACTTTCCGAAAGTAGGGGATCGCCGGAGCCGGGCCAGAGGTCATTCCTCTAGTTTCGTGGGGCGGGTATTCCTAGAATACCAACGTCGAGACGGATTTCTCCTTGTTTTCCCTTCCGCGGCGGTTGCATGTCGTATCGCTCTGTCAAGCGCGTGCTGGGCGAAACCAACTTGGAGCGCAAGTGCCGCATCCTGTTTGGGTTAAGTCTGCTCGCGCTGATTAGCGCCAGTTTTTGGTTCTACGGCAAACGCACCGAGCAACTCATCGAGGAAAAGAACCGCGACACCGGCCGGCGGTTGGTCGATTCGGCGCTCTTGAAATACCATTGGCAAAAATGGGAGACCACAAGCGAGGACAGCCGGCAAAAAGTGGTCGATTACAGCCGCGCCATGGAGAACCTGGATTACGATTGGCGGTTCATCGCGTTCGATTCGCCGCGCCAGACCGATGAACGGCTGGTGGGACCGCGCGACGCCTGGGAAGCGGAACAGTTGCCCGCACTCAAGGCGCTGTTGGCAGGCAAGATTGCCGAATACGAGAAAGAGACGCTGGCGTACCGCGAGCAGGTAGCGCGGTACGAGGAGGCCAAGCAACGCCTCAAAGCCGAGGCGGCCGATCCGGCGACGGAAGCCCTGGTGGAGCCAGCGGCCTTGGAGCCTTCTCCCGGCCCGCCGCCAGAGTTTGCGCCGCCCTCGCTGGCGCGGCGAGTGGAAGGCCAGGACCAGCAGGAATATCATTATTACCAGCCGGTGTTCTGGAAGCAGTCGTGCCTGGCGTGCCATCGCGAAGACCTGGGTCCGCAGGCGTTCGCCGCATCGGCCGACGACCAGCAACTGACCCGCGAGTTGCCGTTCCGCGTGGTGGCGGTGTCCATTCCCTACGGGAAGACCCAGCACGACATCAACGCCAACCGGGCGATGTTGTGGGCGACGGCGATCGGCACGTTTTCCATCGCCATGCTGTTTTCGTGGGCGGTGGTCAAGTATGTGATCGTGAAACCGCTCAAGCACTTGCGGGAAGTGAGCGACGACATTAGCCGGGGCAACACCTCGCAGCGGGCCGACATTCACACCAACGACGAATTTGAAGACCTGGCCGACTCGTTCAACCGGATGTTACGGCACCTGGTGGACGCGCAAGAAGACCTGCGGCATGCGAATACCGATCTCGACGCCAAGGTGGACGAGCTGGCGCAAGCCAACATGCAGCTTTACGAGATGAACCGCCTGAAAAGCGATTTTCTGGCGAACATGAGCCACGAACTACGCACGCCGCTGAACAGCATCATCGGTTTTTCGGATGTGCTGAAGGACATCGAGACGCTCAACACCCGCCAGCGCCGCTATGTGCAAAACATCCAGAAGTCGGGCCGGGTGCTGCTGGAAATGATTAACGACATTCTCGATCTGGCCAAGATGGAGGCGGGCAAGATGGAGGTCCGGCCCAGCGAGTTCCCCATCGAGGCGATTGTTTCCGCACAATGCGATATGGTCCGCTCGTTGACCGAAGAAAAGAATATCGACCTGTCGGTCGCGGTGGAGCCGGACTTACCGCCGCTGTTTCAGGACCAAAGCAAGGTCCAGCAAGTGCTGACCAATTTACTATCCAACGCCATCAAGTTTACGCCGGAGGGAGGCCGCATCAACGTGTCGGCCCGGCGGGACGAGCGCGGCATGCTCGAATTGACTGTGGCCGATACGGGCGTCGGCATCGCCGAGGAAGACCGGGAGATCATTTTTGAGAAGTTCCGCCAAAGCGTCACGCGACACAGCCGCGGCGACAACCTTACGCGCGAATATTCCGGCACGGGCTTGGGGCTGTCGATTGTCCGCGAGTTGTGCAAGCTGCTGGGCGGCGAGGTCGATTTCACGAGCGAACTGGGCATGGGAAGCAAGTTTTTTGTGACGCTTCCCTGGAGCATCGCCGAACACGCCGCGTCGCGCATCGGCGGGGGCGTCGCCAAGAAACTCGAAAAACTGACCAAGCCGCGCCGGGCCGACTGGGCCGCGGCGCCGGCGCCGCACGTGGCGCTGACATCCTCGTCGGACAAGCCCGCGGAGATCTGATTTCGCATCATGGAGGGGCAATGAATTCCACGGAGCTTTCCCGGGTCCACTTGTTTACCGACGGCGCCTGTAGCGGCAATCCGGGGCCGGGCGGTTGGGCGTTTATTTTACGGCACGCCGCCTCGGGCAAAGAGATGGAGCAGTCGGGCGCCGAACCCACGACCACGAACAACCGCATGGAGTTGCTCGCGGTCATCAAGGGCCTGGAAGCGCTCAAGCGTCCTTGCGAGGTGGAGCTATTCACCGACAGCGTCTATGTCGGCAAAGGGGTCAGCGAGTGGATGCCCAATTGGAAACGCAACGGCTGGCGTCGCAAAGAGGGAGGCCAGTTCAAGCCGGTAAAGAATGACGAACTTTGGCGGCGATTGGACGCGCTCCTGCAATCGCACCGGGTGAAATTTACCCACGTCGCTGGTCATAGCGGCCACCCCGAGAACGAGCGCTGTGACCAGCTTGCCGTGGCGGCGTATCAAAAGTATCGCGGTCGCGGCTCGTCTTCGTAAACGGGAAGACGATTCCCGCCGCGTGGCTGGGCCTTGCTAATTCGCCAACTCACGCGTGACTGCTTCCAGCAGACTTTCCGGTTGAACCGGTTTGGGGAACCAGCGATCGACACCCTCTGGCCCCAGCGTTACGCCCAGCGTTTTCGGTGAGACGCCGCTGACGGCAAAGAGTTTGATCCCGCGAAACTTGGGGTTACAGCGAATTTGCCGCACCATGGTCGCCCCATCGCAACGCGGCATCCGCAAATCCAGCAAGATGGCGTCGGGCGCGGCGTGGAGCGACAGGAAGTTCAGCGCGTCGGCGCCGTCTTCGGCCGTGGTCACCTCGTACCCGCTGAGGCGGAACAGGCCCGCCATCAGTTCGCGCTGATCGCGATCGTCCTCGACCACCAAGGCGTGGCGGACGCGCCGCAAGACCGTGTCAGGCTCTCCGGCCGCAGGATCGCGCAGTTCGTCAAACGCTTCGCGTTCGAGCGCCTCGAGTTCGTGGAACAGATGCAAAATCGCGTCCTGAGCCTGTTGGGCGTCGCCTTCCTCGATTTGGCGATGCAGGTCATTCAATTGCAAGGCCGCCTCATCCAGACGACGGCGCACCGCCTGCCGCAACTGGCGCAGCTTTTCGGAGACGGGCACGTCCTCGCCGGTAAACTCCAGTGACCGCAGTCCCAACAGTTCGCCGCGTTTCACCGGGACGTCGTCGGGCGCCTCGACGCCAATTTTGGCCGTCGCTCCACGCAAGCGCAAGAGTTCGACGGTAATGCCCAATGTGGGGAAGACAATGGTTTCGTTTTCGCGGCGAGATAAGACGAGCATGGTGGATTCCTTTCCGGCAGTAACCCAGAACGCAGGGGATGAGCCATCCGAGGGTGCGGACGACCCATCAATAACTCAGAGAGTGCAGCGTCGCCTGTCACCCTGGCGACTGCACGATTTACGCGGCGTGTCGGGATTGTGTTCGGCGTCCTTGCCGGTCCGCAGAGATGCGACTGCGTGGAGTTCCGTCTCCTACACATCGCTTCCAGAAATCTAGCGGATTACGGTAATTTGCGGCAAGAGCAGTTTCCGCGCAGCGCCAACGTCCACGATGTGTGGGGGGGTGGCGCTCCCACGCGGCGCGTGGGAAGGAGAATAGGTAAGACGAAAGCAGCGATGAATTGCCGCGATCCACGGGGCTACACCGACATCGTCAAGGCGAGCTTGAGGAAATATTCCCGCGGGGTCAGACCTTGGGCGGCAGCCAGCAGATCAAAGGTGTCAAAGAACTCGCCGTCGCCGCGGCCGAATCCTTGCTCGTTCGCCTCGACTTCCAAGCCGAGCAGGGCCGCGATGGCTAGCGGATGCTGCGAACTCCACGTCTCGACAGCCTTGACGGCGGCGGCGCGGGAACTTTCGGCCGCGATGACAGTTTGAAAACGACCCGACTCGATGTAAAACTTCGCCATGATGATCCTCCGCGAAAGGCGTGGGTTGTTGCGACGGAGGATATATCGCTGCCCCGCGGACACGTGCGGTCATGCCCGCAATATTTTTTCCATGAGGCTCCCAGGAGGGGAGTTCCCGCGAAGTTGATACGGACCCACCGCTACCGCGGTTTGCGCGGCCGACCGACCTTGTCTGGCGCCGTCGGTTCGCCCGAAGGCGTGTATTGCTGCACGAGCGATTCGAGGCTCTCCAGCGCGTCCTCCAACTGCTCGTAACGCTCGGCAATGCGAGCCAGGCGGCGGCGTTGCTCCTCCCGGCGGCGCATCGCTTCCTCCAAATTGTCGGGCGTGAGCGGTTCGTGAGGTTGAGCCATAAGTCAAGTCGCTCGCTGCAATCCGTTGGATCAATAGGTGCGGGGTCGCAGGCGACCCTGCACGCGCGAGGGTAGCCCTTGAATGCGCAAGAACCCTTCGGCGTCGGTTTGGTTGTAGCTTCCGCCGCCTTCCATGGTGGCGATGCCTTCGTCGTACAGGCTATTCGGGCTGGTGCGGCGGTCCACCATCAGGTTGCCCTTGTAGAGGTTGAGCCGCACTTCGCCCGTGACCGGTTGCTGCGCCTCGCGAATAAACGCCAAAAGCGAATCCATCTTGGGCGCGTACCAGAAGCCGTAGTAGACCATTTCGGCCACCTCGGGCGCAAGCCGGTCGCGCAGGTGGACCAGGTCGCGGTCGAGCGTTAACTGCTCCAACAAACGATGCGCCTCGTACAGAATGGTCATTCCAGGGGCTTCGTACACGCCGCGGCTTTTCATTCCCACGAAACGGTTTTCAACCATGTCGATGCGCCCCACGCCATTCCGCCCGCCGATCGTGTTCAACGTACGAACGATCTCCGACGATCCCATCCGCTTGCCGTTCACTTGCACCGGAACGCCGGCTTCGAAAGCGATGGTGACCGGTTCCACCTTATCGGGCGCCTGCTGGGGCGAGACGCTCATGCCGAACTCAACCAGTTCCACGCCGTTGACCGTCAGGTCTTCCAGCTTGCCGGCCTCGTAGCTGATGTGCAGGCAATTCTCGTCGCTGCTGTACGGTTTGGAGACCGACGCCTTGACCGGAATGTTCCGCTCGTTGCAGTAGGCGATCATCTCGCTTCGCCCCGGGAAGGCCTGGCGGAACTTTTCGATCCGCCATGGCGCGATCACGTGCACCTTGGGGTCAAGCGCTTCGGCCGCAAGCTGAAAGCGGCATTGGTCGTTCCCCTTGCCGGTAGCGCCGTGGGCGTAGGCGTCGGCGCCGACCTCGCGGGCCACCTGCAAGCAGACCTTGGAGATCAGGGGCCGGGCAATGGACGTGCCCAGCAGGTATGCGCCTTCATACTTGGCTTGCCACTGGAGCACGGGGAAGGCGAAGTCGCGGCACATCTCTTCCTGCGCGTCGATGATCCGCGCGCTGGCTGCGCCAATTTTGCGGGCCTTTTCCAAGATCGCCTCGCGGTCCTCGCAGGGCTGGCCCAGATCGACATACACGGCATGGACGTCGTACCCTTCGTCCATGAGCCAACCTAGAATGACCGAAGTATCCAAACCACCGGAATAAGCTAAGACACAACGAGGCATGGAATGCGAATTCAAAGAGGTTGAGAATGGTTTTTCCAGGCACCGACGAACAAGGCCCCTGGTTACCTATCGGGTATTGTCCCGCTCGCCCCGCCGCCTGACAAGCGGCCGCTCGCCATTGCTTTCGGCAGGAGCGCGCCGAATTCGCCTACATGCCCGACGAGGGGTTTTTGAACAGCTTCCGCCCTAATTGCGGGATGTAAGTGGTCCAGCGACTTTCCACGTCGGGGTCTTCCTGCATGATCTGGTGGAAGCTGCGCACCTTGGCGTCAAGGTCGTCCAGGTGGTGGAGGACGATCGCTTCCAGGGTCATTGGCAGTTTCGGGCTGCCATATTCGTAATGGCCGTGGTGGCTGACGATCATGTGCTTGAGCCGCGACGCCAGTTCGGCGGGGAATGGCTCTTTCGACAGATTTTCGGTTTCCGCGATCTTGCGGTCGAGGAGGCTGACGCCCATGACCAGGTGGCCGACCAGTTGGCCTTCGTCGCTGTAGCCCAGTTGCCGGTCGTACGTCAGCTCGTCAATTTTGCCCACGTCGTGCAGGAAAGCGCCGTAGAGCAGCAGGTCGGCGTTCACTTCGGGATAGCGAGGAGCAACCAGCCGCGTCAACTCCATCAGGTCCACCACATGCTCCAGCAGTCCGCCGCGATAGGCATGATGATTCTTCACCCCCGCCGGCGCCGAGCACAGCTTGGCCATGAACTTCTCGTCGATCAAGAAGCTCTCGCCCAGGTTGCGCAAGGGGAAGGTGCGCACGCTCCGCAGCATATCGGCCAGCCGGCCCGCCAGTTGATCAATGTCGGACGTGCCGAGCGGGAAGAAGTCGGCTTCGTTCACATTGCGGAGATCGACCCGTTCGGCATTGGTCGCAATAATCTGGAACGCGCCGTTGTAGATTTGCGTGGCGCCTTCAATGCGCGCATAGTCGCCGGTTTGTACGCGGCCGGCCGTTTTCTCGGTGACGTTCCACATCATGGCCGAGATGGCGCCGGTACGGTCCGACAGTCGCAAGTGCAGGTACAGGTTGCCGCTACGATTGGTGCGAAGCTGCTTTTCGGCGATAAGGAAGACTTGATCGACCTCGTCCCCCTCGCGCAGCTCGCTGATTGGCCGTCGAGTCATGAAACTCCTGATGAGACGTAGAGCAGGCTCCGCCCGCCGAAACTGGAACCGCCCGCTCCTGGAGCGATCCGGTGGGCGCGGCACACGCCCGAAGACAAGTGAAAATTCTAGGACGGCAAGGCCGGGCGAACAAGGCGCCGCCGGGGCGGACGATTGACTCCACCCACCCCCTGCGATAGAAACGGCGTAGGGGGAACACGATTTGCTTCTCCACACGGGCGTGGCTCCACCTTGTGATCCTTGCTAATCGCTATTCCTACTCCTTCCAACCCCACGGGTCGCCATGATCTTCGGAAAACTCTGGGCCGCGTTTCGGGCCCAAATGAACAAGATCGCCAACGTTTTCTGGTCCACCGACCCAATCGCCCAAATGCAGTATGAATACGATACGGCGGTCGAGGAGCTGAAGTCGGGCCGCTTGGGACTAGAGCAATACCGCGCCTTGGTCGAGCGGGTGACAATCCAAGTGACCCGCGATAAGAAGCACGTCGATAGCCTGGCGGCCAAAGTCAAAGCGTACCTGCAAGCGGGCGATCGAGAGACGGCCGCGCGGTTTGCCTTGGAACTGCAAAAGGCGAAGGAGGAATTGGCCGAGAACCAATCGCAACTCGACATGCACGAGAAGGCGTACAACAACAACGTGACCAAGATCAAGCACGCCAACAGCAAGTTGGGCAAGGTGCGCGACAAGATCAAGCGGTACGACGCCGAATTGAAAATGAGCCGGGCTGAGGCCGAGATGGCCCAACTCGCGGAATCGTTTAACTTCGATATCACCACCGATTTCGGCAAGATCGAAGCGGTCATCGAAGACAAAATTGGCTTGAATCGCGCCAAGGCCCGCGTGGCGGCCGACCTGTCGGAAGAAGGTTTGGAAGACGTGGAGCGCGAACAGGCTATGGAAGCGAACCTGGCCGATCACGCCCTACGCGAGTTCGAAATCGAGATGGGCCTGGTCACGCCCGAAACCGCTGGCGTGCGCGAAAGTGAAAAGCAGCTCGGCCCGGTGGAACGCCAGACGCAAGTAGAGCGCTAAAGAGCGGTACTCCTACGCCGGGGGGTCCGTTCGCTCCCCAAGCGGCCGCGACACTCGCCGAACGGCAAATCCACCCTTCGCGTATGGCAACGCGCCAGGGACAAAGAAAAATCGGCGAAAGAATCTTTCGACCTTTGCCTTTCGTCTTTCGTTCTTACCTCGCCCCGGCCCCATGAACGATCCTCTCCCGCCGCCTGACGCGGCGCTTGCATCTCCGGCCGCGGCGGGCATACCCGACTGGCATCCGGCTTGGGCTAGGGAGATGGCCGAGTTGTACATATCGGGCGCCACGTGTTGCTTCATCGTTCATGGGAACGTCCACGACCTGGTGCGTTGCCGAACTGCCGATGGCAATGAAAAGTTCGTCAGCGTGACCGAGTTCCTGGCGACGCAAATCTTCGGCTCCTGGGAAATCGTCTTAGGCTTTGACCAGGGCGCGGGGCTGCGCGCCCAGGCGGGGAGCAACGTGCAGCGCCATCAAGAGATGATGCGCACGTTAGGCGCGGTCATCGGCTCGCCGTCGCAATGGTCGCGCGATCCCGACCAGACACTGGATCTTTTGGACCGCCTGATTCAGCGCAACTTGCTGGAGGAGGATGCCGGCAAGCGGAAACGCATGGCGCTGCTGTTCAATTACGCGCAGTATCTTCTTCCCGAAGGCGACCTGGCTTCACTCGCGCGGGGTCAGGCCGCGCGGCTGGTGCGCTTTATGGGCTGGGCGCAAAACCCGTACATCAAGCGGGTTAACATGGCGTTTTGCCTGATCGTCGATAAGCTTTCGGAACTGAGCAGCCGACTGGTGCAGAACCCGCACGTGGCGACTCTCGAAATTCCTTTGCCTAACCTTGAAGAACGGCGGACGTTCGTCGAACGGACCGTGGGCGACAACGCCGCGTCCCGACTCAAGAGTTTCACGCCCGAGTCGCTCGCTCAACTAACCAGCGGGTTAAACCTGACCAACTTGAACGTGGTGTTGTCGCGTGCGGTGCGTTCGGAAGGCGGCCTGGATCCCCTAGAGTTCCGGCGTCTCAAGAAGGCGATCATTGAGCGCCAATGCCAGGGTTTGGTCGAGTTTGTCGAACCGAAACATAATCTTGATATGGTGGTCGGGCACGAAGCCGCCAAAGAACGCCTGCGCCAAGACGCCAAGTGGATTGGCGAAGGCCGCCTGGAAGCGGCCCCCATGGGGTATCTGTTTTGCGGCCCGGTGGGCACCGGCAAAACGTTTCTGGCGGAGTGCTACGCCGGCTCGATTGGCATTCCGTGCGTCGAACTACGGAACTTCCGCTCCAAGTACGTGGGCGAAACCGAGGGCAACCTGGAGCACGTGTTGACCGTGCTGCGCTCGCTTGGGCCGGTGGTGGTGATTGTGGACGAGGCCGACGCGGCGCTCGGGAACCGCGAGGCCAGCGGGGACTCGGGCACTTCGGGCCGCGTGTTCTCGATGATCGCCAGCCAAATGGGCGATACGCAATACCGCGGACGCATCATCTGGATGCTGCTTACCTCGCGCCCCGACCTGTTGCCGATCGATCTTAAGCGGCAAGGCCGGGCGGAGGTCCACATCCCCTTGTTCTATCCCGAGGAATCCGCAGAGGTCCTGGAAATGTTTCGGGTCATGGCTCGCAAGAACCGTGCGAACCTGGCCGACGACGCTCTGCCCGAGGAGGCGCCCGTGGGAGACCTGAGCGGCGCCGATATCGAGAGCATTGTGCTGGCCGCCAAACGTTACGCTCTGGCCGCCAGGCGCGACGTCGTCGAAAAGGCCGATCTGCAACAGGCCGTGCAGCGGTTTATTCCTTCGGCCCAAGGATTGGAAAAGGAAATGCAGGAACTGGTCGCCGTACTGGAATGCACCGACCGCGCGTTTCTGCCGGAGCATTGGCAAAAGCAGGTCGCGCAGCCCGAAGGCCGCACGCGCCTGCAAGAACGCTTGAAAGACATTCGCGTGTTGCTGGAAGACCTTTAGGAGGTACGAAGGACGAACGACGAAAACGATCGATTGTTCCGTTCTACTCCTTCGTACTTCGCCCTTCGCCCTTACTCACCGGGGAGCCGTTATGGCAAAACGAAAAAGCTGGCTGGACGAAAAGACCCAAGAGCCGATCATCGACCAATACGCGCAGCAGCTTAGCGCGTTCTTGGATGCGATGGCCGACGGGCGCGTGGACGCCGCCGAGGTGCAGCGCCAGGAAGATAGCCTGGTGGCCTTGATGAAGGACGTTGAACCGCAACTGGACGACGCCACGCACGATAAAGTGACGCGTTTGTTGTGTGAGTTGACGGCGTATAATCTCATGCAGTTCCTGAACTCGATTCACGAAGCCCGCCCCGCCACAAAGCTCAATCTGTAGACGCCTGCGACATGGGAAAGTATCTTTCGGCCGCATTCACCAACCGCTGGAACCTGCTGGCCTTCGTGGCCGGCATCGGCGGCGCGATCGTCTCGGGGTATCCCGAGATCGCTCTGCCTTCGGTCCTTGCGCTGGAAGCGGCTTACCTGGGCGTGGTTTCGATGAACCCCCGGTTCCGCAATTACGTGAACGTGCACGAGGCGCAGCGCCGGCGGAGACAACGGGCCGCCGAGAACGAGAACGTGGTGCGCCGAATCTTGCGCGAATTACCGGAAGAGTCGCGCGAACGTTACGAGGAGCTACGCAAACAATGTCGCGAACTGCGTGACATTGCCGGCGACTTGCGCCAGCCTGGCGGCATGGAAGAAGAAACTCCGCTCGATTCGCTCCACGTCGAGGGGCTGGATCGGCTGCTGTGGATCCATTTGCGCTTGCTGTATACCCACCACGCGCTGTCACGGTTTCTTCAAGACACCGAGGTGGACCTGATTCATAAAGACATCGAGCGATTAGAGAACCGCCTGCGCGACTTGGACGCTTCGCCCGCGCAGCCCCAGGCGCAAAAGATCCGCGCGACCTTGGAGGACAACCTGGCGACGTGCCGCGCCCGACTTGATAACTACAAAAAGGCGCGCGGCAATTATGAGTACGTGGAGTTGGAGTTGGACCGCTTGGAGAACAAGATCAAGTCGCTGGCGGAAGCGGCGGTTCATTCTCAGCCGGCGTCAGGCTCGCTTTCGACGCGGATGGACGAGATGGCCGGCAGTTTACGGGAGTCCGAGAGGACCATGGATGAACTGGAGCCGATTACCGGCATCGGGCATCTGTCGAGCGAGCCGCCCGAACTGCTGGAGCCGACTCGCGTGGTGCAGGAAAACCGCTTCGGGTGACGCCCGCGACCGTTGGACTACTTGGACGTCACTTCGAACGTGAAATCATTGGGACCCTCGGGGGTGACGTTGACGGTGACGTTGCTTTCGCTGTTGTAACGCGGGGGAATGTCGTTCACCTGCGCCTCCGACTGCATACCGCCCATGTCGGCGATAATCGTGCGCATGGAGGAAATCTCCACGCGTCGTTCGCCCGCCTCGGCGTCTCCAGAGAACTGGCCGCCGTGGATTTCCATCCCGTCAATCCCGCCCGTGGCGACGGTCTTAAAGTAGATCGTTCCCGTTTCAAGCGGCTTGCCGTCCAAAGTGACCGTGCCGCTTACGGGATAGCGCTCGGGTTGTGGCGGTCCATCGCTGCCGCAACCGGGAAGCGCGAAACCGATCACCAACAAGGGCACAAAACGGAGTTGCCGAATCATATCGCTTGGTAGCACAGAAAGATGTAGGAGGAATGCCCGGCGCTGCCAAATCCTAGCGGCCGAGGTTGAGAAGGATTGTCGAGGCGATGGAACCGCATCGTTCCATCGCCGCCGCCACGCGTTGATAGCCGCGAAGCCTCCCGTTGCGAATTGCGATCAATACTCGGGCACCACTTGACCATCGTCGCGGGTGGCGAGCCGCGCCAACACATCGAGCGGAACGGTGTTGGCGACGAACCGGACTGAGCCGTCGCACAAGAGGATATTGACGCCGCCGGGGTGCGCGGAATTAAGGGGGATATTCGCTCCCCCGTCACGACCCACGCCCGCCCCCGCGTTGTCTCCGTTGCCGTTGGCCCAACCTTTCTTTTGGTTGACGGCGTACCGGATCGTGGTGGTATTGAAAGGGCGGCGATCCGAAGCCGCGTTGTAGTTAGGCGGTTCCCGGTAATCCTTGCAGCCTATCGCCCATCCCCAAACCTGGCTGGCGCGCCAGTCGGCGCGCGTACCATCCGCCTTGAACAGGTAGTCGCCATGTTCACTGACCGCCATGACATTGGTCGTGCCATCGGTAATCGCGGAGAAATTCAACTTGGAATTGGGGAACAGAACCCCACCGCCCCCAATCGAGCCATAGATGGACGCCGATCCTGCGACATTCCGGGTTTCCGTGTAACCAGCGATCAAGCCGTTGTGAGCGCCGGAAATGGCGACGTAGTTGACGGCGGCGGTCGCTTGTTGGCTGTCCGCCGTTTTGGGAAGCGGCGAAGACGGGCATTGAAACCCTTCCATCGAGGCGCCGGTTCGTAGGGCGAGGTTGTTCGCGTTGAACACGCCGGAACTGCCGCTGAATTGCCACTTGTCGTACATGGCCGATTGCTCCACGTACGGCAGAAGGTACACCATCCACGAACTGCCCCAGTCATTAGGCCCATTGACCTGAGAACTGAAGGGCGGTTGATCCTGCGCCGCGCCGGGCGGAAAACGCTTGTAGGTGTCATGGTGATTGTGCAGCGCTAAGCCCACTTGCTTGAGGTTGTTTACGCACTGGGTGCGCCGCGCCGCTTCGCGCGCGGCCTGAACGGCAGGCAGCAATAACGCAACCAAGATGCCGATAATGGCAATCACGACCAGTAGCTCGACCAGTGTGAACCCCTTTTCATTCGTAGCACGATGCATGGAACGCCTTAGAAGGATGTAGTTAAACAATGTGGAACTAATAAAAATCAAGAAAACAGTTAGAAAAGTCGCTTGCGTTTTGGAACGCCAACGACAATATCCCGCTAAACCTAGCTCTTAAAACGAAGAAGTCCCGCAGCTTGAGAGGTTCTTTGCGCTATCACATCCTGAGAATGGATACGAGAACGCGACCGAACCACTCATGTGTCTATTCACCTGCAACGACGATAACTATTCCCGTCGATGCAAACGACTTGCAGACGAACAAAGGCTGGATAGTAAGGGGCTCTGACAAAACACCAATCTGACGCGCAAGTTCTGAAGTTGCGCTGTTCGTTGGCGCCGCCCATGCCGAACTTGGTCGGTAGAGCGGTAATTTTGCACTAGGCCTGAGAAAGCCACGTTTCCTCGCTCCCCGCCGAGTTTGCTCGGTGGAAGCCCCGAGCGGCAGCTAACAAGCATTCGCTGCCCTGAACAAGTTTGGCGGGGGCGGTGTTTCTCAGTTTTCCGTTGTATAGTGCAGAATCGTTATCCCACCGAGGCAAGCTCGGTGGAGGAGTACGCAAAGTCAATAAGCACAAGCGAGCCTCTTTCTCTTTGCTTTCCTCGCTTACAATTCAAGTTAGTATAGGTTTTTTCAGAGCCTTAAGGAAGGTCGGAGTGAATTCTAAGTCGTGACGCGCCCACATGAATGGCTGAATTCTTGTCTCTTACCTAACTATATTTTTCGCTGCACCAGAAGAACGTAGTTCGACTTGGCATTGCCATAGGCCGAAGGTGCACCTCGCTCCTTACTCCCGCCGCATTGCCCCCCAATGATCGGACCAATTTTGTTCCAGGACACGGGAAATCGCTCGACCATTAAGGCGCGGCGTCTCACAGGAAGGCTGAGAACGCTGTGATAGCCGCGGCGCCTGGCGCATTTTTCACGGTGGCGTGACGGCTTTGATGTAGGTCACTCGCTGGAGCGAGTCACCAACCACGAGCGCAGCGAGTTGAAGAGTCTGCTTGTTCCACAAGCGGTTGGTTACTCGCGGAGCGAGTAACCCACGCTCAAGAACCCGTCACACCGGCCTGGAAAGCGCCCTAACACGACGCCCATGGCCACCAATCTTGCGAGTCGACCCAGAAGGGTTGAAGCTGCCCCGCTTGCGCAGGCGATAATATCGTTACCACCGGAACTAAGGAGTTATTTATGCGGCCGTTGCGGGTGCTGAGGATCGTCATTGCAATGACGCTGATGACTATGGCCGCCGACCGCGCGGCGCGAGCGGATTACCCACAATATCTGGTTTTGCCGCCATCGCACGGTTTGGGTTACGCGACCCCGTCGGCTGCCCCGCGATACGCCTATGGTTGGTTCGGCATGGCGCCGCGGCATCATGCATCGCGGCATTTCGGCTACTACCGCGACTTCACGCAATGGACGCGAAAGTAACGAATCTACAAGGCTCGGCGGCGCTCCGGGCGGTTTACCGGGAAGCCCAGTAGCCGCCCAGCGCGTGATCGAAAACCGCTTCGCCGCCGGGTCGGGTCTCGTCAAACTTTCCGTCGCGGTAGACTTCCCGGCCTAGCACCCAGGTGCGCACGGGCCACCCGGTCAGTTCCTCTCCGTGCCAGGGCGTCCAGCGGCACTTGGTCTGCTGGTCCTCGTTGCGAACCGTGGCGGTGCGGCGAAGATCGACCAGGACCAAATCGGCGTCATAGCCGACCGCGATCCGCCCTTTACCGACGAGATCCCAGACGCGGGCCGGCGCGTCGCACATCCAATGCGCGACCTCTTCCAACGTGCAAAGACCGCGGTGGACACAATCCAACAGCAGCGGTAGCGAGTTCTCGACGGCCGGCAGGCCCGAGGGGGACTCCGGGTAAGGCCGGCGTTTCTCGTCGAGCGTATGCGGCGCATGGTCGGTGGCGATGACCTGAATCCGCCCGTCGCGCAGCGCCTGCCATAGCCGCCGATTATCGTCCGCCGTTTTCAGCGAGGGGTTCATCTGCACCAGCGTGCCCAACCGCGCGTAATCGCCGGTATGGAACAACAGGTGATGAGGGCAAGCCTCGGCGGTAATCAAATTGTGGTGCTCGGCGAGCAGGTCGGCTTCGTCGCCAGTGGAAACGTGCAGTACATGAAACCGGTGACGATGACGAAAGGCCAGGTCGATCGCCCGCCGCGTGGCGACGATCGCGGCGCGGTGGTCGCGAATCCGCGAGTGATCGGCCACGTCGCGCGTGCCGGCAAGGGCGGCCGCGTTGGCGCGCACCGTGGCCTCGTCTTCACAGTGGGCGGTAATGGGGAGCGTGGTTTCGGCGAAAATCCGTTCGAGCGCGTCTTGCTCGTCCACCAGCAAATCTCCGGTGCTGGAGCCGATGAAAATTTTGATCCCCGGCGTGCGACGCGCGCGGCGGAGTTCCTCCAGATTGTGCGGCGTGGCGCCAAGGTAAAACCCATAATTCACCAGGCTGCGGCGCGAGGCCAACGCCAGCTTTTCATCGAGCAGCGCCTGTGTCGTGGTCGCCGGGCGGGTGTTGGGCATTTCCAGAAAGGTCGTCACGCCGCCCTTGGCGCAGGCGCGGCTGGCGTGCGGCAAGTCCTCCTTGTGCGTCAGTCCCGGCTCGCGAAAATGAACCTGGTCGTCGATCACGCCCGGCAAGAGGTGCAGCCCGGCGGCGTCGATCGTCTCGTCGGCCGTCAACTGCGCGGCGGGGTCGATGTCGGCGATTTTGTCGTTCTCGATCAAGACCGAGACTGCCGCGGTTCCCGTGGGTAACACAACCTGAGCGTTTTTGATGAGCGTGCGCATGCAGGGTATGTTACCGGATGCACGGCCGATTTCCCATTGCAGCGCCGGAAGACAGAATGACAAAACTGCTCCGAGCCTGGCCGAGCGCCCCTGGCGTTTTTCCGCCGGGTCAGGGCAACTTAGCGGGCGCGTCTTTCGGCTCGTCTCGTGCTTCGAAGAGCAATTTCGTTTCAACCGATCCTTGTAGAGCGCCCTGGCAATGTCCTTAACACGATGGCTCGGCGAGACCGCGCTAGCGCATTTCATCGAGCATTATTATCTTCGCCTCCCCTTTTCTCGATCGGACGATGGAAAACGTGACCAGGCCCTTGGCTCCTGGGACACGCTCGGCCGGATTCTCGGCGGCGCCGATGCCGACGCCATGATCGTGCGCGACAACCAGCGCGTGGAGGCGGAACCTCCGCGAGACCGGCGCCAAGCGCAGGAGCTAACCGATCAAGGTTGCACGATCCTCGTGCGCAACGCCCAACGGCACGATCCCGACCTGGCTGAATTGGCGGCGGGCTTTGAACGCGATTTCCGAGGGCCGGTAAACATTCATATCTACGCCACCCCGCCCGGCCGGTTTGGTTTTGGGTGGCACTACGACGCGGAGGAGGTGTTCATCCTGCAAACCCTTGGCGAAAAGGAGTACGCCTTGCGAAAGAACACCGTGAATCCCTGGCCGCTGGAAGAAACCCTGCCCGACGACATGCACTATGAGCGGGAAGTCATGCCGCTCATGCGTTGCTCGTTGAAGGCGGGCGATTGGCTGTACATCCCCGGCGGTTACTGGCACAAGGCGGAAGCGCGGGAAATGTCGATTTCGCTGGCGGTAGGGGTGATGGCGCCCGCGGCGGTTCAGGTCTTGGACCGGCTTCGCGGGGAATTACTGGAATCCCTGTTTTGGCGGCAGCGCCTGCCGTTGCCAACCGACGACAACCCCGAAAAAATGAATCAGTGGCGGGAGCAGTATCGAATTCTCCTCGATCAATTGGCCGATGATCTACAGAAGCGGTTGAAGGCTCCCACGTTCCTGGACCAGTTGCTCCAATGACTTGGCCGCTCAACAGCGCCGCCAAAAGACGGATTTATGGAATTCCTGGCCATTGCCTCGGGCGAGTTATTGCTGCTTTTGGGCGCCGGCGTCGCGTCGTACCTGATGCTTCGGCGGGCCGCGCGGCGTTTGCCAAAAACGTCTTCCGCCGCCGTCCCTGCTTCCCGCATCCACCGTAATACGTCGCTCCCAGGCCAAACCCGCCACGCGTTAACGTCCAGCATTGAGCGTTCTTCGGTCGAGCTACATGACCTGGCCCGGGAGCTTCAAGGCGAGTTGGACAGCAAGGCCCGCGTCTTGCAATTACTGATCGCCCAAGCGCGATCCGAGGCCGAACGACTCGAAGATCTGCTGGCGCGTTGCGAGGCGGGTTCGCAAGCGGAAGCCACCGACTCTCGGGACAACGATGCGGAGGAGGCGTTTCTACTTCGAGATATCGCCCACGACGCATCGTTCGAGGGCGCTCCGCCTCACGCCGATCTGGTCCATCGCCTGGCGAACACCGGCGAAACGGCAGTCGCGATTGCCGAAACGCTTGGGCGCCCGCTGGGGGAGGTCGAGTTGATTCTCAGCCTGCGCTCCTAACGCGGAGGTTGACGCTTCGTGGCGCACGCGCAATACTACCCTCTTCCTTTAAGGAGCGAAGAGGAGCGATGGTCGAACTGGGTGTGAATATCGATCATGTCGCCACCGTGCGACAGGCGCGCAGAACGTACGAGCCTGACCCCGTTTGGGCGGCCGCGGCCGCCGAACTAGGCGGCGCCGACGGAATTACGATCCACCTGCGCGAAGACCGCCGGCACATTCAAGACCGCGACGTGCGCATTCTGCGCGAAACGGTCTCGGTCAAATTGAACTTGGAAATGTCGTGCGCCGAAGAAATCGTGACGATCGCCTGTGGCGTGGCGCCGCATCAGGCCACCTTGGTGCCCGAGCGCCGCGAAGAAGTGACGACAGAAGGTGGATTGGACGTCGCTGGCAACTTTGACGCCGTTCGCCGTACCGTCGAGCGTTTGCAGCAGGCGGGCGTCTTCGTGAGTTTGTTTCTCGACCCCGATCCGTCGCAAATTGACGCCGCGGCGCGAATGGGCGCCGAAGCGGTTGAACTGCACACCGGCCAATACGCCCTGGCCGCCGAGCGCGACCGGCTGACGCACCTGGCGGCGTTGGCCGAGGCGGGCCGGCAAATTCGCGACCTGGGCATGCGCCTGCATGCGGGGCACGGTCTCAATTACCACAATGTCCAGCCCATCGCCGCCATCGAAGGCATGCGCGAATTGAACATTGGACACAGCATTGTCGCAAGGTCGATGTTCGTGGGCATGGAAGCCGCCGTGCGCGAAATGAAACGGCTCCTCGATCAAACGATCCGCCGATAAGCGTGTGCTTTCTCATTAGCGGTTGGTGTGGCTAGGGGGCAGCCCCAGCGATCCACGGCAAAATGCTGGGGCGTCGCTCAGGCTCCGCCGCCAGCCAAACTTACGTAAGAATATTGCAACTGCGTTAGTCGTCAAATTGGCATCGACCACCGCCGCATTGCGGACGGCCACAGCCGCCTTCGGGCATCGGTGAACGCATCGGCAACGACTGCCGCGCGGCGGTGGGGGCGGCGGTTACGCTAAACTGCTTTTGTACGTCGGTGTTTTGGCAGGTCGGGCACGCAGGTTGCTCGCCGCCCCGGATAAGCAGTTCAAATTCAGCGCCGCAGCCGTGGCAAACGTACTCGTACAAGGGCATCGACAAACGTCCTGTATTGGCGGTTGAGGGAAGAATTTTCTCGCTATTTTACGCTTTCGGTGCGCCATGAATCCAGCCGTCCTCACCCGTCAGCAGGTCCGCGAAGTGGACCGACGCGCCATCGAGGAATATGGCATGACGGGCCTGGTGCTCATGGAAAACGCCGGGCGAGGCTGCGTCGATACGCTGCAACGCCTGGGAATCCACGGTCCGGTGGTCGTCTGCTGCGGCCGCGGAAACAACGCGGGAGATGGCCTGGTGATCGCCCGGCATGTGGATCTGCGGGGCTTTGCAGCGCGCGTGGTCTTGTGTGCTCCTCCCGAAAGTTTTTCGGGCGACGCGGCGGCGAACTACAACATCCTCGCCAGGTCGGACGTCGAGATCATCAACCTGGGAGAAACGTTCCAAAGCGGCTTGCTGACGCAGGCGCTGGACGGCGCCGACTGGATTGTCGATGCCCTGCTGGGAACTGGCGCCAAGGGCGAACCTCGGCCGCCCCTGGATGAAGTGATTCGCACGCTCAACGAGTGGCCTGCCAAGAAACTCGCGATCGACGTTCCCAGCGGCCTCGATTGCGACACCGGCCAGCGCGCCAACACCACGTTCCGCGCCGACCACACCTGCACCTTCGTGGCCGCCAAGCCAGGGTTCTTGGTCGAGCAGGCCAAGCCCTATGTGGGACGGGTCCAAGTGCTGGACATCGGCGCGCCGCGCAAGTTGATTGAAAGCGTCTTCGCCAACACTTCGTAAGATGTGAAGGATTCTAGACGCTCTGATAGAACACCAACCCGACGCGCAAGCGAGGTTCTTTCTCTTTGTTTTCCTCGCTTGCGCGTCGGGTTACCATGCGTTTTTGTCAGAACCTTTTCGTGCGGCGCCCTTCGGGGTGGAGAAACGCTTTCCTCTTGTCGTACGCTCTATCGGCCGAAGCCAATGAAGAAGCTGAAGATGCGTTCGTCGTCGGTGTCGGCCATCGCCACCGGGAAAGCGAAGTCCAGCGCAATGGGCGCCGGTCCCATGGCGGGTACCGAGATCCGCAACCCAAATCCGGGGGCCACGCGGTAGTTTTCCGAGTTCAACTCGATATCTTGCTCCACCGTACCAAAGTCAGTAAACACCACCCCTTTGAGCATGTCGTCGGCGGTGAGCGGAAATAGGTACTCGACCGTGCCGAGCATCTGGAAGTTACCACCCACGGTCACGTCCTGATCGACCGGCGAGGCGCCGCGGAAGTTGAACCCGCGGAGCGTCGTGTAACCGCCCGCAAAGTAGTGCTCGAACAACGGCGTATCGTTGCCCGAAAAACCAAACCGGAACGAATACGAGAGCGTGTGGCGCCCTGAGCCGTCGGGTCGTTCGCGCAGGAGGAAGTACTGGCGATAGTCGATTTCTCCGCGCGGGTAATCGAACTCGCCAAAACCCTGCTCATACGCCAGTTCCAGGTAATGCCCTTCCGTGGCGGCGAACGGGCTGTCGCGCGTGTCGTGCGTCAGCGAGACGCGGCTCGTGAATAAGTCGCTACGCCCCAGGACGCGTTCCAGGTCGGCCACGCCGCGAACGCGGGGATGGGCGATCTCCACGTCCTCGGCCCGGATCGACGTAGCCAACGAAAGATCGTGCGTAATGCGGTAGCCCAGCGCCATGCGGCCGCCGACGCGCGACTCCTGCCAGTCGTAAAACCGCCGGTCATAGTAATACCCACTGGTGCTGAAACTAATGGGCGTGTCAAAGAGATACGGCTCGGTAAAGCTGACCAGGTAACGCTGTAGCTGGTTGCCGGGCATCGCCTCCATGCGGAAACCCTGCCCCGCGCCGCGAAACGCCGTACCGTTCACAATGTCGTCCAGGCTGGTCGGCGGCCGCATGATGTTGAAGTTGCGCTCGTCGATCACCACTTGGCCCGTCACGCCCGCGTCGGAGTTGACACCCACGCCGAACATGAATCGGCCGGTGCGGGTCTCGTCCACCATCACATCGATGTCGGCATATGATTCGGGGGGCGCCAGCACCGTGCCCGGCGGAAGGGCCGAAGGAGGAGCAAACGGAAGATCGCCCGGCGCCAGCACCATGCCGGGTTGCGGCGCGGGCAACGGCGCCAATCCGCCCGGCGGCGGCAAGGGAGCCACGTACCCGGGCGGAGCGGCATAGCCCGCGGCGGGCGGCGCCGCGCCGAACACGGCGCCATTGTAGTACTGCGGCGTGGGAATGACTTCGGGCGGCGCGGCGCCGCCCGGCGCGATGACAGTTCCACCGACAGGTCCGGCGCCGACGCCCGATGGCGCCATGGGATACCGCAGGTGACTTTCCGATCCAGGCGCCGGGCTGTTTTGGTACGCAGGATTTGGCGACGGCAACGGCGCGTAACCGCCTGCCTGACCGCGAACGATGGTTTTATCGCCAGGCGGCCTCTGGGCGACCAACGGCGCAGGGCCGGCAGCCGCCACGGGAACGCCAGGACCTGGATTGGTGGACCAGGCAGAAGGCGGCAAGGCCGCGCAGCCGGCGTTTGCCGCCCCCAGGGCGAGACCAGCCAGAAGTTTGATGTGCCAGCGGCTTGTCTTCACGTTGCTTTCCCTAGCCTGTTGCGACGGCTCCTGCACGCTGCCGACGTCGATCCCGCGTCGGTGGACGAAATCCGTTTCATCCTTCCTTAGCGCGGCGGATCGGCGAACACGTCAAGCACCACGTAACGCACCCCATCGGGGCTTTGGCCGCGGTACGCGGCGCCCGCCGAGTTGGCGGCGACCGCGCGGTCGTTCAAGTCGGGGGGCCGCACCACGATTTTGGGCGCGATGCCTTGCGCCGGATCGTTCTCGAACAATTGCGAGGCCTTCAACCGTCGTTCGCTGTTACGTAGCTCGCGAATGTCGATGATGTCGCCTGGCCGCAGCGAGAGGCGGTTCAGTACGACATTGCGTTGGGTGTGGGGATGTTCCCCGCCTATATGAACGTTGATTTGGCCAACCCGGTAGACGTCGCCTTCGTTGATGGAGTAGACCAGATCGACGTAGCCCGGCTCCTCGAAGAAAACAGTCTCGGCCTTGATGTCGGCGAAGATGTGCCCACGGCTGCCATAGAGGTCCTTCAAAGTGTATTCATCGCGCAAGAGCTGGTCCTGGTTGAAGTAGTCTTCCGATTTCAGCACCATGAGCGCTTGCAGATCGGCGGTGTCGTACTTCTCGTGCCCGACAAACGACACTTCGCGAATCTTGTACCGCGGCCCCTCGTCAATCACAAACGTAATGTCCAGCCAGTCGCCGTCCGCGTTGTAGTCGTAGTAGCGGCTCACCCGGGCGCGAAAGAACCCGAGATTCCGGTAGTAGGCGGTCAGCCGATCCACGTCTTCGTCGATCTTCCGTTTGTCAAACTTGCCGCCAAAATAGTAGAGGATGCCGGGCTTCGATTTGACGACCGTTTTCAGTCGTCCGTCGGAGGCGATGGTGTTGCCCTCGAACCGAGTCGCGAAAATGCGTTCTACGTCGCCTTCGCCAATCAGGAACACCACGCCGCGGTCCTCGGGCTTGTCGCCTTCCAGCACCACGACTTCGGCCTTGGCGTAGCCCTTTTCGCGGTAGAGGTTTTCAATGCGGCGGCGGGCCTCTTCCACGGCGTAGACGTTGAGCGACTCGCCTTTTTTCAAACCCACTTCTTTATTTAAGGCGTAATCGCTGATGCCTTTGGCAAAGACATTCCAGCGGCTGCCCTTGTTTCCGACATACCGGATGTATTCAATCTTGGGCGGCTCCAACAGTTCAAAGATGACGACGATCCCTTGGGGAACTTCGTGGGTATACGTCTTCACGTCGGCAAAGCGGCCCCGGTCCACGAGCGTGTGAACGTCGGCCTGCAACACTTCCGGATCGAAAATGCGTCCTCGGCGCGTCCGCAGCAGCCCTTCGATCTCGGAGCGCGGGGTCACGCGGTTGCCGCGAATCTGTACATCGACGACTTCGATCTGGGGACCGGCCGGCGCCACCTGGATGTCGCGGTATTGCGAGGCTTTGCTCTGCGAATTGAAGGCCGGACCATTGTTGCCAAAACCGCCTAATTGGCCCCATCCCGCCAACGGCCACCAGGCCGTCAGGCCAAAGGCCCCGACGATAAGACCGTGGCGCAAGCGGATCGTAATGCGCGGTGCGTGCCTCATGCAACTTGCCCTGCTTGGATCCCGTCCAGACGAGTGAACGTCAGAATAGTCGTATGACGTGACTCTGCCCCTCTTCATCGGCGCGGCCTGCCTGCGCAGGGAACGCTACCGGGTGGGGAAGAAATACCGGAAGCTGGCTCCGGCGACAAGAGGAGTTTTCGCGCAGCTTACTTCAATTTCGCGCGGAGCGCCGGAATCACCGCGGGCGGCACAAACCGAAGGAGCTTTTCGTCGCCCGCCAGCGGGGCAATTTGCTTGATGAGCGAGCTGGAAACGTGCGCGAATTCCTCGTCGGCCATCAGGAAGACCGTCTCGATCTCGGGGTCAAGTTGCCGGTTGGCCATCATCATGGTGAACTCGCCGGCAATGTCGGTCATCGGTCGCACGCCCCGGACCATGACTTTGGCGCCCAATCGCCGGACAAAATCGACCGCCAGCCCAGAGAAGGCTTGGATTTCCACGTTATCCCAAGGCTCGGTAACGAGAGCGAGCAAGTGTTGACGTTCTTCTGGGGAAAACAACGCTTTCTTCTCAACGTTCACGCCGATCCCCACGATCAGGCGATCAAATAAACTTGCCCCGCGTTCGATGATGTGCAAATGGCCAAGCGTTACCGGATCGAACGAGCCGGTATAAACCGCGACGTGGGGATTCAAGGATGGCATGAGGTGTACTACGGATTGATAGGCGAAACGCCGCACGTCGTGGTCGAGTGGGAATAGTCTATCCGCCGCGGGTCACCGATTTCAAGCAAAGTTTTGCCGCGGGCGACTCCCGGTGGCGGCCCAAGGCGAATTGGCCGATAAGACAGAATGCGCCTATTTGACCGTTCTTTCCAAGAAAAGCGCATCAACGGGTAAGAGCTAACCCTTGATTTGTTTGATCCATCGAAAGGTTCAGAATGCGCCGCCGCTGGCCACCGGCGTCGACTCCCCAAGGAGCCGCGCCACGGGATTTTTGCCAGGACGGCTTCGGGCAGGTTCGTCTTCGCAAGCCATCGGTCACGAGCGCCACAAAAAGCACGTGCGCAAAAATGATGTTTTGCGCTTAGGTTTATTGGAGAACCCATCTCGAAGCCATTTGCGCAACCTATTACATAAAAAAGACTTACGAAATAGCCCCGGGTCGCCGGCTGTACCAGGGTGGTCCTGGCGACTTTCGAGCGAACGCATTTCTCGTTCGCGCGGATACAATTGAATATGTTACTACCTGCCAAGCCGTTGATGTTGAAGCCCTTACCGCTGAAAGGCTCGGCCGGCCGGTTTACCGCCCAACGGGACGAAAACGGCGTCCCCCACATTGCGGCAGCGAACTGGTCCGACGCGCTTTACGGCTTAGGGTATATGCATGCGACCGACCGGGGGACGCAACTTCTCTTCGCCCGCAGCGTCGGTTCCGGGCGCGGGACCGAGGAAATTGCCGCAAACCCCGAGTTGGCCGAGACCGACCGCTTCTTTCGCCGCATCGGACTGCATTTGCGGTTGGAAGAGGAAGTTGCCGCCTTGGACGGGGCGATTCAGCAACAGTTGCGCGCCTATTGCGAGGGCGTGAACGACGGCATTACGAGTTTTGGCCGCTCCTTGGCCATGCGGGCCACCGGGTACAAGATCCGCCCCTGGGACCGCGAATCTGTCATGCTGGTGGGGAAACTACTGAGCTTTGGCGGTCTGGCGATCGGCCAACTTCAAAACGAGCGCCTGCTCGTCAGCTTGATCCATGCCGGCGTCAGCGAAGATGGCTTGCGAGAGCTATTCGCGCCGAGGTTGGATAACGTCGATTTTTCGCTGCTGCGGCAAGTGAAGATGGCGAACCACCTCTCGGACGAGGCGATGGAGCTACTCGCCGATCTGCCGCGCCTGGCCGGGAGCAACGCGTGGGCGGTTAGCCCGGCGCGCAGCCAAAGCGGAGGAGCGCTCTTGGCCTCCGATCCGCACTTGGAAATCAATCGCTTGCCGGCCATCTGGTACGAAGCCGTTTTGCAATGGGGCGACCAATACGTAATGGGCGCCACCTTGCCTGGTTGCCCGTTGTTCGCGGTGGCCCGGACGCAAGACGTGGCGTGGGGCGTGACGTACATGAAGGGCGACGCCATCGACTACTTTGTCGAAGACTGCCGCCAAGGCCCTAACGACCAGTGGCAGTATCGCCGGGGCGACCAGTGGCGGGACTTCCAAGTGCGGCGGGAGACGCTTCGCCCCAAGGGCGAAGCGGAACGAACCCTGTGCGTCTTCGAGACCGAGCAAGGCGTGCTGGAAACCAGCCCCGACGAATTCGGCGCGGGGTTACACCTGGCTGTCGCGTGGACGGGCAATTACAACGGCGCGGGAAGCGCGATTGCGACCTGGCTGGAGGTCGTTGAAGCAAAGTCCGCGCTCCAAGCGATGGACATCGTTCAGCACTGCCCCCAACCGACGCTGTGTTGGGTCTTTGCCGATCGGCAGGGACACATCGGCCTGCAAGGTTCGGGCCGCATGCCGCGCCGGGGCGGCGATCAGGTCGGACTGGCGCCCATTCCGGCGTGGCGCGAGGAAAATCACTGGCAAGGCTGGCAACCGCCCGAAACCTTGCCGCGGATCTACGACCCGCCCGAGGGTTTTGTCGCCACGGCCAACGAGGAGGTCAACCCGCCCGGTTCGCTCATGCTGTGTACGCAGCCGCTGAGCGACTATCGCAAGCGCCGCATCACGGACCGCCTGCAGCAATTGCCGCAGGCGACCATTGATGAGATGTGCCAGCTTCAATACGACTTGTACAGCACGCAAGCCGACGACCTGCTGCAGATTTTTCTGCCGCATTTGCCCGAGGGCGACGTGAAGCAACGGCTCGCCGCGTGGGATCGGCGGTATACGCCCGAAAGCCGCGAGGCCGCGCTATTTCAACGCCTGTACCGCAACGTGCTGATCGAGGTCTTCGGTCACGAGCAAGGGCTGGGCTGGCGGCGCATGCTTTACCTGAGTTCGCGCGCCGGCTTCTCGTTAATGGTGCTGACCGCGGCCGACCGCCTGTTAGCGCGGGACGAGTCAGTCTGGTGGCACGGCCAAGACAAGGGCCAACTCATTCGCAAGGCGTGCGAGAAGTTGGAGGGCGAAGCCGATCCGCCGTGGAGCGAGGTGAACAACTTCCACTTCGCCGACCGCTTCTTCGGCAATCACCGCGTGGGGCGGATGCTGGGTTTTAACAGCCGTCGTCACCCGATGCCCGGTTGCCACGCCACGCCGTTCCAAGGCCATGTGATGCAAACGGCCACGCGCGAAACGACGTTCGCGCCGTCGTATCACCTGGTGACCGACATGGGAACCGACGAAGCCTGGACGAACCTGCCGGGTGGTCCGAGCGAAAGCCGCTTCTCGCGCTACTACAACAGCGACGTGCCGCGCTGGTTGAACGGCGACTATAAACGCCTCGCCGTCAAAGCGTAAAGCGCGTTTGGGTTCGCCGCGTCGGATGAGCGAGCTCCCCGCCGCACGTTACGACGCTCTGCCAACACACCAACCCGACGCGCAAGCGAGGCTCTTTCCCTTTGTTGTCCTCGCTGGCGCGTCGGGTTAGCAGGGGTTTCGTCAGAGCCGTTAAGACAACATCCGCTTCAACTCATCCTCAATCTGACCTTCGATGCGGCCCCGAAAAGGCGCCGCCGCGAGCGGCAATTTGCCATCCATGCGCACGGAATCGTCTTCCACGGTCGTGGCGCCTTCGATCTTGAAACCGAACGTCTTGAACGAGAAGTTCAAGACGTCGCCAACCCAGGAATCTTCCAGGTCGGTCACGTCGTTGCGGCTGCGCACGCGGTCCATAAAATCTTGCAGTCGCTGACGGGCGGTTTCTCGCCCCAGGCCATGCGGAATTTGCATCTGGAAACTCGGCATATTCGATGTTCCTCTCGCGTTTTATTCGCTGTCGTCAAAAGTACGGCGGTCCGAAGGGTGCCACAAGGGTAGGCCCTGGCGAATCCGGTCGGCAAGGATGTTGAGCTTTTCGTCGGTGCCGGGCATGGCCTTAGTGGCGATGAAATCGCCCTCGGCGATTTCCGGCTCGTAATCCCAAATTCCTATCTTGATAGCGTCAAGGATGGAAGTGGGCACAGGAGTCCTCCTTCAATCTAAGTGTGAGCAAGAAAGAGCGAAAGCCAGGGGACGGAAGACCAGGAGGACGCGCCGCTCTCGGAGCTTGTCGATTCGCTTGGTAGCGGCGCGAGCGCCGCCGTAGAACCCGGATGGACGGATAAACTCACCGCGCCCTCAAAAACCCAAAGTGTAGGATAGCGCGGGCGGAAGTCAAGAAATTCGTTGCGTTTTTCTTGCCGTCGCCGCGCGTCAACCGTGCACCAACTCAAGATCTAGATATTGATACGATTCTCCCGTGCAGGGGCATAGCTCCAGACGATAGCGCAGCTCGCCGCGCATCTTTTCCAGCGCCGCCTCGCGCGAGGCGGCCCTAACTTGGATGGCGCCCGCCTGCGGCCCGTCATGACGGACGACCCATTGGCCGTCTTCGCGTTGGATGGTGCAATGGAACTTCATCAATCAACTCCCTAACTCCCTGCCGCGCGCGTTGTGCGCTGGCCCCCGCAGATTTAAGATACCCCGCATGGCAAAGTTTACTCATCACATCTTTGTTTGCTGCAATCAGCGTGCCCCCGGCCATTCTCGCGGCTGCTGCGATCCCCAAGGCGACGAGGTACTGCGCGAATGTTTTAAGAAAGAAGTCAAGCGACGCGGCCTGAACTTCCTGGTGCGCGCGAACAAGGCCGGTTGCCTCGACCAGTGTGAGCTTGGCCCCACGGTGGTCATTTACCCCCACGCGATCTGGTACGGCGGCGTGCGTCCGGAAGATGTGCCCCGAATTATCGACGAGACCATCATCGGCGGTCGAGTCATTCCCGAATTGCAAATCCCCGACCACCTGCTGAATACCAAGGGCGGAAAGAATCTGCCGTAGCGCAGTTTCACGATGGCATGACCACGTTTCTCAATGTGGTGCGTTCGCTCCAGCGACTGCGCCACATTAAAAACCGTCACACCTGCCTGAAAAGCGCGCCAGGGGCGGCGTGAGAAAGGCGCCGCGAAATCGCGCCGCGCACTGAAAACTGGTTGCGGAGCAAGCGGGCCGCGTTACTTGCCCGTGTCGCGCAAGGCGGCGTTCAGCTCCAAGACGCCTTTTTGACCGTCGGCAAATAGCATGAGGGTATTGGGAGCGGCAAAGAGCGGGTTCGGAATGCCGGCGAATCCGGGACTGAGGCTGCGTTTGAGCACGATCACCGTCTTGGCTTTGTCGACGTCGATGATCGGCATGCCCGCGATCGGGCTTTTCGGGTCGGTGCGGGCGACGGGGTTCACCACGTCGTTGGCGCCGATCACGATGGCCACGTCCACGCCCGACATCGTCGGGTTGATCTCGTCCATCTCTTTGAGTTGTTCGTAGGGCACGTCGGCTTCCGCCAGGAGCACGTTCATGTGGCCCGGCATGCGCCCGGCCACGGGATGAATGGCGTACTCGACCGTGCAACCGCGATCTTCCAACAGTCGTTGCAGCGTGCGCACCGCGTGCTGCGCCTGGGCGACCGCCAGGCCGTACCCCGGCACAATCGCCACCCGCTGCGCGCCGTCCAAGATCATGGCCACGTCGTCGGGCGTGGTGCCACGGACCGTAGCGTAGATTTCGTCGGTTTGCCCGCCGCCGCCGCTGGCGTCCATTCTGCCAAACAGCACGTTGACGAGCGAGCGATTCATCGCCTTGCACATGAGCTGCGTCAGAATAATGCCTGACGCGCCCACGAGCGCTCCCGCAATGATGAGGACATTATTCTCAATGGCAAACCCCGTGGCCGCGGCCGCCAACCCCGAGTACGAGTTGAGCAGGGCGATGACCACGGGCATGTCGGCGCCGCCAATCGGGTTGACCAACAGCACGCCCAGCACCGACGCCAGAACCGCCGTGACGACGTACGCCGCCAGCGAATTTTCAGCCACCAGCCATGCGCTGGTCGCGAGCGTCAGAATCGCCAGCAGGGCGTTGACGACCTGGCCGGCAGGAATTGCGACAGGTTTCTTGAACCAATCGAGTTCCTGAAGCTTGCCGTACGCCACCAGGCTTCCCCAGAATGTGACGGCGCCAATAATCGCCGAGGCGGCGGTGGCGACCAACTCGGCCGTGGTTGGGGTAACATCCAGGACCATCGCCGCCGCGGCGACCAGCACCGAAGCCGCCCCGCCAAGTCCGTTGAACAGCGCCACCATCTGGGGCATGGCGGTCATTTGCACGCGCTGCGCCACCACGGCCCCAATCACGCTCCCCACCACGGCGCCCACCGCGATCAGCGTGTAATTGCTCCACTCGACCCGCACTTCCGCCAGGCGAGCTTGCCAGTCCACGTCGACAAGCGCGGCGACGATGGCCAGCAACATTCCCAGCACACCCAGCAAATTGCCCTGCACCGCGGTCCGCGGATGGCCCATTCTCTTCAACCCGAAGATGAACAGCACCGCGGCCGCCAGGTACATCAGTTGAATCAACGACTGCTCGTCCACGACGCCTACTTTCTACGAAACATGCCCAACATGCGGTGCGTGACCAGGAATCCGCCCACCACGTTCACCATCGCCAGCGCCACGGCGATCACGCCCACGCCCGACGTCATCGCCCCGGTGCTCAAGCCCGTCACAACAATAGCGCCCACAATGGTGATGCCGCTGATCGCGTTTGAGCCAGACATCAGCGGCGTGTGCAGCGTCGGCGGGACCTTGGTAATGACCTCGAACCCGACAAAAATCGCCAGCACGAAGATCGTAAGACTGGCCGCCAGCGACTGCCCGGGCGAAAACTCTACCTCGGCGGCCGGCGCCGGTTCGGGCGCCGCCACGACGGCGTCGCCTTGCGCCAGGGCCGTCGTCGCGGTGATCGCGGCCACGATCCCCAGCGCCAACAGGGCGGCGGTCAAGACAGCTTTTTGCATTAGCTATTTCCCTTCGTGTCGGACGGGACCGTCTCGCCGTCTGGCGGTTCGGCGGCAGCCGGCAACGGCGCAAGTCCCAATAAATCACGCAACCGCGGGTTGACCACTTCGCCGGCATGGGTCAAACGCGTGTCGCGGATAATCTCGTCGTCGAGATTCAAGGCGACTGCGCCGTCCTTGACCATGTTTTGCAGGAACCGCACGACGTTGTTGGAGAACATCTGGCTGGCGTGGTACGGCGCTTCCGACGCCAGGTTAGTCGGGCCGAGTATCGTCACGCCGTGCGCCGTGACGCGCTGGTCAGCCTGGGTCAGTTCGCAGTTGCCGCCGCGCTCCGCGGCCAGGTCCACAATGACCGAACCCGGCGCCATGCCCGCCACCGCGGCGGCGGTAATCAACCGTGGCGACGGCTTGCCGGGAATCGCGGCGGTGGTGATGATCACATCGCTCTCGGCGGCGATTTTCGCCAGGAACTCGCGTTGCCGTTGGTAGAAATCCTCGCCCATCGCCTTGGCGTAGCCGCCTTTGTCTTCGGCGTCGGCGGTGGGCAGGTCCATTTCGACGAACTTGGCGCCAAGGCTTTCCACCTGCTCGCGGCACGCGGGACGCACGTCATAACCGTGGACCACCCCGCCCAACCGCCGCGCGGTGGCAATGGCCTGGAGTCCCGCAACCCCGGCCCCAATCACAAAGACCCGCGCCGCGGCCACCGTGCCCGCGGCCGTCATCATCAGCGGGAACATCTTCGGTAGTTCCATCGCCGCCAGCAGCACCGCCCGATAACCCGCCACCGTGGCCATGGACGACAGCACATCCATGCTCTGCGCCCGAGTGATGCGGGGGACCAACTCCAATCCGAAAAACGTGGCGCCCGAGGCGGCCGCGTCTTGCACCAACGCGGGCGCTCCCAAGGGATCGCAGGTGGCAACGAGGTATTGCCCCGTGCGAAACAGCGATAAATCCTGGGAGACCGCGCTTGGATTGGCCCCCAAGGCCCGCACCATCAAGAGAATTTCGGCGGTGGCCGCCTCGGCCCGCGTGTTCGCCACCTGCGCGCCGCGCTGGACATACGCCTCGTCGGGAAAACCCGCCGCCGCGCCCGCGCCCGCTTCCACCACCACCTCCAGGCCCAACTTTTGCAGTTGCGCAATGTTCGCGGGGACCAAGGCGACGCGGCGTTCGCCGGGATAGGTTTCTTTGAGAACGGCGACCTTCATCAATAATCCCACTTCTCCAAGTTCCGTGCCGTCCAATCCTTGTACAACAGTGGGGAAATGTAACGGATTTGCCCAGAAGTGCCAGGGGGCGCCTGCCCGTCAAACCGCCTTGCCGCGTCCCGCCCGTTGGGCTAAACTTCACTAATCACAAGCCAGCGTAGCTTCAATTGGCAGAGCACCGCATTCGTAATGCGGGGGTTAAGGGTTCGACTCCCTTCGCTGGCTCTTGGACTCTCAACTTTCGGGTGGGTTGCCCATCTTCTTTCGGACAGGGTTCTCTTCCCTTGCCGGTCCCCCATGAATTCGCGATAATGGCTGGCGCGAATTTGCCCCGTTCTCGTTTCTTTGCGGTTTTGGAGTTGATCGCCGATGGCTCAAGGCACCGTGCTTGATTTGAAAGAAATTGTTCTCTCGAACGCCTCGTTCGGGCCTCAAGAGATTCAGCAGTTCATTTCCGCGATTCGCGAAGACTACTCCAATCACGCCCTGCTGCGCGAGGCGACGCAGGAACTGGAATCCCGCGAGGATCGGTCGCCGGCCGCAGCCGCGCGTTTGGGCGTGTGCTATTACCTGCTGGGTCGGTATCGCTTGGCGGTCGAAACGCTTTCCAAGGCCGATGGCGGCGCCCTGTCCTATTACTACCTTGGCAAGTCCAACTTCGCCCTGGAACGCTACGACGACGCGATCGAGGCTTATAAGTCGGCCAAGAAAGCAGGGTACAACCACGACGACGTGGCCTTGGCGATTTGCGAAGCACACCGCAACGCCGGCCGCGTGCCCGAGGCGCTCAAAGTGCTGGACGACCTTTCCGGGGCGGTGGAACAGACGGCCGAATATCTCTACCAACGCGCCGCGACGGTTGCGACCCTCGGCGGCAACCCGCGCGAGGTGGTCGCCCTGTACGAGCGCGCCGTGCAAGTCGATGGAACACACCCCGGCGCGCTCTTCGGCCTGGCGTTAGAGAACGACCGCTACGGCAACGATGAAGAAGCGCTCCGCCTGTATCAGCGCGCCGCCGGGGCGTACCCCGCGCACGTGGGCACCCTGATGAACCTCGGCTTGCTGTACGAAGACCGCGACCAATTCGAGCAGGCGGCCCTTTGCTATCAACGGGTGCTGGACGCCTATCCGAACAACGCCCGGGCGAGGCTCTTCTTTCGAGACGCCAGCGCTTCGGGCGACATGTACTACGACGAGGAAGCCGCCAAGCGCCGCGACCGGATGGCGCAGGTGCTGAGCGTGCCCGTGACCGACTTTGAACTCTCGGTTCGGAGCCGCAATTGCCTGCAAAAGATGGGCGTGCGGACGCTTGGCGATCTGACGCGGATCACCGAGCAAGAGCTGCTCAACAGCAAGAACTTTGGCGAAACGTCGCTGACGGAAATTCGCGACATGCTGGCCTCCAAGGGGCTGGATCTGGGCCAGTTCGCGCACGAGAAGAAGGAACCCGAGCCGGTTCAGTTCGACACCTCGCACCTCTCGCCCGACGAGCAAGCGCAGTTGGACCGCCCCATTGCCGATTTGAACCTCTCGGTTCGCGCACGCAAGTGCATGGTCCGCCTGGGCCTGAACACGATTGGCGAACTGGTCCGTAAGACGCCCGACGATCTGCTGGAGTGCAAGAACTTCGGCGTTACCAGCTTGAACGAGGTCCGCGAGAAGCTCGTGACGATGGGCCTCAAACTGCGGAACGATTAACCGGCCGCCGACGAGCCTTCCGACGCATCAAACCCGAACGCTACGCCGTTCGGGCTTCCCCGCCGCCGCGCGGCGTTCTCTCTCACACTCCGCGGGCTACGGCTTCTTTCGACCAGGCTCCCAAGCGGCCGGCGTCGGCGGCTTCCCACGGCGCAGGCGCCGGGAAACGTTCGTGAAGGTAGTCCCGCAGCGCGTCATTGAAGGCGCGGTCGTCGGGGCTGAAACGGGACCAAGTCTCGATTCGGGAGACTTTGCTGCGGCGGCGTTTGGGCGCGAAGTTGGGGAGGGGAATCGTCCGCCAGGTTTCCTCCACCACGCGCAGGACGGCGTCGTAATCTTCGGGCTTGGCAAAGATCGTCATCCGCGCCACGGCTCGGTTCAAGACGTGGAACACTTCCCCCGGCGGACAAACTCGTTTCAGATGCCGCATAGAAGCAACTTACTCCCCCGCCGCCCCGACGAAAATCAACTTGGCGACCGCGCATAAGAAAAACGAGACCTGATCCCGTATCCGTCGTATCCCGTGCGGTAGGGAATTGACCGTGCCGCGCGTCGTCGGGATATTGGGAAGGCGTTTCTGTTTCTTCTACCTTGACCCGATCAGGCTCGATGACCGAACAAGATCGTAGCGCGCGTTACACCCGGGCGTTGGAATTCGCCGAGGGGCAGGTGGCGCAGTTGGTGGAGCGCCATCCGGGCTACTTCCCGATTTACACCCAGAACGGGAAGTGGCGGCATGAAGGGGAGTTGTGGACCGACTGGACCGGCGGCTTTTGTGCGGGCATGATGTGGCAATTCCACCGCCGCACCGGCGACCCGCAATGGCGCGAACGGGCGGAGCAGTATTCGAAACTGCTGGAGCATCGCCAGCATGATCGCAACGTGCATGATTTGGGGTTTATCTTCCTCAATACCTACCTGCCGTGGTATGAACTGACGGGCTACACGGCGCTGCACGACGTGCTGATCCAGGCCGGACGCACGCTGGCAATGCGGTTCCGCGAGCCGGGCCACTACTTGTGCAGTTTCATCGGGCCGCAATCGTTGTTCATCGACATCATGATGAACGTGCCGATCATTTTTTACGCGGGCAACGAAGCCAACGACGCGGAACTGCTGCGCGTGGCCCATGCCCATTGCCGCACCACGGCGAAGACCATCGTGCGGGCGGACGGCTCCACGGCGCACGAGGGCGTGTTCGACACCGAAACGGGAGCCTTTCTTCGCGAATCCACGCACCAGGGGAAAACCGCCGACAGCGCATGGGCGCGGGGGCTGGCCTGGTCGCTGTACGGTTACAGTCAATGTTATGGCTGGACCGGCGATGAGTTTTACCTGGAGGTCTCCGAGAAGAACGCCGACTATTGGCTATCGCGGTTGCCGCAAGATCGCGTGCCCTATTGGGACTTCGACGCCGATCCCACGCAGCCTCCCCCCTGGGGCGCGCAGAAGGAATCTTCGGCCGGGGCCATTGCGGCGAGCGGACTGTTGGACCTGGCGAAGCAAACCCGTTCGCCCGAGAAGGCGCAAGCGTACCGCGCGACCGCCTTGGCCATGCTGGACGCCTTGACCGATCCCGAATACCTGGCCATCGACACGCCGGGTTGGGAAGGCATTCTCAAGCACGGCGTCTATCACACCGCCAAGAACCTGGGGGTGGATGAGTCCGTGATGTGGGGCGAGTTCTTCTTTGTCCAAGCGCTAACCAAGGTTGTGAGCGCGGACAAGTCCTAAGATCGGTTCCTCACCGGAAACGGAGTCTCTGTGCGAACGAGACTCCCGCGCTAATGCGGCGCGCCGAGTTCGCGCTCCAATTGCTCGGCGACGCGGGCGAACGCTTCGCTTGCCGGGCCGCCTTGCTCGGCCAGCCGGCGGTGACACTCCATGACGTGAACTCCCAGGTCGTGGGCGTTGCCCTCGCTTTCCTCCAACAGCGAGACGCCTTCCCCATGGGTCGCGGGCGGCTCGTCGAGAATCGGCAGCAGCCGATCCAAACGAGATACTCCCAGCAAGGATTTTCGCGCTGCGGGCGGCGCCACCACGACAAATCGGGTGCGGCCGGGCCGGTTGAAGTGCTGATGTAAGTCCACCAGGCAACCCAAGAAGGTGCTGTCTAGCCGTTCGCACGCGGAAAGATCCAATGCGAGGCTTTCGGCGCGCCCGGCCGCCTCGCGCTCGACGGCCAATTCCAGCCAACGCCGGGCGTAGTCACGAAAGATGCGACTCTCGCGCATCGTGCCTCGGCCAGCGAGGTGAATCAGACAGCCAACCTCGGTGGCAAACATCTCAAGCGGAACAGCGGGACCAGCAGGCATGGCTCACCTCCCTCAACGATCGCGACGTGGACGCGGCCCAAAACCTCTCCTTAATTTAAGGGAGCCAACTTCGGGTGTCAAAAAATGACCCGACAGGTCGTGGGCTAAGTCGCCGTGGGGCAGGATGCCGGCCCCGCGGGAACATCGTTCGGGACCGTCCTATATCCTGCGCAGCGCAAAAAGCTGTCCGGCTGTTACGTGGCGCCGGTTGGGCCGTGTTGCTTTTGCTTTTCGCTGATGAGGCGATGGAATAATTCCCGGTACTCGGAAGCCGCGCGCGGCAGCGAAAATTCGGCCTTCGCCCGTTGCCGCGCCGCCGCGCCGATGCGGTGGGCCATTTCCGTGTCGTCGAGAAGTGTTTGCATTGCGCTGGCCAACGCGGCGGGGTTGTGCGGCGGCGTCAACAGACCCTGCGACGCATGCGCGACCAGGGGCCGAGCGCCGGGACAATCGGCGGCGATCACCGGCAGCCCCGCGGCCATCGCTTCCAAGAGGGCAATCGATGTGTCCACGCGGTGGTCGGGAAGCACGAACAGGTCGGCCGCGGCGAACAATTCCTCCGCGCTATCGAATACGCCGGGCAGACGCACCTGGCGGCCCAGCCCGCGGTGGGCGATCGTTTCGGACAACGCCTGCCGGTACGGGCCATCGCCCACGAGCCACAACCGGGCTTGCGGCCGGGTGGCGGCAATTACCTCCCAGGCCCGCACCAAGTCGAGAAGCCCCTGGTCGTAATCGAGCCGGCCCACGTACACCACCAGAGGCGAATCGCTTTCCATCGCCAGGTCGGCGTGGATGCGTCCCAGCGCCCGTCGCGCCGCGAGGCGGCGACGCGCATTTCGCGGAGGAGGAATCGCAACGCCGCTTGGAATGACGTGAATGCGCTGCGGCGGGTAGCCCTGCTGGCGAAGTTCGGCGCCCAGCGCCGGGCCACACGCAACCACCGCGTCGGCGTTCAGACAATGGCGGCGAACGCGACGGCCGAAGCGCGTGATCGCTTGCCAGTGAAGGTCGCCGTCGGGGCCGCCCTGGTGATACATCAGGACCACGGGAGCCTGAGAGCCAGCAAAGGCTTCCAGAACCGCCGCGGCGTCGTGCCGGAGCGAGGCGACCAAGGCCAGATCAAAATCTTGCCGGCGCCGCCCTAAGGAACGAGCCAGTCGCATCCGATAACGCCATTCGCCCAAGAAACCCGCAGGTGAGTAGGGAATGCGAACCACGGGCACGCCCCCATGATCGATCGCGCGCGGCCAGTTCGGCTCCCATTGGGCGGTCCAAACGGTCACTTGGGCGCCGCTCCGCCGGAACTCGTGAGCCAGTCCGGCCATCGCCGTCGCGGCGTCTCCCACCAACGGCCAAAACCGCCGCGTGACCAGGAGCAATCGCATACCCCGCCTTACGTCTGGTCGTTCAGGTCGCTTGGCTCTAACACGGCGATAAACGGCAGATTGCGATAGGTGTCTTGATAATCCAGGCCGTAGCCGACCACGAACTCATTGGGAATGTCGAACGCGGCAAAATCCGGCGACATCGCCACCTCTTGGGTTTCCATTTTCCGCAGCAATACGGCGGTGCAAACCGAGGCGGCGCCAAGGGTTTGCAAATGCCGCGTAATGGCCGCCAGCGTATGCCCGGTGTCAAAGATGTCGTCCAACACCAGCACGTCTCGGCCAGCAACATTGGGCATGAAATCCGCGTGAATCGTCAACTCGCCGCGTTCGGTGTGTCCGCGGTAACTGCTGGCCTGGATGACCCCCACCCGTAATGGCATGTCCAACAACCGAATGAGATCGGCCAATAACACCACGCTGCCCGTCATGACGCCGAGCACGGTCAGAGGCCGATCGCCATACCGGGCGGAAACGAACCCGGCCATCCGCCGCAAGCCCTGGCGGACCTGTTCTTCATCGAGCAACACGCGCACGGCACGAATTCCCTTCCAAGGCGAGAGTGAATTGACGTTAGTTGTACGATGTTCGCCGCCGTGCATCGACCCCCGTCGCCGCGCGGTCGTTGAGGAGAAGCGGGCCAACGGGAATAATGAGCTTTCACTCATTGCGTGCATCCCGCGAAAAGGAACGTCCTCCATGCGTTGGTCCTTGAAGATCGCCCAAGTCGCCGGCATTGGAATCTACATGCATTGGACGTTCGTGTTGCTCTTGGCGTGGATTGTTTTTGCCCACCTGCAAACGGGCGAGAATGCGGCGACGGCGGCGCGGGGCGTGGGGTTTGTCTTGGCGTTGTTTGGCTGCGTCGTCCTGCACGAGTTAGGCCATGCCTTGACGGCCAAGCGGTACGGCATTCCAACCCGCGACATCACCTTGCTGCCCATTGGCGGCGTGGCCCGGTTGGAGCGCATGCCCGACGAGCCGTGGCAGGAATTCTGGGTGGCGGTGGCCGGTCCCGCGGTGAACGTGGTCATCGCCGCGGTGTTGTTCGCGATTGCCTGGGGTTTGGGTCAACTCTCGCAGATGGAGGAAGCCGAGGAGTTGATTCGCGAGCCATTTCTCTTGAGCCTGATGAAGGTCAACATCGGCCTGGTGCTGTTCAACATGCTGCCGGCGTTTCCCATGGATGGCGGCCGCGTGCTGCGGGCCATTCTGGCGACACAAATGCCCCGCGTCCGCGCCACGCACGTCGCCGCGACGGTCGGCCAAGGCATGGCCATTTTGTTCGGCCTGGCGGGTCTGCTCATTCCCGGCGCCTGGATGCTGCTGTTCATTGCGCTCTTTGTCTACTTGGGCGCGCAAGGCGAGGCGCAGGCGGTCGAAATGCGGGCGATCTTTCAAGGGGCCGCCGTGCGTGACGCCATGACGCGCCGCTTTCAAACGCTCTCGCGGTCCGACACGCTCCGCCGCGCCGCGGACGAATTGCTTGCCGGCCACCAGCAGGACTTTCCCGTGATGGACGACGGACGGGTGGTGGGCATGCTGCTCCGCCCGGCGCTGCTTAACGGGATTACTTCCGGTCAAGAGAACTTGCAGGTGGGCGATGTCATGTCGGCCGACTGCCCGACCATCCAGGAGCAGGACCGGCTGGATGACGCCGTCCAATTGATGCAATCGCGGCGCTGCTCCACGCTTCCCGTTCTCCGCCAGGGCGAGGTGGTCGGACTGTTAACGGCCGAAAACGTTGGCGAGTGGACGATGGTTCAATCCGCCTTGCGCGACCGTGAAGAGACGTAACCGGAAGCGCCGGTTGAAAGCCGCAACGAAGCACGTTGCGGCTTCCGGTGAAGCGAGCTAAGCGCCGTACTTGGATAAGCGGAGGGCGTTGGCCAGGGCTAGCGTCATCAGGTGCTTGGCCTCAAATTGCCCCAAGCCGCCGTGGAGGCTCTCACGCTCGCTGAACGCCTGGCAGCCGTCGGGCCGGCAGCAGTCCGACACCAGCAACGTTGGCACCGGGTGCCAACTGTGGCTGCGCAGGTACGAGGGCGTGCTATGGTCGCCGGTCACAATCAGCACCGTCGGCTTGAGGCGCGTGACGCGCGGAATGGCCGCATCGAACTCTTCGATCTTCTTCACCTTGTTTTGGAAAGCGCCGTCCTCGCCGGTGCTGTCGGTGTACTTGTAATGGAGAAAGAAGAAGTCGAAATCGGCCCAGTGCTGCTCCATCAAGCCGATTTGCTCGTCCAGCGTCGCGGGCTTGGCCAGCACCTGCATGCCGACGAGCCGGGCCAGGCCCTTGTACATGGGATAGACCGCAATGGCCGCCGCCCGCAGTCCGTACACTTCTTCGTAGGTCGGCAGGTTGGGCCGCGCCGCGAACCCGCGTAGCGTCAGCCCATTGGCCTGGGGTTGATCCGAGAGCAATTGGCGGGCTTGCTCCACGAACTGGCGGGCCACGTCGGCAGTCTTCTTGCTGGCCTCGTCGCGGGCTTGGGCGGGGAGCGGCGGCACGCCGGTCCGTTGCGGGTCGGTGTCTTCCACGCGGTCGCCCAGTCCCTCGCCGCGAAACACCACCACAAACCGATGCTCCTTGACCGGCGCGACGAACACCTGCACACCGGGAATCTTCACCTCGCGCAGCTTGACCGCCAGCGGAGCGCTTTCCTCCGAGGGAATGCGGCCGGCGCGGCGGTCAGAGATGTTGCCGTCCTTATCCAGCGTGCAGTAGTTGCCCCGCACCGCCACGTCGTTGGATTGCAGCTCAAAGCCAATGCCGGTCGCCTCCAGCGCTCCGCGGCCAATGAGGTACTTGAGCGGGTCGTACCCGAACAGGCCCATGTGCCCCGGTCCGCTGCCGGGGCTGATTCCCGGCAACACGGGGATGCTGCCGCCTTGCACGCCCTCGACCGCCAGGGCGTCCAAGTTGGGAGTGCGGGCCGTTTCCAACTCGGTCTGGCCGCCGCGCTCCATCGGCAATCCGCCCAGCCCGTCGGCCACCAGCATGACAATCTTGGAATCGTTTTTCTCGTGCAGCGTGCGGGTTAAGTCGTGAATATCCATCGTCTGGGTCCTCTCGGTCGAAACAGGGCGAAGCCGTCTTTTGTGGTAGCAAAAACGCCGCCCGATGACGAGGGGGTTAGCGGGCGACGATCCTGACGCGCTTTCATCGGCGCGCAAAGTCCGGTATCTTCAACGGTGGGGTTGGCGCACCGGTGGAGCGTCGGCGAAGGATTCTGAGCGGCGATCGGGAGGCCGTTGGCCTCCCGCAATTTTCCTGCGTGCTGGTGCGTTTTTTCATTTCGCATTCCGTATTCCGCATTTTGTTTCATGCCTACTGAACTTACCTGGCTTGGTCACGGGAGTTGGCTGATCCAAACGGGCGGCCATCGTCTTCTGCTCGACCCGTTCCTGAGCGACTCGCCCACGGCGCCGATCAGACCAGATCAGACGCAGGCCGATTACTTGCTCATTTCGCACGGCCACTTTGATCACGTGGGCGATGCGACCGAGATCGCCCGGCGGACGGGCGCCACGATTATCGCCATATACGAGATTTGCGATTGGCTCTCGCAAAAGCACGGCGTGGAAAAGACCGAGCCGATGAACCTGGGCGGGGCCATCAACCTGCCTTTTGGCCGCGTGAAGTTGACGCCCGCCTTGCACAGTTCCACGTTGCCCGATGGCGCCTCGGGCGGCTTTCCGGGCGGGTTCTTGCTCACGCTGGCCGATGGCCGCATTTACTTCGCTTGCGACACGGCCCTGTTCTCCGACATGAAGCTGCACGCCGGCGGAGTGGACCTGGCGGTGCTGCCAATTGGCGACCGTTTTACGATGGGTCCCGACGACGCGCTGGAAGCGGTGAAGCTGATCCAGCCTCGGCGCGTGGTCCCGTCGCACTACAACACCTGGCCGCCCATCGCCCAAGATGCGCAAGCCTGGGCCGAACGCGTCCGCCGCGAAACCCAAACCGAGCCGGTGGTGGTCGAGCCGGGCGGCAAAGTCACGCTTTGAACAAGGAGGGAAGGGCCCGCGAACCACGCGAATGAACGCGAATGAATTAAGATTTAAGAATTAATTCACAACCAATTACTTATTCTTTTTTAGTTTTTTCGCGTCCCTTCGCATGTTTCGCGGGCCCCGTCCACGCCATGCGACCGATCCTTCGCGTCACGCTTGCGGTTTCGTTGCTTTTGCCGTGGTTCGCCGGCGCCGCGAACGCTCAGACGAGCCTTCGCTGGCGGTTCACGCCGGGCGAGCGCTTGCGGGTGGCGCTTGCCCAGTCGGCCGCGACCGAGGCGGAAATCGCGGGCGAGGTCTTTCGTAGCCGGTTGCGGGTGGCGGTCGAACTGTCGTGGCGCGTGGCCGAGGTGGACGCGGCCGGTGCGGCGGTCATCGAGCAGACACTAACGCACCTGACGGTATCGGCCGATTTGCCCGGCGCAGCGCCGGTGCGTTACGACTCGCGCGCGCCGACCAATCCCCAGGCAAGCGCCGCGGCCAAGGCGGTGGCCGAGGAGTTTCGTCCGCTGATCGGCAAGACCACGCGTTTGCGGCTCACCGCCCAAGGAGAGATCCTTGCCGCGCCCGCCGCGAGAGCGAGCAGGGCAGGGCAGGGGGGCGTCGCGCTGACCTCGGGCGAGGTGCGGCAAATGCTCGGACGACTCCTCCCGCGACTGCCTCCACAACCCGCGCCGCGCGACACGATCTGGCAAGCGTCGCTGGAATACCCGACGCCGCAGGGCAGGGTGGTCGCCACGGGGCGGTTCGCCTATCGCGGGCCGGAAGTGCGAGAGGGCCGGCCGCTGGAGAAAATCGAGGCGGCCTACACCTTCCAGGTCCAGGCGCAAGAGCCGGGGGTCGCCTTCGAGTTCGCCGAACCCGACAACGCGGGCGTATTCTATTTTGACGCCGGGGCGGGCCGCCTGACTCGGGGCGAAGTTCACCAGGCCATGACGCTGCGGCTCACCGTGGAAGAAAACCAGGTGGCGCAGAAGATGACGTCGCTGACGACGATCGAAATTCAGCCGGTGGAGTAAGCATCACCCGGCAGGCGGCAGGCGACGACTTGAAAAGGCTGGCGAAAATCAGCGGAAACAAATCACCAAGAAAACACAATCTTGCAACTTCAAAATCCAAAACTGAAGGCACAAAACAACTTGTGAGATTCAATTAGATCACGAAATTTTTGTGAACATTTGTTGCGTATAATAGAGTGCGAGCCTACTCGCGCACCGGCACGCGGACTTGAATCTCGTCGCCTTCCACCCGCACTTCGAAGCTGTCGATTTTGATCCGCGGGTTGTCGCACCAGGTTCCGTCGCACACGTTAAATCGCCAGGCGTGCCACGGGCAGGTCACCACGTTTCCTTCGACCCACCCGCCGGCCAGCGACGCCCCCATGTGCGGGCAGAAGTCATCAATCGCGCAATACTCGCTGCCCCGGTTGAACACAGCCACCATCCGGCCGTTCACGGGATACGCCCGTCCCTCGCCTTCGGGAATGTCGCCTACCTTCGCCACCGTCACAAAGTCCGACATGGAAACTTACCGCCGCTAAGGGTTGGGGGTGTTCGTTTCCCAGTGATTTTATTAGTCCCTGGGGCGCTGCGAAAGGCGGGCGCCCAAACGGGTTACGCCGCGCCGCTTCCCCTGTCGGCGGATATATAACGATGGCATAATGGATCCGATCACCAATCTCGGGCTGTTTCCAGTCGATCGTCGCTCACCCAACATCGGATGGTTTGCGGCGGAAGCCCAAGCGACGCCCCGGAACGTCTTTCGTGAGGCGCTGGGGCGTCGGTTAGACTCCGCCGCCAGCCACCCCCCTCAATTGGGCGAGCGCATTCCTGGAACTGCACGAGGGCGAACAAACTTGGAGTAGAACCATGCGCAATCAGCCGCTGAAAGATTATTTGACCAGCCACGTTCTGGCGCGGGTCCAGGGACCGGCCCAGTACATGGGCGGGGAGCTGAACACCGTCCACAAAGATCCACGGGAGGTTCGCGGCCGCCTGTGCATGTGCTTTCCCGATACGTACACCATCGGGATGAGCCATCATGGCTTGCAGTTGCTGTACAGCCTGATGAACGCCCGCGAAGACTGGTATTGCGAACGGGCCTTTACTCCCTGGCTCGACATGGAGCGCGAGCTGCGGTCCCGCGGCCTGCCGCTCTACAGCCTGGAGACGTATACGCCGCTTTGCGAGTTTGACGTGGTCGGCTTCTCGCTCCAATACGAAATCGGCTCGGTCAACGTCCTGACAATGCTGGACCTGGGCCGCATTCCGCTGCGGGCGGCGGAACGCACCATGCGCGATCCGCTGGTAATTGCCGGCGGGCCGTGTTGCCAGAATCCTGAGCCGCTAGCGCCGTTCATCGACGTCTTCGTGACCGGCGACGGCGAACCCAGCCTGCCCCTTATTTGTGACCTGTGGAAACAGTTGCAAAACGACGTGCGCTCCACCGGCGGTTTTTCCGAGGGCAGGGCAGGGCGGCAAGAGCGGGAAGAGGCGCTGGCCCGCCTGGCGCGGGAACTGCCGTTTGCGTATGTCCCGCGGTTTTACGAGCCGGAGTATGTGAATGGGCGGTACGCCTCGCTCAATCGCACCCGGCCCGACGTGCCCGAGACGATCGAACCCGCGGTCATCTCGGACTTTGAATCGATCCCCGTGCCCACCGCGCCCATTGTGCCGTGGGTGGAGTGCGTGCATGACCGCATCGCCATCGAGATCATGCGCGGGTGTCCGTGGCAATGCCGGTTTTGTCAAAGCACGGTCATCAAGCGGCCGCTGCGGACTCGCTCGGTCGAGACGATCGTCAACGCCGCGATGGAAGCCTATCGCAACACGGGACACAACGAGATTTCGCTGCTGTCGTTGTCCAGCAGTGATTATCCACACTTCGAGGAATTGATTACCCGGATGAAGGCCGTCTTTGGGCCGCTCGGGGTAAATATCTCGATTCCCAGCCTCCGGGTGAACCAGCAACTTCGCAGCATTGCCGAGTTGATCGGCAACGACCGCCGCTCGGGCTTGACGCTGGCGCCCGAAGTCGCCCGCGACGACATGCGCGAGCAAATCCGCAAGAAGATCAAGAACGAGGATTTGTACGAAGGCTGTCGCGTGGCATTCCGCAACAATTTTGAGAGCGTCAAGCTCTACTTCATGTGCGGCCTGCCGGGCGAGCGGCCGGTGGACCTGGACGGCATTGTCGACATGGCCGAGACCATCGCCCGCATTGGCAAGGAAGAGAAGGGCCGATATCCCAAGGTGACGGCCAGCGTGTCGAACTTTGTGCCCAAGGCGCACACGCCCTATCAGTGGAACGGGATGCAGACCCGCGAGTATTTTTCCTGGGCGCACAAGTATCTGTGGAGCCGGCGGCAAATTCGCAGCGTCAACGTCAAGTGCCATGACATAGAGACGAGCATCTTGGAAGGGGTCCTCAGCCGGGGCGACCGGCGCGTGGCCGAGGGGATCGAATTGGCCTGGCGGCGCGGGGCGCGGCTGGACAGTTGGAGCGAGATGTTCGACGGTCCTCGCTGGTGGCAGGCGCTGGCCGACGCGGGCGTTGACCTGGACACCACGGCGCACAAGCCGTATGAGTTGAACGCGCGCCTGCCGTGGGATCATCTCAACGTCAAATATGGCCGGGCGTTTTTAGAGAAGGAGCAAAACCGCTCGGTAGTTCAACTTGCCAACATGGCCGACACCAAGTGATAATTGGCGTTTTGCGTCCTTGGCCGGCAGGGGCGCCAGCCCCGGGATGGTATCGAGTTCCGATGCGGCGCCATCCGGGGACTGACGCGCCTCGCTCGCCAATACCGCAACAGCGAACCTTGTCGCTCTTCGTTCACCGCCTGATTCTCATCGCCTTATGCCCATTGAACTTTCCTGCACCCAATGCGGTCGCAAACTGCGCGTGGCGGACGACGCCGCGGGAAAACAGGCCCGTTGTCCGGCCTGCGGCCAGGTGAGCCGTGTGCCCGAGTCAGTGGAAGTAGGCGCCGGCCCTTCGGCGCCGCCGGCAGGTCAACCGACGTTTCCCACTCCCGCGCACCAGTCGAGCTATCCGCCGCCCAAGCCCGCGCCGCTGGCGAATCCGTTTAGCGATCCGGCGCCCGAGACGCAATCGCCCTTTGGGTCGCAAGGCGTGAACCCGTTTGGCGACGCCGCCCCGTCCAAAGGCTCCGCCAACCCGTATCAAGCGCCGGGCGCCTATGGATACCAACGGCCCAGCGTCTTTCAGTATCCGCTCGCATCGCGGGGCAAACGGTTGGGCGGGGCGATCCTCGACAGCTTGTTCTACATGGGAGCCGCGGCGCCCGGCTTCATCTTTATGATGGTAAACAGCGACAGCAACAACGACGAACTGGCCCTGATCGGCATGGGGATCATGCTCGCCGGCCTGCTGGTGGTGGGGATTGTGAATTGGGTGATGATCTCCACGAGCGGGCAGTCCATCGCCAAACGCATCTTGGGCATGCGGATCCTCATGCTGGAAACAGGGCAACTTCCCGGCTTCGTCAACGGCGTGCTGCTGCGGATATGGGTCCCCGCGCTGGTGAACCAGGCGTGCAGCCTGTTCGGCCTGGTTGATGCGCTGTGGATTTTCAACGAGGAGCGCCGCTGCATCCACGACCTGATCGCCCGGACCGTTGTGGTCGACGTGTGAAGGAGCTTCGCGACGTGTTCTCCCCGAGGCGCATCCTCCCATTTCCTTCTCCTCGTAACGGCGCGCTGCGCCGTCACGCACGTCCGCTGCGCAACCCCACGGGGTCGGGTTGGTTTTTCGGTCCATCCAGTCACCACGCGCAAGAACCCTTGCCCGAAAAACCTACCCGAACCCTGCCAGCTCGCGTTACTCGGCTGTTTCCATTTGTTGCATTCCTTGTCGCAGCAATTTTATCCGCCGCGCAACCCCTCCGCGCCGAAGACAACGCCGATGCTCTCGCGCAGGCCGACGCCTTGCGGTTGACTGGCCGATACGAAGAAGCCCAGGAACTTTATGAGCAGTTGGCCGAGCAACATCCGATCGAGGCGGCGCTCGGCCAGGCCGATTGCCTGCGCGCTCGCGGGCAAGAGGCGCAGGCCGCGCAAGTGCTGGCGGCCGCGGCCGAGGCGCATCCTTCCGCGGCCAACGTGACCGCGCAGGCATCACGGTTAGCGCTAGACCGCGGCGACTACGCCGAGGCGGAAAAGCTGGCCGCCCATTCCCTGGAATTACAAGAAGAGCAACTGCTGGCCCGCTGGGTCACGGCCCAGACGCACGTAGCGGCGGGCCGATTGAACGAGGCGGAGAAAGCCTATGAATGGTTCATCGACTTTTACAACCGCTCTCCCCAGATCGACAACCCCGACCATTTGCACCTGATCGGGCAAGCCGCCGCGCAGTACGCCCGCTGGACCCGAAATAGCAACCAGTTCCGCTTTCTGGTGAACGAACTTTACCCCGACGCGTTGCGGCTGAACGAAAACTTTTGGCCCGCGCGGCTGGCGACCGCACAGCTTTTTTTGGAGAAGTACAACCAGGCGTCGGCCGTGACGGAGTTGAACGCCGCGCTGGTGATTAACCCCAACGCGGCCGAGATTCACGCCGCCCGCGCGGGGCTGGCGCTGCAAGGCTATGACCTGGCGGCGGCGAAGACATCACTCGATCAAGCGCTGCGGCTCAACCCGCGGCTAGTCGCGGCTCATCTATTCCAGGCCGACCTCCACATGGCCAACTTTCAATTGGCCGAAGCCATCGCCGTTCTGGAAGCGACCTTAAAACTCAACCCGCGAGACGAAGAAACCCTCGGCCGCCTGGCCGCCGCCTATGGCGCGCTGGACGGTTTGCCCACCGACTGGGAACGGCCGCTTCCCGCCGATTCCCGCATGGGCAAGGCAATCGCCCAAGCGGTCGAAGCCAACGAACATTGCGGGCGGTTCTTCCTCGCGCTGGGCGATACCTTTGACCTGCTGCGCCGCTACCCGGCGGCGGCCCATTTTTATCGCGAGGCGGAACGCCGCATGCCGCAACTCATCCAGACGCGCGGCAAACGGGGGCTAGTGCTGATGCGGCTGGGCGAAGAAGTCGAGGCGGCCTCGCTGCTGCAACAATCGTTCGAGGACGACCCGTTCAACGTCCGCGTCAAGAATATGCTCGAAGTGCTGGACGTGCTTTCCAACTACGCGGTGCTGGAGACCGAGCATTTCGTCATCAAGTTCGATCGCGGGCAGGACGAGATTCTCGCCCAGGCGGCCGCCCGTTACTTGGAAGAGACCGTGTATCCGGCCGTGGTCCGCCAGATGGGCTACGAGCCGCAAGGCAAGACGTTGTTCGAGTTCTTCAACCGCGCCCGCAACACCGGCGGACACGGCTGGTTCAGCGCCCGGATGGTGGGGCTGCCGTATGTCGGCACGGTGGGGGCCTGCGCGGGCAAGATTGTGGCGATGGTCTCTCCCGACGCCATGCCGCAGAAGTTCAACTGGGGCCGGGTGCTCAAGCACGAGTTCATCCACGTGGTGAACCTCCAGCAAACGAACTTCAACATCCCCCATTGGTTTACCGAGGCGCTGGCGGTGTGGCACGAGGAGTTGCCCCGCCCCGCCGAATGGACCGCGCTTCTGGCTCGCCGGGCGGCGGAAGAGAAGCTCTTTGATCTGGACGACATCAACTTCGGTTTTGTCCGTCCCGCCGACCAGGACGACTGGACGCTCGCCTACTGCCAGGCCGAGTTATACGCCGAATACCTGCTGCACGCGCACGGCGACGACGCGCTAACCCGCATGCTGGCCGCCTACGCCGACAACCTCAATACCCGGCAGGCGCTGCGTCACTGTTTTGACATCGAGCAAGAGGAATTCGAGCGGGGCTACCGCGCGTATTTGGACCAGGTCGTCGCTCAGGCCGGGCCAATGCAAGACGCGGAGAATCTTGATCTCGCGCAACTTCAAAACGCCGTCAAGCAAGACCCGAAGAATGCGGAGAACCTCGCGCGGCTGGCCTATGCTTACCTCCAGCGCAAGGCGAACCCGCAGGCGCGGCGGTTGGCGCTGGCGGCGCGGCAGGTCGAGCCAAAGCAACCACTGGCGGCGTACGTGCTGGCGCGGCTGCAATTGTCCATCGGCGATGCGGAACAGGCGCTCGAGTTATTGGAAGCGGCGGTCTCGGAAGAAGCCCCCGAGGAACACTCGCTGGCCCTCTTGGCTGGACTGAAACTCCAGGCCAAAGACTACGACCGCGCGGCGCGGTTGTATCAGGTAGGCGTCGCACGGTTCGCCGCGCGGCAAAAATGGCTCAAGGCGCTGGCCCGCGTGTATCTGCAATCGCAAGAAGAAGATAAGCTCGTTCCGGTGCTGGCCCAACTGGCGGAGCTTGACGCGGATAATGTGGTGATTCGCAAGAAGCTGGCGCGGCAATCGCTCGATAAAAAAGACTACGCCGCTGCCGCGCGGTGGGTGAATCAGGCGTTGTTGATCGACGTCACCGATGCCGAACTGCACGCCGCCGCCGCCGAAGTGTTCGCCGCACAGGAGAAGCACCTTCCCGCAATCGCCGCTTACGAGATCGCCTTGCGCCTCAACCCCGAGCAGCTTGCCTGGCGGTTCTCGCTCGCCGACGCCCAAGTCCAAGCCGACCGCCAGGACGACGCCCGCCAGACCTTGAAAAACTTGTTAAAAATCGACCCCGACTATCCGGGGGCCGATGTGCTGCTGGAGAGTTTAGAGTAAAAGAAATGAACGTTCGGCCGGCGCATCTTATTCTTCACTCCGCAATCCGCAATCCAAATTCCCAACCACGCCCTCCCCGCACGGGAGCGAATAAACGAAGAGGATCAAAGCCTTGGCTTCCGACCGACCTGATGTTTCGCTTGCCGATTTTCAACAGCTCATTCGCACGATGTACTATGAGAAGGACATCGCGCGGGGCGTGGACGGCACGTTCATGTGGCTCATGGAGGAAGTGGGCGAGTTGGCCGCCGCGCTCCGCCAAGGTCAGCATCAGGACCAGTTAGAGGAGTTCGCCGACGTGCTGGCGTGGCTGGCCACCATCGCCAACGTGGCGGGGGTGGACCTCAGCGAGGCGGTTCAGCGCAAGTATGGCTCCGGGTGCCCCGGTTGCGGTCAGTTGGTCTGCGTCTGCCCGAACGAAGGAAAACCGTGATCGGCCGCATCTCTCCCGTGGGGCAGGCTTCCCGCCTGCCAGAAACGAAAACCCTGGCAGGCGGGAAGCCTGCCCCACTTGTCGCGCTACTGTGGCTTCTGGCCGTCGCGCCGTGTCTTGCCGATGAAGCGCCCACCGCGCCGCGCGTGGCCGGCGTGCATTTGGGCTTTGACGGCCATTACAAGGTCGGAGATTGGGCGCCCGTCTGGGTCACGTTGATGGGCGGCCGGGAGCCGGTTCGCGGCCACTTGGAACTGACGGTGCTGGACGGCGACGGCGTCGATGTGGCATATGTGGCCCCCGACGCGCCGCTGGCCGATGTTCCCCCCAGCGCCGAGGTCACGCTTCTGCGGTATGTAAAATTCGGCCGCGTGCGCAGCGACTTGACCGTCCGCCTGCGCGGCGAAAGCGGCGTCTTGGCCGAACGCGTGTTTCAACCCCAGGAGTTTCCCCAACCGCTCCTCGCCAGCCGGGAACTGGTGGTCACGCTAGGCGGCGATGCGGGCGTAGCCGACGCCGCCCGGCAAATGCGCCGCCGCTCGGATGAGCAAGTGGTCTCGGCCGTTGTCGAAGACGCGGCGCAGTTGCCCGACGACTGGCGCGGTTTCGATAGCATCGATACCTTGGTGCTGCTCACCGGCCGCGAGGCGTTTCTCGATCAACTCACGGAACCGCGGCGCGATGCGCTGCGGCAATGGGTGCGATTGGGCGGGCGGCTGCTTCTGAGCGTCGGCGCGCAGGGCGAGCGGGTCTTCGGCCCGCAAGGCGCATTGGCCGACCTGGCGCCGGGCCGCTTTGTAGGCGTGGCGCCGCAGCGCCGCACCGCGGGGCTAGAGACCTTCATTAGCGCCGCCGAGCGCATCGGGGCAGGGGAGGGCAGGGCAGGGGACCTGCCCATGACCATTCTGGCCGATGTCCGCGGGAGGATCGAAGTCTCCGAAGCCTCCGGCCCTGTGCAGCGCCCGATGGTGGTCGATTACCCCGTCGGTTTCGGCCGCGTGACGCTTGTGGCGATCGACCTGGGCCGCGAGCCGCTGGCCTCCTGGCGCGAGCGCGGCAAGCTGGTCCGCCGGTTGCTGGAAGGCTCGACCGGCCGCTTCGATCCCGCGGAACGGCAAACTGCCCGTGGCAAGGTCTCGCACATCGGCTACGAAGACCTGGTCGGCCAGCTTCGCGCGGCGCTGGATGACTTTCCCGGCGTGACCTTGGTCGCTTTCTCCTGGGTCGCCGCGCTGATTGTGCTGTACGTGCTGTTGATCGGGCCGGGCGATTACTTTTTCCTGCGGCGGTTCGCCGGAAAGATGGAGCGCACCTGGTTCACGTTTCCCCTGCTGGTCCTGTTGTTTTGCCTGGCGGCGTGGGCGGGCGTGCGGTATCTCAAGTCCGACCGGCTGCTGGTCAACCAGGTCGAGGTGGTGGATGTTGACGTCGAAAGCGGCCTGGCGCGCGGCGCCGCTTGGGCGCACGTCTATAGCCCGCGGACCGAAACCTTCGACTTCTCGCTCTCGCCGCAACCGGCCGTGCCGCCGGCCGCGGGTGACTCTGGCTCGATTCTCACCTGGCAGGGACTACCGGGCTCCGGGCTGGGCGGCATGAACTCGATGACTGGGCGGCTGATCGACGCTCCCTACCGGATCGTCGTCCAGCGCGAGGACGACGCGCTGCGCATCGCACCGCGCGACATGCCCATTCAAGTGCGCTCCAGCCGCAGCCTCGGCGCCCGCTGGTGGGCCCCGACCGAGCCAGCAATGGAAAGCCGCCTGACCGCCACGACCGACGGCGCGGTCAGCGGCGAAATTATCAACCCCTTGACGGTCCCTGTGCGGGACTGCGTGCTTGCGTACAATCACTGGTCGTACCGGTTGCCGCAGGAATTGGCCCCAGGGGCGCGGGTTCGCTTTTCGCGCCGGCTGCCCGACGGAAACCTGGTATGGCGGTTGACGCAGAAGTACGTGGGCGAGGATTATAAGGAATTCGCCACCCCCTGGGACGAAACCAGCCGCGACTTGCCGCGGATCATCGAGATGATGATGTGGCACGAGGCCGCTGGCGGCCGCAATTACACCGGCCTGTTGCATCGCTACCAGGGCGACCTCGACTTGTCGCACCACCTTCGCACCGGTCGGGCGGTGCTGGTCGGCCGCGTGGCCGAGCCAGCCGCGCCCCTATCGCTAGACGGCCAACCGCCCGACGACGAAAACCTCCGCCGCTGGACCTGGTACCGCGTGATTTATCCCGTCACGCAGGAGTAGAGGCTATCGGTTGTCAGTTATCGGTCAACAGTTTTCGGTAATTCGATTTGAGCAAGCCCCTTTCATCTCGCACCGCCTCTTGCCCCCTGACTCCTGAGAGGTTGTGAATACATGGTAGGTTCCGCCTGCGGGGCGGGACCTTCCTAGAAAAAACCAAGGAGATCGCAGGCAGAAAGAAGGTCCCGCTCGGCGGGCGAGACCTAATTTGCGAAAGACTCACAAGCTCTGACTCCGGACTCCTGCCGGCCGCGTTGCCCCCGACGACGAACCATCATCGCACCGTGATCGAAACGCACGACCTTACCAAGAAGTACGGCGACCTGTACGCCATTCGCTCGATCGAGATGAAGCTCGACGAGGGCGATTTGTTCGGCTTTATCGGTCCCAACGGGGCCGGCAAGACGACCACCATGCGCATCCTGGCCACGCTCTTGCAGCCCAGTTGGGGCGAGGCGTATGTGTGCGGCAACTCGATCTACACCAAGCCCAAAGAGATTCGCCGGCTGGTCGGGTTCATGCCGGACTTCTTCGGCGTGTACGACGACATGACGGTGCTGGAGTACCTGGAGTTCTTCGCCGCCGCGTACCGCATTCGCGGCGCCGAACGCCGCAAGCGCTGCGACGAGATGCTGGAACTGGTCGACCTGGCCTTCAAACGCGACGCCTACGCCAACACCCTCTCGCGCGGGCAGACGCAGCGGCTGGGCCTGGCCCGCGTGTTGATCCATGACCCGCAGGTGCTGCTCTTGGACGAACCGCTCAGCGGCCTCGATCCGCGGGCACGGATTGGCATGCGGAACCTGCTGCGGCGGCTGGGCGAGATGGGCAAGACGATCATCGTCTCCAGCCACATCCTGCCCGAGCTGGCCGACATCTGCAACAAAGTGGGCGTGATCGAGCATGGCGTGATGAGCATCAACGCCGCCGTGGCCGACGTGATGCGGCAAGTCCGCCAGCACATCGTCCTGCATGTGAGCGTCAAGGGCGACCTGGACGGCGCCGCCCGCGTGCTGGAGGAGCATCCCTCGGTCAACCAGGTGCATACCAATGGCAAACGCCTGGAAGTCATGCTCAAGCCCGAAGTCAAAGACTATAGCGACCTTCCCTCGCTGCTGGTGGAGCGCGGCTACAAGCTGACGCTCTTCCAAGAGGAAGAGATCAGCCTGGAAGCCGCCTTCATGGCGCTGACGAAAGGAATAGCGACGAAGGGGTAGGGGAAGTGCAAATTGCAAATTGGGGAAATGGGGAGTTACCGTCCTATCGGCGCCGCGTGGCCTAACCAAATGACCGTGGACTCGGCGCCGTCGTAACCGGCGATGCGCGTTGTGGGGTCATCCACCAAGGCGCCTAGCACCACCACGTATTCGCCGGTCTGAAGAGATGGCGCCGTGGGGCTAAGAACCGGGACGGTCGAAAAACCGCTGCTGGTGGCTACCCAAAGTTGGATTTCGTATAGAGCGCCTCGCGGCACGATTTCTTGGACCCTGCCATGCAGGACAATCCCGTCGTTCGGGCGTTCCACTTGGGGTAAACGCAGTTGCGCTGGCCCTTGTGTCGCCAACACCACGAATCGCTCGACGACGCTCACACGCTCAACTTGCGGGACTAATTCGGCGATGGTCGGATCGAGCGCATCCGCATAGGTGAAGCGCTCCGCAAGTTCGGTAAGAGCAACGTAATACGCTTGGCTATACTCCGTCGTACGACCGCTGGCTTGATAGGCCCGGTGCGCCGCCAGGGCCATGCGCAAAGATTCCTCGATCTCGTCCCGCGCAAAGGCGGGCGCATCGGTAACGCCCGCCGGTGGAGCGGGCGCCGCGGAGTCGGCGAGATCCTCCGCAAAGTGCGTTTCCGCCGATTCCAACTGCGCTCGCAAGCTGCGCGTCAGCCGCCACGCCGGCATCTCTCGGACATCAATCACGTATTCATCGTCCAGGGCGTTGACCACGGTGTTTACCAGGTCGGGGTCGCCCGCCTCGAGCGCCAACTCAGCCGCCTTGCACAGTAGTACGTACCGTTCTTCGGGGCGATCGCGGGCGTCGTCGGCAAGCCGGGCAACGTCGCCGGCCAGCGCTCGCTTTTGCTCCAGGGAAAGATCGTCCAGCATTTGATGGATGATGAGCGTCGCCACGTAGCCCCCCAGGCTCGCTTGCGCGGCGGCGGACGGCGGCGAAAGCTTCTTGGAGACTGCGGCCGGCCGTGTAACGGGCGCGTCGACCGGAGTCTCTGCACGAGGGGCGCTCTGGAACGCCCCCGCCAGTTCAGGCCCGTCCGGCGTGATAGGCGCATGGGACCGGGCCGATGTGATCTTAATCCAGCTAACCCCGAGCAGAACCCCCGGGAACACGGCATAAAGCATGACCCGGGCAAACCAATGCAGCAGCGCGTTCTCTTCGCCCAGCAATCGTCGTAGCGCGCCATCAAACTGCACGCCGGCGCGGCGCGCCGCGCGGCAACCTCGCTGGGTCCGCGGCCAAAGCTCCGCCAGGAAATCCCGCAGCGTGGGCGGAGGGGCGCTCGCTTCCGACGCCACGTACTCCGCAGGCCGCACCGGCCAAACCCACGAAGCGGCGCCCGGCGCGGCATCGGATTCCGGGTGTGCATTGCTGGGAGCCGTAACCTTGCCAGGAGCCACGGCGGCGACCGGCGCCGCGGCTTCGGGGGGCGAATCGTCGGGTTCCACAACCTCGGCGGTAAATTCCGCCTTTTGTTCGGGCGACAGTTGCTCCCATAGCTGGTCGTCGTAACGCCGCTTGCAGTCGGCGTCTTCCAGGCAATGACAAGCCTGCGTGAGTTCCTCCAAGAGCGCGATGGCCTGCTCGCCAAAGCGGCCCCCCTGGTATTTACGCACCAGCGCGTACCGCTCCAGGTACCGGCCGTGAATGCGGTCGGGATCGCCATCGAATAGCGGCAATCCCAACAGGTCGTAGAAGTTGGGTTCGGCCGCGTCAATCGACAGCCAATCCGCGTAGGGATTTACCGGGGCGTTCACAATTTCACTGGTACGCTAGCGCAGTCCACCCTTCATCGAACCGTGCTAGTTTACCCGCAAGTGGGGATTGCGTCATCCACGGCGAGAAAACTTTTCCTTGCGGCGTCCGGCTGCCGATCCAGGCCGCCAACGCCAAGTCCTTACCGCTGCGCCCTGGGACGATTGCGCCCCCGTGACGTGTAACGAGTCACCGCGTTGAGCCTCGTGGGAGGTTGCGTGCTCGTTCCACGCACGTCCAACCCCAGACACTCATCGCTTCGTCGCGTTTGCAAAACGGACGTTATGTGTGTTGCCCGCGGACAACTTCAACAATGCGGTCGTCCCTGGCAACCGAGAAAACAACCCGCGACGGGGGGAAGGGAGAATGCCCGCAGACCTTCGCTGAGTGGCACGCCCGGGGCTTCCAGATTGCCCGCCAGGTCTGAATCGATGGCGTCGGCCGCCGCCGCGACCGCCCCGCGATCCGCAGCGGCCATCCAAATCTCCACCAGTTCATCGCGGGCGTCTTCGATCCACAGGACCGTTTAGCGCATCATTCGGTCTTTAACGAGCGAAGATGATCGAAGACTTCCTTGGTCATGTACCGCGGCGCGTTGGAAGCAAGGCGTTGTTTGGCGATGGCAATGTCTTCGTCCGAAAAATCTGGCGCCGAATAACCCAGATGGCGGCCTTGGCGATCACGCGCTTCAACGCTGTCCGTCGCTTGGACGATGGCGCGTGCGGTTTCGTCGTCTACGGTAATATGCTTCATACCCCAACCCCCGCGCAGGGAAACGACTTCCGTACCTTGTACTCAAGCCAGTCCCATCGATGCCGCGCGGAGGAGGAGTGATGCTTCTCGCTCACGGGACCGCCCCCTTACCGCGGCGCGGCCAGTTGTTGCAGCAGAAGCCACAGTTGGACTTCGGCGGCCTTGGCTTGTTCGGGCGTGAACCGCGGCAGGGCGGCCAAGGGGGCGAAACTCTCGGGGAGAGGAACGGCGCGGTCGCCCTGGGGCGTCTTAAGACAGGCAAAGGCGATGTCGGAAGGGACGCCCAGCGTGAACTCGTCGGCGTCCACGTGCATCACGCAATCGACCAGCGTGTTGGGGGCCAGCCAATGAATCTCGCCCGCCGGGGCCAGGTATCGCCCTTGCGCATCCAAGTCGATCATCCACAGCAGCGTGTCGAGGCGGCCCGAACGCTCGCTGACCAACAGCGCGTAACGCAGAATGGCGCGGCGGTGCTGGTCGTTGCGAACGATAATCAGCGGCGTATCGACCAGCGCCAGGGTATCGCTGCGCGCCACATACCGGCTCTTTTGCTGTTCCTCGTAGCACTTGGAAAGCACGAGCCGTTGAAAGAAGCTGAGGTTGGCGCCCAGTTTGCGCTCGGCGTCGGGCGAAATGACCGTATCGCCCCGCCCGCGTATGTTCGTTCCGAACCCGGTAGCCACTTCCTCCAGCCGATGGCGGGTTTCTCCGTTGACGCCATACGGCGCGGTCTTGGCCACCAACGAGGTATGCAGGAAGCTGGCCAACTGCTTGGTCATCTCGTTGACCGCGTTCAGGTCGCCCGCGCCCAGCCGGGGGTAACTCTTGACGATCAGGTGGGTGTACGGAGCAGGGGCGGTTTTCTCGATCACGGTTCCCGGCGGAATCAATTCAATGGGCCGCGCCGTCACATCGTAACGAGTAAGCGTGGGGTCGGTCTGTCCTCGAACCTCTCCCGCGGCGCATATCCCGCACGCCGCCACGAATGCGGTTAGTACCCTTCCGACGCGGTTCGCGGGAACTTTGGCTGTCGGCATGACGTCCATTTCTCCGGTAAGAAAGGGGAACCCACTGATGGCTCACTTGCTTTGCATCGTTGCGAAAACCGCCTCCGCCGTCAAGGTAAAGCCGTCCGACAACTGGGTAGTGGCGCCGTTTGCCAGTTCTTATTCTAACCCGAAGCGCAAGCGAGGACGGAAGTGCTGTCCTCACTTACGCTTTGGATTAGGATGGATGCGTTAGGATGGATGCGGCGGCAATCTCCAAAATCGCTTAACTGGACCACTACCGACAATTGTGGAGTTGGGGCGTTTCCCGATGGGTTTCCGGCAGAGGAAACACGCCGTTTGTCGAGTTCTCAATTACCCTCTATAGACATAGCTGATGGTTGAATCAGGGGGTTTGTAAAGTTAAAATAGATATCCTTGAGTAAATACAGAGGCTAGATCAACTTCACTCCCTCCCCGACCCGTTCCCTCCGAGGAACTCACTTATCTACGGCAAAATGTGTCTCTTTTGGGCGTTGGCTCGCGATTTTTGACCGCGAGTGGCGTCAAAAGTACATTTGAAGGGTGTAACATTTCGCCACCGCCTGCGCCGTTCACGACTAACAACTTTTCTCCCAACTCACCCTACTAACATTTCGCTGGCCACCCCGCCAGAACCATGCTCCCCAACCAAACGGGGAGTCCTGGAATCGGTGTCGTGGGTCGCTTGCCCCCGGACCCTCCGCCGCAACACCAAAGGAGCATGGAATGAATAACCTGGAACTTCTCGTCCTGACGCCCCCTGGGCGCCCCGACGCGACGCTGGCCATCGCCGCTTGCCGCGCCGGCGCCCGGGGATTGCTGGACGTGCAATACGCCCCGGATGATCGCCACGCCTGGACCGCGCTGGAGCGGCTGGAGCGTTACACCCGCACGCCTTACGGCGTCAAGCTCGGCTCCGACAACGCCTCGCTGGTGGAGCAACTACTGGCCGCGCCTCCGGAGCGCCTGGCATGGGTGGTGCTGGCGGGGGGGCAGGAACAAGCGGCCGATTGGACCGCTCGTTTCCGGCGCGCTGGCGTGGAAGTGCTGGTCGAGTGCGTCTCGCTGGACGAAGTGCGACAGGCGGAAACCTGGCGCGCCGACGGCGTGGTGCTCAAGGGACAAGAAGCAGGCGGCCGCGTCGGCGGCGAGACGGCGTTCATCCTGCTCCAGCGGTGCGTGAAGTATTTTGACGGACGCGAGGACCACCCGCGCCCGGCCATCTTCGTGCAAGGCGGAATCGGCCCTCATGCGGCGGCGGCCTGCGCCGCGGCGGGGGCCGCAGGCGTGGTGCTGGATGCGCAACTGTTGCAACTGCGCGAATCGCCGCTGGCCAACGCCGACCGGCGCCTGCTTGGAGCGCTCGACGGCAGCGAGATGATCCTCGTCGGCGAGCGCGCGGGAGAAGCCTATCGGGTCTTGAGTCGTCCCCGCTGCCCGGTCGTGGAACGCCTGCAAGCCGAGGAAGAACGCCTGGCCGCCGAAGCACCCGATCCGCAAGAACATCGCCGCCAATGGCGATCCGTGGTGCGCGAAGCGGTGCTTTCGCGCTCGTCTGGAATTCCGATCCTCTTGGGGCAAGACGCGGCGCTGGGCAAGAGCCTGGCCGAGCGTTATCAAACCGTGGGGGGCGTGGTCGAGGCGATCCGCAAGCAGGTGCGGCATAACCTGGACGCCGCGCGGCGGTTGCAACCCTTGGCCGAAGGCGCTCCGCTGGCCGAGAGCCACCACACGCGCTATCCGCTGCTCCAAGGCCCCATGACCCGCGTGAGCGACACCGCCGCCTTTGCGGATTCGGTCGCCCAGGCCGGAGCGCTGCCGTTTCTGGCCTTGGCTATGCTTCGCAAAGGCGAAGTGGAAAAGCTCCTCCAAGAGACGCAAGCCCGGTTGCAAGACCGAAGTTGGGGCGTCGGCATTTTGGGCTTTCTTCCGCCCGAAATTCGCAAAGAACAACTGGACGTGGTCCACCAGATCAAGCCGCCCTTCGCCTTGATTGCTGGCGGCCGGCCCGATCAGGCTCGGGAGTTAGAGCAGGTCGGCATCCCCACCTATCTGCACGTCCCGTCGCCGGGGTTGCTCAACCGGTTCTTGAAGGACGGCGCCCGGCGGTTCGTGTTCGAAGGGCGCGAGTGCGGCGGCCACGTTGGACCGCGCAGCAGTTTCCTCTTGTGGGAAACCATGTGCGACATCCTCCTGGCGCACATCGGTAGCGGCCGCGGCGATGACCTGCACCTGGTGTTTGCCGGCGGTATTCACGACGCGCTTTCCGCCAGCATGGTCGCGGCCCTAGCGGCGCCGCTGGCCGAGAAAGGCGCCAAGATTGGCGCGCTCATGGGCACCGCGTACCTCTTTACCCAAGAAGCGGTCACGGCGGGCGCCATCGTCCCGCGGTTCCAGCAAGAGGCGCTCCAGTGCGAACAAACTGTGCTGTTGGAAACGGCGCCCGGTCATGCCATCCGGTGCGTTCCCACGCCCTACTTTGAGGTGTTCGAAACCGAAAAGCGCCGCTTGCGAGCGGAAGGCAAATCGTACGAAGAGATCGTCAAGGCGCTGGAGTGGATGAACCTGGGACGCCTGCGCGTGGCCTCCAAAGGCGTCGACCGCGTCAAGACCGACGGCGCGCCCCGCCTGGCCGAAGTGCCGGCCAACGATCAATTCAGCCGCGGCATGTACATGATCGGCCAGGTCGCCGCCATGCACGACCGCGTGATGACCATGGCCGAACTGCACGCCGACGTGTGCCACGCCGGCGCCCGCCGCCTGGAGCGTCTGCCGTTGGAAGTGCTGGAGAAGGCCGCCGCCGAACAGCCCAGCGACATCGCCATTGTGGGCATGGCCTGCTTCTACCCCGGCGCCACGGGCCTGAGCCGTTACTGGCATAACGTGCTTCGCAAGCATTACGCCGTGACCGAAGTGCCGGCCAGCCATTGGGACTGGAGCCTGTATTACTCGCCCGATCCCAAGCCGCAAGACAAATGCATCTCCAAGTGGGGCGGCTTCTTGGAAGAGATCACGTTCGATCCCTTCCGCTACGGCATCACGCCCAAGACGATGGAAGTGATCGAGCCGCTCCAACTGTACCTGCTGGAGGCCGTGCGGCTGGCGATTGAAGACGCGGGCTATGCGGAACGTCCCTTCAACCGCGAAAAGACGGCGGCCATTCTGGGCATCGGCGGCGGCGGCAGTCCGCTGGCGGTGTCGTATGGCTTCCGCACTTGTTTGCCGTTGTTGGACAACGTGCCGAACCTGTCGATCAGCTCGACCGAACTGCTAGAGCAAATGAAGCCGGTGTTGCCCACGTGGACGGAAGATTCCTTCCCCGGCATGTTGATGAACGTGGCCGCTGGGCGCGTGGCCAACCGCTTTAACCTGGGCGGGCCGAACTATGCGATGGACGCGGCTTGCGCGTCGTCTTTGGCGGCGCTGTACAACTGCATTCGCGAGTTGGAGTCGGGCGCCAGCGACGTGGCCATCGCCATGGGCGCCGACACCGTGCAAACGCCCTACTCCTACATGGCGTTCAGCAAGACCTACGCCCTCTCGAAGCAAGGCCGCTGCCGCCCGTTTGACGCCCAGGCGGACGGCATCGTCCTGAGCGAAGGCATCTCGGCCGTGATCCTCAAGCGCTTGGCCGACGCCGAGCGCGACGGCGACCGCATCTACGCCGTGATCCGCGGCATGGGCTGCTCCAGCGACGGCAAAGACAAGGGGCTGACCGCCCCCAACGCCCGCGGCCAGCTTCTGGCGCTGCGCCGCGCGTACGCCAAGGCCGGCGTCTCGCCCACGCGGCTGGAGTTGATCGAAGCCCACGGCACCGGCACCGTGGCGGGCGACAAGACCGAAGCCGAAGCCCTGAGTGGGATGATGGTCGAGTCCGGCGCCCGGCCCGACTCCTGCGCCCTGGGGTCGGTCAAGTCGATGATCGGCCACAGCAAATGCGCCGCGGGACTGGCGGGCTTGATTAAGACCACGCTCGCGTTGCACAAGAAGACGTTGCCGCCCACGCTGGTCGAGAAGCCGAACACGCTGGTCGCCTTCGACAACAGCCCGCTGTATCTCAACACCGAGGCGCGCCCCTGGGTCCACGGCGGCGACGAGCCGCGTTTGGCCGGCGTGAGCGCGTTCGGGTTTGGCGGCACCAACTATCATGCGATTCTGGAAGAATACCGCGGAGATTACCTGCACGAAGATGCGCCCGCGCTGGATGAATGGCCGGCCGAGTTGTGCGTCTGGCGCCGCGCCACCCGTAAGGAGTTGGCCGACGCGCTGCGAAGCTGCAAGCAATCGCTCGACGACGGCGCCAAGCCCGAACTGCGCAACCTGGCCGCCTCGTTGTGGAAGGACAAGGGGGTCCGCGCGCTCCGTGAGCAAAAGAGCGATTCGCAGCGCGAGTCGCCCACGCTCGCCCTCGTCGCCGCCTCGCTGGACGACTTGCGCGAGAAACTGGCGCTCGCCATCAAAGCCGTCGAATCCGACAAAGCCGACTTGCACGATCCGCGCGGAATCTACTTTGCCGCGAACCCGGCCACCCACGGCGGGAAGCTGGCGTTCCTGTTCCCCGGCCAAGGCTCGCAGTATCCCAACATGCTCGCCGCGCAGGCGATGAACTTCGCCGAAGTGCGGCAAGCGTTCGACCACGCCGAAGGCGTTTTGGCCGATCGGCTGGAGCGGCCGCTGGGCAAGCTCATCTATCCGCCTTCCGCCTTCGACGAAGTTCGCGAGAAGCAACACGCCGCCGACCTGGCCCGCACCGACGTGGCGCAGCCCGCGCTCGGCGCCGCCGGCCTGGGCCTGTTCCGCCTGCTCACGAACCTGGGCCTGGCGCCCGACCTGTTGGCTGGCCACAGCTACGGCGAGTACGTGGCGTTGGCCGCCGCGGGCGCCATGAGCGAAGAGGAGTGCATGAGGATTTCGCACCTGCGAGGCCGCGCGATCGCGGATTGCGGAGGGCGGATTGCGGATGACGAAAACCAAGAAGGCAAGCGTGAATTGCTTCGTGGCCGCGGCCGGGAGGATGCGGACTTAGGCGGCATGGTCGCCATTGAAGCGGAAGCCGCCCAGGTGCAAGCCGTGCTGGACGGCATCGAGGGCGTGACGTTGGCGAACCTCAACTCGCCGCGGCAAACAGTGGTGGCGGGCGCCGGCGCGGTGCTGGAGCAAGTCGCCGCCCGCTGCCAGGAGCAAGGCGTTCGCGCACGGCGGATTCCGGTGGCGTGCGCGTTCCACTCGCCGCTTGTGGCGGGCGCCAACGAGCCATTGGCCGCCGCCTTGAAAGAATTGCCCTTCACGCCGCCGCGCGTGCCGGTGTACGCGAACACCACGGCGCAGGTTTATCCTGAGTCGTCGGAGGAAATCGCCGCGTTGTTGGCGCGGCATCTGGTTTCTCCGGTGCGGTTCCAGGAGCAAATCGAAGCCATGTACGCCGCGGGAGCGCGGGTGTTCGTCGAAGTCGGCCCGCAGGGAGTGTTGACGAGCCTGGTCGGCCAGACGCTGGGCGACCGGCCGCATCTGGCGGCGGCGTCCGACAGCAAAGGCCGCGACGGACTGGTGCAGCTTTGCCACTTGCTGGGCCAACTGCTGGTTCACGGCGTCGCGGCGAACCTGGACCATCTTTTTGCCAGCCGGGATGTTGCGCCGTTCGAGCTTTCCGCGCTTACCAAGCAAACCGGCCAACCCGAGTTGCCCCGCGGCGCGTGGGTGGTCAACAGCGTTCGGTCCAAACCGCTCAACGCTCCCGAGCCGCTGCTGCTAGGCCAAAAAGTCCCGGCCGACCGCCGGCAAGAGTTCCCCGCGCGGCAGCCTTCCCGCCGTCCCGTGGGAGAGGCTTCCAGCTTGCCAAAAAACTCCCCCGCCGCACGCGCCGACAACCAACCTCAACCATCTTCCCCACCCCCGACGGCTCCGCAGCCGGCGGCAATTCCCACAAAACCTCCCGCACGTTCGGAGACAACGCCCGCCATGCCCTATTCCATTTCCCACGGCGCCGCGAACGGCGTTTCCCAATCCGAGCCGGCGTCCCCGGCCGCGCCGCTGTCCTCGCCGGCGCCGGTCAGCGAGGACCAGATCACCCAAGTCATGCTGGGCTACCAGAACCTGATGGCGCGGTTCCTCGACACGCAGCGGGCGGTGATGTCGGCCTACTTGCAAGGCGATGCGGGTCCAATGCCCGCGCCGCTCCCGCCCGCGGCAATGACGCCGCCCCTGACCAACGGCCATGCCCCGAGCATCGCGGCGCCGCACCGCAACGGCCACAGTACGGCCGCAGCGCCGATCGCGCCGCCGGTCGAGCAGCAACTCGCTCCGCAACCAGGCAAAGGCTCGGCCAACGGACATGCCGAGCCGGCGCGCCCGGAAGCGCCGGTAACCAAGAATCGCCTGACGGCCGAAGCAACGCCGCCAGCGCCCCAACCGGCCGCGCGCATGGCCGCCGTTGAAACCCCGGCCCCATCGGCGCCGGCCGCCAAACAGCCGGCAGGTTTTGACCGTGACCGGGTCGCAAGCCAACTGCTGGACTTGGTGAGCGAGCGCACCGGCTACCCGCACGACATGCTGGACGAGGACTTGGACCTGGAGGCCGACCTGGGCATCGACTCGATCAAACGCGTCGAAATCCTGGGCAACCTGGCCGAAATCCTGGGCATTACCCAAGACGGCGATTCCCCCAAGATCGAGTTCGAGCGGCTTACCAGCATCCGCACGATTCGCGGCATCCTGGAATACCTGCAAGAGTCGCTCGGCGCGTCGGTAGCGGGTAAGACGGCGGAACCAGCCGAACCCGCTTCCGAATCGGAGGCGTTAAAAAAAAACGCCCCAACTCCGGAAACGCCCGACATCCAGCGAGGTCTTCTTGAGTTGATCGACGCGCCGCTGCCCGGCGGCGGTTCGATGCTCATCCCTAGCGGCGCGGTGCTGCTGACCGACGACGGCCGCGGCGTGGCGTGTGAAGTGGCCCATCGTCTGGCCGACTTCGGTCAAGAGACGGTGCTGATCCGCCACCGCCAGAGCGAACAAGACACGGACGGCGACGGCGTCTTCTACGCCGACTTGACCGACGAGGCGTCGGTAATCGATCTGGCCACGCGCATCCGCCGCGCGGTCGGCGTCATTGGCGGCTTGTTCCACCTGGCGCCGCTGGCCGAAAGCGCCCCGGCGGAAGATCCGCTCGTCCGCGCGAAACGCGAGGTCCAAGGGCTGTACCTGCTCGCCCGCGAGTTGGAAGACGACTTGCGGCAAGCCGGCCGCGACGGCGGCGCGGTGCTGATGGCCGCCACGGCCCTCGGCGGCGGGCTGGGTTTGTGCGATGCTCCCCACGGCAAGACGTTCTTCGTCGGGCATGGCGGCGTGGCGGGGCTGGTCAAGTGCATTGGCGTTGAATGGCCCGAGGTGCTGGTCCGCGTGGTGGACGTAGATAACGAGCGACCATCGCGGGAAGTGGCCGACTGGCTTATTGCCGAGTCCAGCGACCGCGAAGGCCCGCGCGAAATCGGCTACCTGGACGGTCGCCGCGTGACGTGGAAGACCCTCGACGGCCAATTGCCCTCCGATCGCAAACCCACGCCGCTGCTGGACAAAAACTCGACGCTCCTGGTGACGGGCGGCGGGCGAGGAATTACCTCGGCCATTGCCGAAGAACTCGCGCGGCGATTCCAACCCAACCTGGTGCTGGTGGGCCGCTCGCCGGCGCCGCAAGGCGCGGAAGCGGAAGACACGGCCCACTTGGAATCGCCCGCCGAGATCAAAGCAGCGCTCATCGCCCGGTTGACCACCGCCGGCCAGCGAGTCACGCCCGCGGCGGTGCAAGCCGAGTATTCCCGCCTGATGCGGGACCGCGAGATCCGCGGCGTGTTAGAGCGGATTCGCGCCGCCGGCTCGAAGGTGGTCTATCGCTCCGCCAACGTGCGTGACGAAGCGGCGATGGCGGCGGTCATTGCCGAAGCAGAATCACAGTTCGGCCCGTTGGACGGCGTGATTCACGGCGCCGGCGTGATCGAAGACAAACTGCTGCGAGACAAAACGCCCGATTCGTTCGATCGGGTGTTCGGCACGAAGGTTGAAAGCGCGTTGATCCTGTCGCGGCTGTTGGACTTCCAGCGGCTGAAGTTCCTGGCGTTGTTCTCGTCGGTCGCCAGCCGGTTTGGCAATCGCGGCCAATGCGACTACGCCGCGGCCAACGAGGTGCTGGCCAAGTTGGCCTGGCGGCTAGACCGCGACCAGCCGTGCCGCGTGTTCGCCCTGGATTGGGGACCGTGGTCGGAAGTGGGCATGGCGGCCGGGCTGGCCAAGCATCTCACGGCCCTTAGCGTCGAGATGATCCCGCCGCAAACGGGCGTGCGGTTCTTCGTGGAAGAACTGCTCCGCGGACGCAAGGGCGAAAGCGAAGTCATCGTCGGCGGCGGCGCCGAACACCTGGCCCAAGCGCCCAAGAATGAAGCGGCGCCGGTGTAACCGCTCGTTCGTCTTCCAACAAAGAAACCCGGACCGAGTTGACACACCGCTTGCGGTTTCGCGCTTTCACGCTTCACGGCGCGAAGCCGCAAACGCGGCGTTGGACGGACTGTGACTGTGGACCGTGCCACATCGCTCAAGCTGCATTCGATTTTGGCGATTTGTTTACCAAAGTTGCCCCATGAAATCCCCTTCGCACAATTCGACGCACGCCGCGGGCGCCCGGGACACCGAGTTGTTCGTCCTGCGCGGCGCCGATCGCCGCGACTTGCTGGCGCACATCGACGGGTTGCGGCAGTCCCTCGCCGCGGCGCCGCCGGCGGACCTGACGCAGTTGGCGGCTTCCCTTAACGCGGCGTTGCCGCCAGGCGGCGCGCGGCTGGCGATTGTGGCCGCCTCGGCCGACGACCTGCAAGCCAAACTTGCGCGGGCGGCCCAAAAACTGGCCGATCCCCAGTGCGACAAGATTCGCGACGTGACGGGCATTTACTACGTTGCCGACCCGCTCGGCCCCCAAGGGAAAATCGCCTTTCTCTTTCCCGGCGAAGGGGCGCAGTACCTGAACATGGTCGGCGGGCTGGCGACGCACTTTCCCGCGGTCGAGGTGGTGCTGGCGTATTGCGACGAGATCGCCTCTCGCCCCGGATTAACCATTCCCTCGCCCCGGTGGTTCATCGACTTTGCGGCCGACGCTTCGCCCGAAGCGCGGCAAGCGGCCGAGCAAGACTTGCGGCGACTCGGCAACGCCATGTTCAGCGTGCTAGCAGCTGACCTGGCGCTGTTCCACTTGCTGGCCGAGTTCGGGCTGGCGCCCGACATGATCGGCGGCCATAGCGCCGGCGAACTGGCCGCGCTCATGGCGGCCGGTTGCATCACCGACGAACATGACGCCACCGAGCGCGTGGTGCAGACCATGCAAAGCCTGGAAGACATGGAGGCGGAAACCGGCATCGAACCCGCCGTGCTGCTGGCGGTCGGCGCCTCGCGCGAGATGATGACCGCATTGCTGGACAACCGCGAGGACGCCTTTGTGGCGATGGACAACTGCCCGCATCAGACCGTGCTGGTCGGCCGCGCCGCGGCGATGAGTGAAGTCGAAGCGCGGCTCCAAAAAGAAGGTCTCGTTTACGAGCGTCTGACGCTTTCTCGCCCCTACCATACGCGGCTATTCGAGCCATACTCGGCGCCGCTGGCCGAGATGCTCGAAGACATTCCCTTCCAATCGCCGCGGCGCCCGCTCTACTCCTGCACCACCGGCCTGCCGTTTCCCGACGATCCGGCCGAGATTCGCGGCTTGACCTTGGAGCACTGGTTCTCACGGGTCGAGTTCGCGCAGATGATCCGCAACATGCACGATGACGGCGCGCGGTTGTTCGTGGAAGTCGGCCCGCGCGGCAACCTGACCTCGTTTGTCGAAGACATTCTCCGCGGTCGCTCGTACCTGGCCCTCCCCTTAGACACGCCGCGCCGCAACAGCATCACGCAACTTCAGCACGCACTCGGCCAACTAGCCGCGCACAGCATACCACTACGCCTGGAAACCATGTATGCGGATGCGAAAGAGGAACAACCCAATCCAACCCACCACCCCACGGACCCTGGCCCGAGGCGAACAGCCTCCGGATCGCCCACCCACCAACCCAACACCACCCCGTCCACCGTCATCCAAACCCATCTATCGCTCATGGACCAATTCCTGGGCGATCAACAAGCGGTGATGCAGCAGTACCTGCACGCGCGGCGAACGGGCTTCCGTCCCGCGCGGCGCGCGGCGGGTGTGCGCATGCGGCGGGAGGCAGCGTTTGGAGAAGGGGGCGGCGCTCCCAAGGCTGTTAGCCTCCGGCTAGGAGGAGCGGAACCTCCTCATCCGCAATCCGCAATCCGCAATCCGCAATCTGCTTCGCTTCCCATGCTGGGGCAGGTAGTCAAACTTGAGCCAGGCCAAGAGGTCGTCATGCGGCGGCGGCTGGATCTGGCGGAAGATCGCTTTGCGGCCGATCATACCGTCGGCGGGCGCCTGGTCAGCAAGGTGCATCCCCACCATTACGGCCTGCCCATCGGGCCGATGACCTTCACCTTGGAACTGATGGCCGAGACCGCGACGCTGCTCTCGCCCGAGCGCGTCGCGGTGCAAGTCAAGGACGTGCGTTTGCTGCGGTGGCTGGCCTACTACGAAGACGCGCCGGGCGAGATCGAAGCGACCGCCAAAGTCCTCGGTTGCAACGCGCAAGACGAGATGGAAGTCGAAGTGCGCCTGGCGGTGCTCGACAACGGCAACCTCCCACCCGGCGAGACCGGCGGACCGGCCGCGGTCGGCCGCGTGGTGCTGGCGCCGTCGTATCCGGCGCCGCCCCCGACCGAACCGTTCCCGCTCGCCAACCGCCGGCCGTGCAGCATCAGCTTGGAGCGGTTGTATCACGACTTGTTCCACGGCTCGCTGCTGACCGGCGTGACGGAACTCAACCAGGTCGGCGACGAAGGCATCGAAGCCCGCGCGGTCGTCCTGCCGCGCCGGGGCTTGTTCCGCTCGACCGACGATCCGCAGTTCCTGCTCGACCCGGTGCTGCTGGACGTGGTGATGCACCCCTTATGTGCGTGGCACCTGGAGCAGCCCGACCTCTCGGGGCGCACGCTGCTCCCCTTTGAGCTGAAAAGCGTGACCGTGTACGGTCCGCGGCCCGTCGAAGGCGCGCAGTTCGTGGTTCGCGGGCGGGTGGCGGAATCATCGCCGCGGCATTTCGTTCACGCCATCGAGGCCTTGGACGAACAAGGCCGCGTGTGGTGCCAACTCACCGTCAAATACTGGCGGTTCTACATGCCATGCGGCGAGATCAACTTCCACGGCCGCAAGGATGAATACTTCCTTGGCGAACAATGGCCCGAGGCGCTAGCGCGAAGCACGAAAGAGGATAAGGAAGACAAGGACGCCGCGCCGCGCGGGGTGTGCGTGCGGTTGGAGCCGCCGGTCGATTTGCATCAGCCCGCCATGCAAATGGTCACGGCGAAGGTGACGCTCTCCGACGACGAGATGCGCGAGTATCGCGCCATGAACGTCACGCCCAAGAAACGCTTCGATTGGGTCTTCGGGCGACTGGCCGCCAAAGACGCCGTGCGGCTGATGTGGTGGGAACGCCACGCCGAGCGGTTCTTTCCCGCCGACCTGGAGATGCGGCACGACGAACACGGCCGGCCGCTGGCGTTCCACCTGGGCTACCGCGAGCAGGCGGCGATGCCCAACGTGTCGGTGTCGCACGCCGACGGGATGATGGCCGCCCTGGCTTCCTACGAGCCGCACGTGGGCATCGACCTGGAGAAGATCGAACCGCGGGCGGCGAGCTTCGAGGCGGTCGCGTTTGACGACACCGAACGCCAACTGCTTGACGCCTGCGCCGACCGGGCCGACGCCGTCACCCGCTTCTGGTGCGCCAAAGAGGCCGTGGCCAAGGCGCTCGGCCGGGGATTGGCCAATGGCCCCCGTAGCGTCACGGTGCGGGCCTGCCGGGAAGAAGTCAGCCCCGCGGCGTGGCTGGACGTGGAGCTTGGCCCCGCGCTGGCGGCGGAGTTTCCGCACTTCGCCGGACGCCGCCTGCGGGTGTTCACCACGCAATACAAAAGTTTCATCGTCGCCACCACGTTTTGCGACATTGTTTAACAGAACCCATGAATAACTTCTAAGAAACTTCCACGATGCCTTCGAAAACCTATTCGGAAATTATCGCCGACCTGGCGGAGCTGTTGCGCCATTTCGAGGATCGCGAATACTCGGGCCACATCGGTCCTGAAACGCGGTTCTTCGGCGACCTGGGCTTCGCCTCGATCGACGCCGTGATCCTGGGCGAAAAGCTGGAAGCGTACTACGGCCAGAAAATCTCCTTCCACAAGTTCCTCGCCCAAGTCATGCAAAGCGGCGCCGAAGACCTGGAAGTCGGCCAGCTAGCCGAGTTCCTAACCCAAGAGTTAAGCCAAACCGCGCAGTAACGGTTAGAAAGCGGAGCAATAGAAAAGCCCGCGCCGCAACACTCCAACACTCCAACACTCCTGCTCTCTAACCTCTAACCCCTAACCTCTCCCGCCTCCTCCCCCCATGCCCAAGCTCCCCCTCGACCACGTCACCCTCCACTACCAGCAAACCGGCGATGGGCCGGACGTGGTGTTGCTGCATGCCTTTACCGGCAACCTGGCGGTGTGGGCGTTCTCGGGCATCATGGAATTCCTGGGCCGCGAGTTCCGAGTGACGGCGTATGACTTGCGCGGCCACGGCGCCAGCAGCATTCCGCCGCACGGGTACGACTCGGCCCACATGGCCGAAGATTTCATCCGTCTTCACGATGCGTTGGGATTGGGGCCGGCGTACCTGGTCGGGCACAGTTACGGCGGCGTCGTCGCCATGCACGCGGCGCTGCTGCAACCGGCCAAGGTCGCGGGCGTGATCCTGTCTGACACCTACTTTCCCGGCCTGCGCGACCTGGAGCCAGACATGGGCCAGACCGCCATCTGGCTTGAGATGCGGGAGCATTTTCAGACGGTGGGCGAAGAGATCGGCCCCTCGGTCGACTTCTCGCGGTTGTTCCAGACCGTGAAGCGGCTGAACTCCGAACAATTACAAGGGATCAAGAAACGCATGGGCGCCGCCGGCGCGCGGTGGCTGGTGCAAGCCGCGCGACTGGCGGGCACCACCGCCGGCGACGAAATGTTCGCCGTGGCCGGCCTGACCCGCGAGCGACTGTGCGAGATTCGTCAGCCGGTGCTGGCGTTGTACGACGAGCACTCGCCCTTCAAAACCACCTGCCAATTCCTGACCGACCACCTGCCCGACTGCCGGGCCGACGTCGTCCCCGGCGCCCGCCATTTCGCCCCGGTCGAATGCGCCCAGACCTTCAACGAGCTAGTTCGCGCCCAGTTACGCCAGTGGCGGACCCCCTAAACCACGTCCCTCATTCGCCCCGAGAATCCCGAAGCCCCGCCCCCACAATCCCCATCGCTTGCGGTTTCGCGCCCCTGAGAAACCTCACCCCCACCCACCATCTTCCCCACCAGGCGGAATTTGCGTTGTTTTCGGTCCCGGCGGCGCACTCGTATCGCCCGCGGAACGTACAATAACTAGCACGGTAACAAACCCTATCGCGGTACGCTTTCTAGACATAACAACCGGAAAACCTCGGTCCCGGGTTGCTCGCCCGTGGGACCTTTTTCGATGATTCCTATCTCATGTGGTTCACAACCTTCCTTTTGAAAAACCTCTTGCGGCGCAAGACGCGCTCGCTGCTCACGTGCTTCGGCGTGGCGGTGGCGGTCGGCACGACGGTGGCCTTGCTTGGGTTGTCCGACAGCTTTGAGCGCGGCACGCTCGACGCCCTGCAAGCGCGGGGCATCGACATCATCGTGGTCGAACACGGCGTGCTCGATCAGCTTTCCAGCGACATCCAGGAAAGCGCCAGCGACAAAATTCGCGACTTGCCCGGCGTGGTGGCCGCCGAACCGGCCCTGGTCGAGTTGATCGGCTACGAAACCGCCGGCGGGGCCAACATGATTAACGTGCTCATCCAGGGCTGGCGGCCGGAAACCTTCGCCTTTAACGACTTGGAAATGATCGCCGGCCGAACGCTGACCACCGAAGACGACAAAGCGATTATCCTCGGCGCGACCCTGGCCGCGAACGTGCGCAAGCAACCCGGCGATACGTTCGTGCTCAACGGCGAGGAGCTGCACGTGGTCGGCGTCTACCGCAGCTTTACGGTGTTCGAGTCGGGCGGCGCCATCGCCCCGCTGAAAACGCTCCAGGATATGAGCTTTCGCGAGGGAAGCGTCACCGGCATCTCGATCGTTCTGGAACACGGCGCCGGGGCGCCCTCGGCCGACGAGGTCGCGCGGCAAATCAACGAGCTTGTGGACGAAAACGGCCGCACCTACAACCTCAGCGCCCGCCCGTCCAAGGAATACTCGGAAGAGTCCATGCACATCAAAATGGCGCACTCGATGGCCTGGATGACCTCGGTCATTGCCGTGCTGGTCGGCGGCATCGGCATGTTGAACACGATGATTATGTCGGTGGTGGAGCGGTTTCGAGAAATCAGCATCCTCCGGGCCATCGGCTGGCGGAAGTCGCGGATCATGGCCATGATCCTCGGCGAGTCGCTCGTCCTGAGCGTCACCGGCGGCGTCCTGGGCGCCCTGGCCGCCATGCTGTTGATCGGCTACCTGACAACGCTCCCCAGCGTGGCGGGCTTCATGACCGGCCGCATCGCGCCCGAGGTGATCGGCAAAGGCTTTTTGCTGGCCCTGGGGGTCGGCATGCTGGGCGGCGTGTTCCCCGCCTATCGCGCCGCGCAGCTCATGCCCTCCGACGGCCTGCGAAGCGAATAGCAACCCCGTCACCCCTGCCGCGAAACCCGCGAAGAGGTTGTGAAGCGATGGCAGGTCCCGCCTGCCGGGCGGGACCTGCCTGCAAAAAGCCACGGAGATCGCCGGCAATAGATTCACAAGCTCGGAGCGAGCGGTTCAACGAAAGCACCCACCATGAACCACAAACCGAACCACGACATCCTGGTTCGCACCGAACACCTCACCAAGGTGTTTCCCGACGGCCACGTCAACGCCCTGCGCGACGTGAGCATCGAGATCCGCCGCGGCGAATACTTGGCCATTATGGGCCCCAGCGGCAGCGGCAAATCCACCTTGCTCTCGATGCTGGGCGGCCTGGACCGGCCCACTTCCGGCGAAGTGTACTTTGAAGGCCAGCCGCTCTCGGGCATGAAAAGCCTGGACCGCTTCCGCAGCCGGAAGATCGGGTTCGTGTTCCAGTCGTTCTACTTGCTGCCCACGCTCACGGCGCTGGAGAACGTCCAGATTCCCATGTTCGAGAGCGAAACGCCCGCCAAAGAGCGCGTGGCCAAGGCCAAGGCGTTGCTGGAATCGGTGAACATGAGCCACCGGGCCAACCACTTGCCGTCGCGGCTAAGCGTCGGCGAGCGGCAACGCGTGGCGATCGCCCGCTCTTTGGCCAACGACCCGCTGTTGCTGTTTGGCGACGAGCCGACCGGCAACCTCGACACCAAGACCGCCGACACCATCCTGCATCTCTTCGCCCACCTGCACGACGAGCGCGGCGTCACGCTGGTCGTCGTCACCCACAGCGACGAAGTCGCCGCCTGCGCCGAACGCATCATCCACATTCGCGACGGCCAGGTCGCCAAAGACACCCTCGCCCCCACCCTAGGCAACTAATACGGAGTGCGGCGATTCATCGCCGCTTTCCCTCTTCCGACTTTCGACCTTCGACCTTCTTTACGGGCGAGGGGGCAAAGTCTTCCGCTGCTTCGCGGCAAAAGAAATACGCCACAACGCGGTAAATGCTGCATTTGCTCCTCAAAACGGCGCAACTTCAGAACTACCGCTTCGGGCTGGTGCAAAAACCACCAATCCGCGCCACGCCCACCCAGCGAACGCATTTCTCCTATTTTGCGACTTCCCCGCTAGTCAAAGCCGCCCCTTTAACTATAAAGGTTCTTGCAGCCCTCCGAATCGTCGCAATCGAACCAGCGTGGCGACACGTTGCGAATTGCAGCGTGGTTGCCGACTCCACCCCAACCCGAAGCGTTCGTGAGGACAGCACTTCCCTCCTCGCTCACGCTTTGGGTTGATAGAGAGAACACGCAAGCGGCGCCGCAACAAATCCGCCAAGACAAGGTTCGCGCTCGACGACCGAGCGAGTCTCCCTCCCTCCCGTTCCATATTCGCGATTGCCGGACGCAACGCGAAGACGCCCCCTCTCGCCCGTAAAAAAGTGGCTATTTACCACCGTTTTTTGCGTTACCAGCACCCCCCTGCGTACGATAATTTTCGGGAAAATCGTTGTAGCCTGCGCAAAAGTTATTGACGTTCGGATTGCCGCAACTAGAATCCGTCTTGTTGTGGAGAGCATAACAATCCAAAGTAGTGGATTCATTGGACGAATCGTGGGGCGGTTCCTGGGTCGTGCTTCTTGACCCGCCTCCACCCTTCCGCCCCGCCGCTCTCCCCCAATTCTCCCCACCAATCCATTCTTACAACCCTTCATTCCTTCGTCGCAAAAACCATCATGAAACGCCGCTCCACCCGCCGCGCGCTCCGCAACCTCTTCGCCCCCCGCCGCGGAACCCTCCGCAACGCCAAACAACCGCAACGCCGCCTCCAACTGGAGACATTGGAAGACCGCCGCGTATTGGCCGCCGTGACATTGTCGAACTCAACGGATGTCAACGTTGACGGCTCAAGCGCTCAGTTGGGAGTAGTCGTTCTAGGTTCGGACTTCGTGCCTGGGTCTGTTGTTACGGACGTCAATCTTACTGTTCAGTTTCAAAAATCGGACGACCCGCCTAACAATGAGATTCCATATAACAACGAGATTTCATACCAACTTGGGAGCCCTAGCGGCATCGTATCTCGTCAGCCGATTTCATACGGCCTTTGGTCGCTCGGCACAACAAGTGCCGGCATGGTAACCATGACGTTTGACGATCAAGCGTCAACCTCGGTCACCAGCACGACCCAACCCACCTCGGGTACCTTCCGTCCGCAGGCCTCGTTCGGCGCATTTGACGGGTTGTCTCCATTTGGTACTTGGAGTCTTATAGTATCCGACAGCGCTGGTTTTGACCCGCTATGGCACCGCCATTTTTCTGTGACAATTACGGCGAGTGCACCGCCTGTTGGAGTAGCTGCTGGCGGCTCTTACTCCGTCACCGAGGGTGGTTCTTTGTCTCTCTCGGGAAATGCGAGCGACCCAGATGGCGACTCGTTGACGTATTCGTGGGACGTTAACGGCGATGGCAGTTACGGTGATGCAACAGGTAAAACCCCGACGTTAAGTTGGTCGCAACTAACTGCGCTTGGGATCAATGATGGCCCCAGCAGTCGTTCGGTGCGGGTTAGGGTTACCGATGGCCTCACAGCTGCAGTGACCTCCGCCGCGACGACATTAACGGTCAACAACGCTGGTCCGACAGCGAGCAGCGTCAATGGCGTCGCTTTGTTAGACGAGGGGCAGTCCGGAACGTACTCACTTGTAGGGGCAGCTGATCCGTCCGCCGTGGACCAAAGCACGCTGAAGTATGCATTCGCGATCAATGCCAGTCCGAGCACCAGTTATGCTGCAGCAAGCAGCACAAATTCATTCTCGCCCGTTTTTACCGACAACGGGACTTATACCATCAACGCGCGCGTCATCGACAAAAACGACGGAGCAAGTGCGGTCTATTCTCGGACGGTCACTGTTAATAACGTGGCCCCGACCTCTACGGGCCTAGCTGGACCCGCAACCGCGAACCAAGGATCGAGCGCCACATTCAACCTCACGGGCGTGTTCGATCCGTCGTCGGTCGATACAAGTAGTCTGCATTACAGTTTCGGACTGGCGCCGGGTGACTTAGACGCCAATTACGGGTTGGCTAGCACCACGAATTCTTTTTCGCCGACCTTTACTTCCAACGGCGTAAAAACGGTCTACGGCCGGGTCTATGACAAAAACGGCGACGTCAGCCCGATCTATTCGCAAAATGTGATGGTGTTCTCGAACTCTGCGATGCTGACGGGGGCAGATCTCGTCATCAACGATTTCAGCGGCGTGCGGAACGATGACATCACGATTAGTCGGAGCGGTAACAACCTGGTCATCCACGATCCCAACGCCACCTTCACCGGGAATGTGGGCGTGGTCAGCGGCGACCTACATACGATCACCATTGATCTTACCGCCGTGACGGTAAATACGCTCACCATCAACGGCGCCGACGGCGACGATACCTTTACGGCCGATTACAGCGGCGGCGATCCAATTCCCGCTAGTGGGCTGGAATTTCATGGCGGCGCCGGCAGTGACGCGCTACGGGTGAAAGGCAACACCTCGCAGAACGCCACCTACACCCCAGACGCCAGCGTGGACGGCGATGGGACGGTTGCGGTCGACGGCCGCGTGATTACGTTCACGGGTTTGGAGCCGGTTGACATTAGCGGCATGGCCACGGCCACGGTGGCCTCGCCGGCCAATGCGGCCAACAGCCTGGTGCTGGACGCCGGCTTTGACGACGCCACAGGCGCGATTCCCGCCATCGTGGTGAGCGGCGATACGGGCCTGGGCATTGGCATTGAAACCGCGCACCTGTTCAACAACACCAACGTGGTGATCGACACCAGCGCCACCACCGGCGCCGGCGCGAACACTATTACGGTCAATTCGCCCATCGCGCTAGGCCACAACAACACGAACCTGACGCTCACCACCAACGCCAACGGCAGCGTCACCGTGGACGCTAGCCTGGCGGTGTCGGGCACGCTAAATGTGCAATCGCCCACCGTACACTTGAACGCCGACCTGTCCGCCGCGACCCTTACCGGTACGGCCACGACCGTTAACGTAGACGATCCCGGCCAGATTCAAGACGGCGTGAACGTGGCCGCCGCTGGCGCCACGGTCAACGTGGCGGCGGGAACGTATGTGGAGGATGTGCTCGTCAACAAGGCGGGGCTGAGCCTCTTGGGCGCCGGGCCAGGTGTTACTACTGTTAGTGGCCCGATTGGTGGAGACGGCGCCACAGTCCGAGTCAGCGGCAGCAACGTCACGGTCGCTGGGTTTACCATTACCCGCGAAGGAAACAACCCCACCGACTGGAACAATCCGGGTCTAAACTTCGCCGGCGTGGCGGTGCAAGGCCAGGCGACGACCGGTCTGCGGTTGCGCGATAACATCCTCGTCGGCAACCGCACCGGCGTGGACATCAACAACAGCAACGGCCACACGATCCGCAATAACGTGATCGACAACAACCGCACGGGCTTGTTATTCCGCAACCAGACGGACAATCTCACGGTGGTCGAGAACTCGATCGCCGACAACTGGACGATGGGGATTCTGTTCCTCGACGCCAGCAGCGGAACCAACTCGCCCGTTCAGTCAGCCCTGAACAGCACCTTCAGCAACAACGACATCAGCGGCAACTGGTACGCGCAGATCGTGGACCGCCAGTCCGGCGGCTCGCTGCCGGCGCCCGGTACGACGAACCTCAAGAACTTCAGCGGCAACTGGTTCGGCACGACGTCGCCGGTTATTACGACCGCGAACTCGGCGGAACCTCCTTACTCGAGCACGACGCCACCCGCATCCACTCCGCTTGCGGAAATCCCCGTCGCGTTCGGCGGCACGGCCACACCGCCTGGCGGTCAACCGGACATTGCCGGTCCCGCCTCCGCCAATTTCGACATTACGCCCTATCTGGATATGGGCACAGATACGGACGTGGAAACGACTGCTGGCCGCGGCACGTTTGGCTTCCAGGGCGATTTCTCCACCTTGCACGTGACCGCGCAACTTGCCCAGACGGGCGGCGTGGGCCGGATTCAGGAAGGGATCAACACGGTCACCGCGGGCGGCACGGTGCACATTCACGCGGGGAGTTATACGGGCAATGTCGATGCGACGGCCAAAGCCGTGACCCTGGTTCCCGGCGCCAGCCCCGGCCAGGTGACGGTGAACGGCGACTTCACCTTGAACAACGACGACACGATCGAGATCGAAATCAACGGCCCCAGCGCCGCCACCGATTACGACAACTTCGTGGTCAACGGGATTGTCACCCTGAACGGCGCCGATGTGGACCTGTCGGTGCTGAACACCTTCACAGCGGCGCCGGGAAGCGTGTTTACGCTGATCGACAACAATCTGGCGGATGGCATCATTGGCGAGTTTGCGAACTTGCCTGACGACACGCCGGTCACGCTCAACGGCGTGGATTACCTGGCCGACTACGAAGGCGGCAGTGGCAACGACCTGACCCTCTCGTTGATCGCCCCGACGGTGACCTACGTGGGCGAGAACTCGATCACCGACTTCACGGTCACCAACGATGTGGGCCCGGCCGGCCTCTCCGATGGCGACACCGTCACCTGGAATCCCTTGGGCGCTCAACACCCGCAAGTCCCGGTCGCGAACTTGATCTTCGGTTACGAAGCCTTCACCAGCATTCAAGACGCCGTGAACGCCGTGGCGGCCACGGGCACGATCTACGTGGCGGCGGGGACGTATGTGGAGAATGTGCTAGTCAATAAGAGCGTGACTTTGGCTGGTCCGCACGCCGGGAGCGCGATTGGCGATCCGTTGAGTTCGGCGTTGTCGCGTACGGGCGAAGCGCGCGTTGTGCCGGCCGTGAACGACTTTAACGACGGCAACGTGTTTACCGTGACCGCCAGTGACGTGACCATCGACGGCTTCACGATTGATGGCGACAATACAAGCCTCGGCGGCGGGGCCAATCTCAATGGCGTAGACGCCAACGCCGCCCGCGGTGTCGCGAATGGCACGGACACAGGCGTGCCCTTTACCACCATTCAGAACCTGATCGTTCAGAACAACATCATCAAGAACTTCTATCGCTACGGAGAAGTTCTATTCTCGGCGACGAGCGCGGTGATGGATGGCAACGAGATTGTCGGCAACCGCTTCGACAACATGCCGCGGGTCAGTCCCAATGGCCGAGCTGTGGCGTTGTTCACCGATACGTACGCCAATGTGGAAGACAACTACATCACGCGAGCGTACATTGGCGTTCAGACCAACAATTTCCACGATCCTGGCGTCAATCGCTCGATCAGCAACAATACGGTGGAAAGTTACCGTGTTGGTGTCTGGCACAACCTTCACGCCGGGAGCGCGTCGCCGTTTACCATCGACAACAACGATATTAGCACGGCCGACTATGGCGCCTGGAGCATCCCGGGCGATCCGACTGGACCTTTCGCCTCGAACTCGAATGTGGGCCTGTGGCTGACCTCAATCCAAACCGGCGTGGCGGTCACCGTCACCAACAACGACGTCACCGGCGCCAACGACGGCATTCAGGTGTGGAACGTGCCCACAACCGCAGGCATTACCATCACCGGCGGTTCGATTACCGATAGCGCTACCAACGGCATCCATGTGTACAACCATAGTGGGTCGTTTGGTAACGCCACCGGCACGGCGATGGTTACCGTCGACGGGGTCACACTGTCGAACAATCCCACCGGAGTACGGGCGATCGACAATCCGGCGAACACGAATGGTAGCCTCGTCGACGTGATCGTGACGAATAATACCACCATCACGGGTAGCGGCACGGGCGTGTTGGTGGAAGGGGCCGACGCCTCGGCCACGGTGCAAAACAACCTGGCCTCGATTTTCGGCAACACGATTGGCGTGGATGTGAACGGCGGCTCGGCCGACGTTCTGAATAACAGCATCTACGACAACGGCACGGGCATCCGCTACACCAACGGCGGCAGCGGCACGGTCAGCGGGAACGTGTTTGACGATCCCAATGCAGGTGGTGAACCCGACGGAGACGACGACAACGGGACGGACCTCCGCATCGACTCCGACGCGGGAACCGTCACGATTGGCATGAACAACGCCTTTGCGGGCGACACATACTACATCGACAACCGCTCCAGCCAGGCGTACGACCTGACGGCCAACGGCACGACCTTTGATGTGGCCGACAATTTCCGCATTGAAGATCGCCTCTACCACGCGTTGGACGACGCCGCCTCGGGCTTGATCCGCTACGACGCGGGAGACCTGTACGTAACCACGCCCGGCACCGGCGCCAGCGACGAGACGATCCAACGGGCCGTCAACGCGGCCACGCCCGGCGACGTGATTCACGTGGAAGCGGGAACGTACGCCGAAAATGTGACCGTCAACAAACGTGTGACGTTGGACGGGGCGGGCAGCGGCGCCAATCCCGCCGTAGATACGATCATCGATCCCGCGGCGGGGAGTGGCGTGACGCTGGCGGCCAGCGGCCTGTCGGCGGCGAACCCGCTGCTGATTCAGGACCTCCGTGTGACCGGCGGCGTGAACGGGTTCTTAGTGAACTCGGCCATCGCGCACATCGAGCTTGATAATGTGGCCGCTTCCGGGAATACGGGCAGCGGGTTTGAGGTGCAAGTCTCCGGAGACATCACCGGCTTGACGCTTAATAATGTGCTGGCTGAGCAGAATAACGTTGGCTTGCGCGTTTCGACCACGGGCGTCGTGAATGGTCTGACTATCAACGACGGCGGGTTCAACGCGAATACCTATGGTCTGTACACCGCGGCCAACACCAGCGTGACCAACAACGAGACGGGCTTCCGCGATATCAACATCCAAGGGACGACGTTCAACGACAACGCGTCCAAGGGGATTTACGTCGAGAAGTTGCACAACGCGGTGCTGGACGGGATCACCGTGGCCAACAGCGGCGTGGGGGGAGCTTTCCCCGCGGGAATTGATATCAACCTCAAACGCGGGGCTTATAACTCGATCGCCATTCAAAACGCGACGATCACAAATTCCGGGCATAGCGCCGCCTCGGGAACCGCGACCGGCCTGGCAATCAAGGCCCGTAACGACGTTGCCGCATATACGCCGACCACGCTCGGCGCAGTGAGTCTGAGCAACGTGACGATCGACGGCTCGCACTTGGGCTTGGCGGTGGAAGGCGACGGCGCGACGGACCTGAACGTCACACAGTTGACGATTATCAACAGCATCGGCGGCTTGGGCGGCTTGATCGCCAAAGTGGGCGACTTCAACTTCACCACGCAGGCCGCCGCCATTGTGGATGATGTGACGATCAACCAGAATGCCGCCCTCGTGGGCGCCGGCCTGGGTAGCCTGGAGCATACCCGCGGTGCTCAGGTGCTCGATCCTTTGGCGCTGGACAACGTCGCGAGGCTGAACGCCAATGCGGGTGACGGGAACGACATCTTCCATGTTTCGCCTTCGCAAGAGACGGAAATTACCGTCCACGGCGGGGCGCCGGTCTATGGTCAACCGAACGCTCCGGGCGGGACGCCGGAGGGTCTTGGCGATGTGCTGGACTTTGACTCGCTCAACAACACCTTCCAGGTGGTGGGCAAGGCGATCTTGACCGATGGCGGCGCGCCGGCCTACTTGCCGGTGAACTTCCTGGGGATCGAGACCTTCGAACTGAAGCCCGAAGCGCCGGACACCGCGGCCAACACCCGCCGCTTTGACTTCAACTTAAGCGCGGCGAACAACAGCAATCCCGATTACACCAGCGTCTTGCCGAATGAGCTGTACACGGAGGCCGAAGAGACCGA
>JAANMU010000039.1_pt1 | contig 144997 bp, 105 predicted proteins | sample 7279701 | NCBI WGS metagenome assembly JAANMU01 (sample SAMN14094539, study PRJNA606508) | bioreactor metagenome | isolation source: A lab-scale SPAN reactor treating ammonium-rich wastewater day 57 | place: Ireland: Galway | collected 2017-03-13
TGAGCCACTGTCAAATGAAACCTGTCCATCGGCTACCTCCCAACGAACAGGCTAGCCGATTCGACGCACCTGTCAAATTATTTTTGGTGACCCACTTAGACAGATGGCGCCCAACCTGGCCGCGGCGTTTTCCAAGATGCGAACGCTGTCGGCGTCGTGATTGCCAAAGACAAAGTAGCAGGGGAGCAGTGCGCACGCGGCCAAGATCGTTTCGCCGGTCAGGTCGCCGCAATGGACCAAGGCGTCGGCGCCTTCCGCCTGCAAGAGTCGTACGGCGTGCTCGACACGCTCCAGTTGATCGTGCGTATCCGAGAGAATGCCGAGCCGCATAACGCTCGCCTAAATTTGCGGAGCGCGAGTGTGCCAGTCCGTGGCGGATTGCAGCATGTGCGCCGCCCGGAGCAGGCGTTCTTCCTCGAACGGCGGCGCCTGCAATTGCAGCCCGATGGGCAAGTTGCCGCGGGTCAAGCCGCAGGGGACCGACAAACCGGGAATGCCGGCCAGGTTGGCGCTCACGGTGTAGAGGTCTTCCAGGTACATCGCCAGCGGATCGTCGACCTTCTCCCCCAGCTTAAACGCGGGCGTGGGCGCCACGGGACCAACCACCAGATCGACATGGTTGAAAGCGGCGTCATAGTCCTGGCGAATGAGCCGCCGCACCTTGAGAGCCTTGACGTAATACTGGTCGTAGTAACCTTTGCTGAGCGTGTACGTGCCCAGCATGATCCGCCGTTTGACTTCGGCGCCAAAGCCCTCGCTGCGGGTCTTGCGGTACATCCGCACCAGCGGCGTGTCCAACTCGCCCAGGCCGCGCTTGTCGCCAGCGGCTTCCAGCGCTTTGCGCTCGGCCGCCAGTTCGTCCAGCATCGTTTTCTCGTCGGTGCGATAGCCAAAGTGAACGCCATCGTACCGGGCCAGGTTACTGGAGGCCTCGCTGGGCGCGATGATATAGTAAGTGGCGATGGCGTACCGGCTATGCGGGAGCGAAATCTCTTGCACCGTTGCCCCCAGCGATTGGTAAACCGCGATCGCCTCGCGCACCGCCGCTTCCACTTCGGAATCCAAACCTTCGCCGAAGTGTTCTTTGACTACCCCCAAACGCAGATTCTTGAGTGGTTGTGTTACGGTCTGGCTGTACGCCGGCGTGGGCCGCGGGGCCGAGGTCGAATCGCGCGGGTCATGGCCGGCGATGGCTTCCAGCAACAAAGCGCAGTCCTCCGCCGTGCGCGCCAAGGGACCAATCTGGTCCAAACTGCTGGCGAACGCCACCAGGCCCCACCGGCTCACCCGGCCATAGGTTGGCTTCAGTCCCGTGACGCCGCAGAACGAAGCGGGTTGCCGAATCGAGCCGCCCGTATCGCTCCCCAGCGAGAGCGGCGTCATGCGGGCCGCCACGCAAGAGGCGGCGCCGCCGCTGGAGCCGCCGGGGGTACGCGCGCGGTCCCACGGGTTCCGCGCCACCCGGTAGGCCGAGTTCTCGGTCGAGCCGCCCATGGCGAACTCGTCCATGTTCGTCTTGCCGAGCAACACCGCGTCGGCGGCCAAAAGTTTTTCGATGACCGTGGCGTGAAAGGGGGAACGGTAGTTCTCCAGCATCTTTGACGCGCATGTCGTTGGTTCGCCTTGAACCACAATCACGTCTTTGACCGCCACGGGCACGCCGGCCAATGCGCCCAGCGGTTGGCCTGAGCGGCGTTTTTCATCAACCCGCGCCGCCCGAGCCAAGGCGACCTCGGGATCGGTATGCAAGAAAGCGCCAAGATCTCCGTCAAGACGGTCGATCCGGTCGAGGCAAGCGCGGGTCGCCGCGACCGAGGTGACGGTCCCGCGAGCCATTTCCGCCACAAGTTGGGCGGCCGAGAGTTCGTGAAGGTCAGACATGCCCCGATTAGAAGAAAACGCGGCCGGCATTTCAATGGAGGTCGGTCGCACCGCGAAGGACCCGCGTTACTCGCCTAGCACGGCCGGAACGCGGTAGCACTCGTCGTCGCGTTTGGGGGCGTTAGCAAGAGCCGCCGCACGATCGAGGCTAGGTTGGAGTACGTCATCGGCCAGCACGTTGGTCAGGTCGATGGCATGCGCCATCGGCTCCACTCCCTCGGTGTTTAATTCCTCAAGTTGCTGGACGTAGTCCAAGACCTGGCCAAGTTGCATCGTCATCGCCTCCAGCTCATCTTCCGAAAGCAGGAGCCGGGCCAGCAGCGAAACTTTCTTGACTTCTTCGCGAGTCAGACTCATGGAGGGGGCTACTTTTGGGCGACTTTCTTTTTGGCCTTTTTCGGCGCCGACTTCACGTCGACGGGCAGGCGGAAGGGCGCTTGCCGTACCTTTTTGCGAACGGCCCCGCTGCGGAGGCATTGAGTGCAAATCCGCATCGACTTGGTGGCGCCGGTGGGGGTGGTGACTTTCACCCGTTGCAAGTTGGGTTTGAACCGGCGCCGCGTGATGCCGGTAACCTTCGTGCCCACGCCGCCGAGGTATTTCGCCTTACCGCGGATTTCGATCCGATTTCCCATTTGGGCGCTTTTGCCGCAAATTTCACAGATGCGCGCCATGACGGACTTCCTGAAGGGGTAACGATGTTCTAGTTGGGGAAAAACCGCCAGTATATCGCATTTGAGGCGGCTGACAACGGCAAGTAACGGTATGCAAGGTGGGGAATTACGGAAAACGGCGTTGCCGCGCTTAACATTTATTGACAATTCGGGTAGGATTTAACATGCGCGGTCGCGCAGTTGTGAGTTGATTTCTTGTCGCGGTTTCCAATAACCAATCGGGGTCGTGTTTGCGACCCGGCGCGTTGCGGTGCATGGAAACGGGTGTTACGATTCAACTTCACAATACTCACATCAGTACAAGTTGTCTTTTCGAATAACAAATCGAATACCAAAGTCCATTCAGCTTTTCTGGGGCTTTAGGGGCGATTAACGAGGGTTTTGGATTGCCATGGCGACAGGCATTTCCGGCAAGTCCTTTATCGATCTCATCAAAAAAAGCGGCGTCGTTTCCGAAGAAGACCTGAAACGGTCCTTAATCAACCTTCAGGAACGAGCGGACGTTTCGTTGGACGATTCCGACGCGGTCGCGCGCGCGCTGGTTGAGCAGGGCGTGTTGACCCGGTGGCAGGCAGAGAAGATTCTCCAAGGGAAAAGCAAGGGCTTTACCCTGGGGCAATATCGCTTGCTCGACATGTTGGGCAAAGGCGGCATGGGCGCCGTCTACCTGGCGGAACATAGCCTGATGCGACGCCGCTGCGCCATCAAGGTGCTGCCCGCTCGGAATGTCGGTTCGCGCTCATACTTCGATCGGTTCATTCGCGAGGCGCAAGCCGTGGCGGCGATGGACCATCCCAACATCGTCCGGGCCTACGACGTGAATCAGGCCAAGGTGGGCGACGCCGAAATGTACTTTTTGGCAATGGAGTTTGTCGAAGGCCGCGACCTGCAGCGCGTTGTTGATGAAGGTGGACGCCCCCTCTCCTACACCGAGGCGGCCGAGTATATCCGCCAGGCGGCCCAAGGTCTCGCCCACGCCCACGAGGCGAAGATGGTGCATCGAGACATCAAGCCCGCCAATCTGCTGCTGAACACCAAGGGCGTGGTGAAAATTCTCGACTTGGGCCTTGCAAAGTTTTACGACGAACAACAGCAAGAGGCCGCCTCGCTCACGCGGGAGCATAACGAAACGGTCCTGGGCACCGCCGATTACTTGGCGCCGGAGCAGGCCGTCGATAGCCACAACATCGACGAGCGGGCCGATATCTACAGCCTCGGCTGCACGTTTTATTTCCTGCTGACGGGGCGCCCTCCGTTTTGCGAAGGTTCGGTGGCGACGCGGCTGTTGCACCACCAAATCATGACGCCCACGCCCATTCGCGAACTGCGGTCCGACCCTCCACCCGACAGCCTGGTGGCGATCATCGACCGGATGATGGCCAAGAAGCCTGACGAGCGCTACCAGACAGCCCAAGACGTCGAGGCCGACCTGGAGGTGTGGCTGGTCGAGAACGGCAACGAGCAATGGCGCGAGCAAAACCCGGAACTGGTGCGCAAGGTCGGCGAAAGCTCGCGGGCTGAAACCAAAATCATCGCGCGCTCGCAGGTCGACACGGCGGAACTGGACCTGAACGACGATTTGGACCTGGCGCCGGATGAGGAACACGAGACGACGGTCAAATCGTCTCCCTTGACAGCGGGAGATTCGGGCGTCAAAAAGTCGCCTGCCGCATCCTCGTCGGTGCATGATTCGGGCCTGAACCTCAGCCCAGAGGAAATCCGCGCTGCCCGCACCAAACCAGCTTCGGGGACGAAAGAAACCGCTGTCCCGGCGGCAACGACCGCCGCGGCGCAGCCCTTGTCGGTTGAGTTGCCCCCCTTGGAATCGCCGGCCCTGGTTTCCCTTGATGATTTACAACTCGACGTGCTGAGCGCCGAGCCGCTCGCCAACCCCGCCGCGGAACTTGGACCGTTGGATGATACGTCGGCGTTGTCGTCGGGAATCGGCTTGGCTCAGCCCGCTCAACAGGCCACCCAAACCAAGAAGCAAGAAGATAACTTTCCCATTCCCATGCCCTGGATTGTGGGCATTGCCTGCGTCGCGGTGGTGATGGTGCTGGGTTTGTTTTTGGTAATGATTTTTTCTGGTGGGCGGGACGAAACCAACGTGCAGCGTAGGAGCGTGCATGACGCGCCCGTGGCGAGCGGCGTCGCCCCGGGCGACGGCGCTCCGGAGATCGCGACAACCAATCCTCCCGTTACCCCCGACGCGCCTGTTTCGCCGGATGCGGTTGGTCCGACCGTGGTTCAGCCGCCGCAAACCGAAAACGCGCTCCCTGCCGACAACGGACAAACCCCGACGCCGGAAGCGCCGCAGCCCGAAGCGGTGCAAGAGCCAAGTGAAACGCCGTCGCAGTTCAATCCGACCACGACGCCCGACATAGTCGAGACGCCGCCTCCCCCCACGCCCGCGGCGGAGCCGGTTCCCCCTCAGCCTGAACCTGCTTCGACGGCGTCGCCGAGAACCGTTGAGCCGCCCGCCGTTTCGCCGACCACCGAGCCAGCGCCCGCGCCGGCTGCGGCGCCGGAGCAACCCCTGTTGGCGAAGCTTGATCGGGTGAATATCAAAATTGAGACAAATCTTCCCGGGGGCCGATCGAAGACCGTGGGGGAAGAAGGGATGAAGACCAAGATCGTCGAAGTCTTGGGCGATGCTGAGATTCGGGAGGATTCCAAGTCGCCGTTCACGCTCCAGATCAAACTTCAGACGGACCCGGTGGTACGAGATCAGCGCACGAAATTCCGATTCACTGTGACTGCCACGCTCACGGCCCCCGACGCTGCGGGGAAAACGGTGGAGGTTTGGAGCGACAAGGAAACCTCGGATGAAATCATCTCCGGCCAGTTCATTTCCGTGATGCGCAATGAAGTTGGCTCCTTGATCCGGCGAGCAACCAACGAGCGCAAACGTCTGCTGGGCGAGATGTAGCCCGATGGTTTGCCTGCCGTCGTAGCGGCGGCTTTGAGCCGCCGCTACACCGTGGCATAGGGCAATTACACCAACTCGCGAATCGGCTCACGGCGGTCCACCAGGTATTGCGGGCGGCCGTTGGGATCAAAAAGCGTGATATGCGCCACGTCGATCCCCAAGTTGTGGTAGAGCGTGGCAACGACTTCTTGGAGATGGATGGGACGGTCCTTGGCGTCTTCCGCATAACGGGTCGATTCGCCAATCGCCTGACCTAGCCGCATGCCGCCGCCCGCCAGGAAGCACATCGACAAGCGAGGCCAGTGGTCACGTCCGGCGCCGTTGTTCACGCGGGGGGTCCGGCCGAACTCGCCCCATACAACCACGGTCACGTCCTGGTCCATGCCGCGGTCGCTCAGGTCTTGCAACAAGGCGCTCAGGCCGGTATCGAGTTGCGGCAACTGGCGTTTGAGCGTGGTGAAATTCTGGCCGTGCGTATCCCACCCGCCCCAGTTGAAGGTGACCACCCGCACACCCGCTTCCACCAGGCGGCGGGCCAGCAGGAAGTTGCGTCCTTCGTTGGCGTAGCGCTGGACCACCTTGGGGTCCTCTTTTTTCAGGTCCAGCGCGTCGGCCACGGCGCCCGAGACGACCACGTCAACCGCGCGCTGGGTGAACGAGTCAAGGGCTTCCATTTGCCGGCTGCTGTCCATATCGCGGCGAATGCGGTCCAGCGAGGTCAGCAACTCGGTGCGGTGGTGCAGTCGTTCGGCCGTCAGGCCGCCGCTTAGGCGGAGATCGCCGCCGTTGGGGCTGTAGGGCTTGCACGAGGGGCCAAGGTAACCTGGTTCGCCCCCATTGTAGGAGATGAACGGCGGGGCGCCGCTGCCCGAGGGGCCAAGCAACTTGGTGACCACGCTTCCAAGCGCCGGGCGGCCGCCCACGTTTTGCAAGTCGCGGCGGGAGTAGCCGGTGTGCGTGTGGAAATTGCTGTGATCGTTTTCCATTCCCACCAGCGAGCGAATAATCGCGTACTTGTCGGCCATTTGGGCCAACTTGGGCATGTGCTCGCAAATCTCGATGCCGGCCACGTTGGTCGGAATCGGGTTGAATTCGCCGCGGTATTCGACGGGGGCGTTCGGCTTGAGGTCGAACATGTCCTGGTGCGAAGGCCCGCCGCCCAAGTGGATGTTAATAACCGCCTTGGTGGACGAACGGGCGCCAACCGCTTGTTCGGCCCGCAGCACGTCGGCCAGCGTCAATCCACCAATCCCAAGCGCGCCAAGTTGCAAGAACGAGCGGCGCGATACTCCATCGCAGTAGCGGCTGGGGCCGCCGGAAATCAACTTCAACATCGGCCGAACCCTTTCGTAAGAATGAACTCCCTCTCCACCTCACGCAGTCAGTTTACCAGTTTCCCCTCCCATAAATCAAATTTTTTTGATGCGTTTTTTTGCCCACCCTTTCCGTGGCCACAATCTCTAGACGAAAGAAGAACGAAATCTCGCCACGGATGAAACACGGAAAAGAAGTAAAAATAGACAGCTATTAATTTCTATCTTCATCCGCGTTTAATCCGTGGCTAATTCCCTTCCGTGGCGTGGTGATAGGTTTACACCGTGGGTCGGTCGGCTTCGGGGGCGTCCAGGTCTTGGCGCCGCTCGGCGAGGATCGCTTCCAGGTCGCCAGGATCGATGTAGCCTCGCTCGGCGGCGTGTTGCGCGGCGGCGTAGCTGTCGGGCGCCAGTACCATTTCGACTCCTTCGGCCCGAGCCTCGCGGGCCAATTCCTCTACTGCGGCCCGCCGCGTGGCGACGACATCACGAATGTAGATCGTCATGATGCGGCCGGGGAACCGCCGAATGGCCTCGCGATAGAGTTCAGGGTCTTGTTGGCCGGAATCGCCGATCAGCAGGAAGGTCGTCTCGGGCGCCACGGCCAGGATAGTCTTGATCTTCTCCAATTTGTGCTCATGGCCCGACTTGATGAACTTGTCCTTGTCCAATCCCAGGTCGCGCAGCAAGATCGGTCCCAGCGGTATGCCATTCAGATCGAGAAAATCGTGAATCAGATCGTACAGGTTCCAGGGGCTGCTCGAAACGTAGAAGAACGGGTTGACGCACTGGCTGTCGGCGCCGCGGTGGAGCGCCCGATACAGAGCCGCCACGCCCTCGAACGGCTTCCGAGTCCGCGCGTTGTTCAAGAACGTGAGCTTGGCCATCCGCCAGAAGTTCGTGGCGTGGCTGTGCATGACCGTGTCGTCGATGTCGCTAATGACTCCGAAGCGACTCTGGGGCGAAGGAACCAGCACATAACCCTCCGTAGCGGGCGCTGGAGGATCGGGCGCGGCCGCACCTTCCAGCAATTCCAAATGCACCGGATGCCAGAGCTGGCCTTGCGGCAGTGCTTGACGGACCGAGAACTCGAAAGCAAAGTATCCTTCGTCATCGGTGACCGTGTCGATCGCCTGGCCCTGGAACGTTCCGCGCACGCCGACGCCGGGCGCCTCGTCAGTGGCAAAGCGGTTTAGCATGGCCCGCGCATTCTTCCACCAAGGCGCATCTTCCTTGGGGCTGCCCACGTCCTTGGCCTCCTGCACGCGCCCCGAGAGATACACCGACTCTTGGTTCCCGAAACCCCGATACGGGATGATTTGCAGCGGGGCGAGCCAACCCAGGCGCCGCTTGATTCGCCATTTGAGCGTGTCGTACCGCTGCTCGGCGTAGAGCAGCGGGCGATGAACGGTGGCTTTCGCGGCGTTTCGAAAACTCGGCATGGCCCAACGATTCCATTGATCCGGACGATTCATGTAGGGTAGGTCAAGCTCACTCAACGCCTTGGTGGGTCGTCGCAAGCCGAGCGAGTCTGACGCGCCAGAGTGGTTTTGAAAATCCAGTTCAGACCCACCAGGGGAACCGGTTTGCTTGACCCACCCTACATCATGGCATGGCTCCACCAATCCGTTTACGATCTTCGTACGTTCCGCCATAGCCGGGCCACGTAGTCACGAACCTTTTCGGCGCGCGGGACGTCGTCGGGCGATTCTTCCAGCCGGCGCGTCGGTTGGGGCGAATAACCTGCGTCCAGAACCGCATCCCACAGGACCGGACGCGCGGCTGAGTCCAGGGCGGAAATGGTCGCCAACCGCCGCACCTGCGGTTCTTCGAACACCTGCCGCAGATACTCGACGCGCCGGCTTTGCGCCTCGTAACCAACGACGTTCATATCCAGGCCGCGCTGCGCCGCGCAGTTGCGCACCGCCTCGCACACGGAGGAGGCTGAGTAGGCAAGATACACGACCGAAGTTTGCACCGTGTTGGCCGCCGCGGCGGCCGCATAGGCGGCGTCGGCGGTGCTGTGCGCGTAGAGGGCCGCCGCCCGCGCCGCCAGCCGAACTTCGCGCGGTTCCGCGGCGCCCATGATCCAGCGGCGGGCGGCATCGATGGCCTCGGCCCCCAGCGGCGGTTGTGGCGCCAGGGCGGCAATGTCGCACGCCAACATCACCGCCAAGGGGCGGGGGAGTTGGGCGAAGAAGTCGAAACGGACCTGATCGCGGGTCCAATCCAAGGGGATGGGCATCGACCCATTATACGCGGAAACGGACCGCGCATTGCCGGCCACACCGAAGCACCTTCGCGTTAGTCTTCGGCCTGGCTGCCGTCGTCGCACATCTTGACGATGCGAGGGTCGAAGCGGCCGACGGTCTCCACCAGATCGGCTTGATCGCGCATCACGTCTTCGATGTTCTTATACACGCCGGGAACTTCGTCGGCGCCGGCCGAGAGCACATGCACGCCTTTCTTCTCCAAGTCTTTCTGCACCGCCCGCCAGTTATACTTCTCCCGCGCCTGGTTGCGCGACATGCGGCGGCCCGCGCCGTGCGAGGCGGAATGAAGACTTTCGTCGTTCCCCTTGCCTCGCACGATGAACGCGGGCGAGGCCATCGAGCCGGGAATCACGCCCAATACGCCCTTGCCTGCGGGCGTGGCGCCTTTGCGGTGGACCACCACTTCCCTTCCCTGGTGGTTTTCTAACCAAGCAAAATTGTGATGATTTTCCACGCCAGCCACGATTTTGGCCCCCAGGAACCGGGAGACCAGACGGTGGATCACGTCGTGGTTGGCGGCGGCGTAGTCGCCCATCAGGTTCATGGCGGCCCAGTACTCTTGTCCCGGTTGGGTGTCCAGCGACAGCCACGCCAGGTAGGAAAGTTCCGCATACTTGCGCGGCAGTTCCGCCCGCGCCATCGCGCTATACGTGGAGCAGACCGCCGCTCCCGCGCCGCGGCTGCCGCTATGACTTAAGAGAGCCACGTACTCGCCCGGTTCCAGGCCCAAGTCGTCGGCCTTTTCGGGCAGCGTGAGCACGCCAAACTCGACAAAGTGATTGCCCGATCCCGAGGTGCCAAGCTGCTTCCAGGCGGTGTCTTTCTTCTCGCGAGTGATGCGGGTGATAGTCCAGTCCTGGTCCATGACCGCATGGTCCTGCGGTGTTTCGTGGGCGGCGCCGACGCCGAACCGAGTACCGCGTTCAATCGCCTCTTTATAGAGGTTAAACCGGTCGCTAAGCGTGGCGGGCGGCATGTCCAAGACCGAGAGTTTCATTCGGCAGGCAATGTCCACGCCCACCGCATATGGTACGACCGCCCCTTCCAAGGCCAGAACGCCGCCAATCGGCAGGCCGTAGCCCACGTGCGCGTCAGGCATAAGCGCGGCGCCCACGGCGCCCGGCACATGGCAAGCCTGGCGCATCTGGGCATGGGCGGCGTCGTCAATCTCGCTGCCCCAGGTACGGTACGCGACTGGTTCGGGCCTGACGAACTGCCGGTCCTCGATCACGTCCCGCGCAAACGCGCCAAAGTATTCGTCGGCTACGAAGTTTTCCGGGGTTTCCAGCACTTCTTGGATGCGCTGCTTGACCTGCTTTCCCCGGAACGCGCCGCCCGCGACAGCGTTTTGGATACCAGCGACCGCGCTCGCCACGCAATCATCGGGCACGCCCAACTTCTTAAGCTGACGGCTGTTCATCACGTTTTCCTTACTACGCGGCGACTTCCAAAAAATTGGTGACAGGACAGGTGCAATCCTCGAAGCATGCGCTTGCAGCCCATGAGGTTTGGATTTGCGAGACTGTTTTTCGACTGGTCGAATGCCGAACGGTAGGTCGCCGCCCCGCATAAGACAGCCGTTTACGCGGGCGTGTCGCCAAAGCGGTCGGCGATCTGGAAAAGGCGCCCCAGTTCGACATGGTAGTCGGGCAATCGGCCCAGGTTCGCCCAGATCACTCGGTCAGCGCGGCGCACTCCCCCGGTGGTGACAATATCTTGTTCATTCACCGTGTCGTCCAACGCGCCGCCTTGGGGATGAGTCTCTTTGTAGGTCAACAACCAATGCCCCAATTCTTCGTTCGGGCGACGTTCTCCGGGGCCAGCAGGAAGATTCACCATGAGCACTTCGTGGATGAGTTCATAACGCCAGCCCTCCTCCCAGTCCTTAACTTGGTAGAACTCCTCCACCGTCATCGCCATGCCGTTCGAATGTGGCCCGACGGATCGGGGCGCCTGTAGTTCTGAAATGTTCGTCATTTCGATACCTGGATAAGCCATTCCGCCGCACCCGAGGCGGCCTCTCCGCGGAGCCGAAGTCCTAAGAGCTTGCGAATGTCTTGTCAAATCGTCGTAGCGGCGGCGCTCGCGCCGCTACAGAAAGATTCACGATCTAACGTCTCAATATACCCTCCGTTGCTTGGATCAAGGCTTCCGCCCGCGATACAACTTCTGCCGCAAGGGGTTGTTGTTGGATGTAAAGGGGCCATCGGCCGCGTCGTCGCGGAGTGCGGTGTACATCATCTGGAAGTTGGCGTCGATGGCGTCGGCGAAGTGGACCAAGAGCGCCTCGGGCGTCATGGGCGGCTTGGGCGATCCCCACTCGGGCAGGCGGTGGTGCGAGACAATGAGATGCTCCAGTCGCAAGAGCAATTCCGGGGCAAGGTTGCGTCCGGCGGCCGCCTCGCGGACCATGTCGCGTCCCATCAGGACGTGGCCGATCAGTTCGCCTTCGACGGTATAACCGGGGTTGCCGTCGTGCATTTCCAGTTCCCGCACCTTGCCGATGTCGTGCAGCACCGCGCCGGCCATTACCAAGTCGCGCGAGAGCGGCGGCCGGAGGTCGCCGTAATCCGCCGCGTACTTGTCCGCCAGCATTTGGGCGTTGCGCGCCACGCTCACGACATGCTCCAAATAGCCGCCCGCAAAGTTGTGGTGGTTGCGGGTGGCGGCCGGCAGCGTGAGGAGCGCCTCGCGGTGAGCCTCCAAGAGCGCGACCGTCAAACCGCGCAGTTCGGGATCGTGAATCTCGTCTTTGGTCATCGCCAGAAGTTGCGCGAACAATCGCGGCGGGTCGAAGGCGCTGCTGGGCTGGCAACGCGACTCGTCGAAACCGTCTTCGCGGTCTTTTTCTTCGACGGGGCGGGCTTTGTGAACTTCGAGTTGCGGTCCGTACTGCGTGTCGCGGTAGAGGCCGCGGACTTTATAGAACTCGCCCTTGCGCCATTGGGTGCGACATTCCTCGAAGTGTGCCGACTCGCGCCACAAGAACGCGCGCGCCTCGCGCCCCGCGTCGCGGAACGCAACGCGAAAATACGGTTTGCCGCTGCGGGTCGTGCCTTCGTCCTTGGCCACCAATTGCACAAACACGTCGGCTTCTTGACCGTCCGCCAGTTCGCACAAAGGCACAATCGGCATTCGCTTTTGGTTCATCATGGGAAGGCAAGTCGATGAAAGCGGATGTTCGCCACGGCTGAAACGCGGATAAGATCAGAATAGGTTTCGTTCTTACCTCGCTATTCATCTTATCTCCGTGTCCCATCCGTGTTTCATTCGTGGCTCATATCTTTCCGCTGTTCTTTATAAATACGCGAATCCTGCGCGAGTTCGTCGAGCAAGGCTTGCATCCGCCCGGAGAGTTCAGCCATCAGGGGATCGACGGCGGCGCCGCGGTTGCGTTCGGGAGAAACTTCCATCGCCTCGCCCACCTGCATCACCACCTTGAGCGAACCGTGAACCCGCGGCTTCCCGTGCAGGTCTTCCTCAAAGCGTTCGACAGTCTCCAAGATGCGGTCCACCGTCGGCCGGCCAGCCAGGTAGTCAGGCGGGTAGCAACGCACCTGCTGAGCCAGGTACATATCGGCCAGTTGCCCCCAGCGGCGCTGGAATTCCGCCGAGTCGATCTCGCGGCGGACCATCTCGGGCAGGATTTTCATCCGCAGGTTCTTCACGCGCGGCACCACCGGCCCTTCTTGGGGCGCGCCGAGCCACTCCTGCTCGATCGGTTGCAGCAGGCGGTTGATCAGGTTCGTTAGCCGGTCGGCCACGGCTCCGGTTTGCGGCTCGCCAAAGTACTGAATCTCTTTCAGGCACAAGAGCGCCTGGCCGATCTTGAACACGCGCTGCAGGAGCGACAGGTGGTTTTGCGCGCGCCACGTCAGGCGGTCTTCGATCATCGTCAGCACGGGCGTCAGGGCCGCGTTCAAATCGCCCTGAAAGTAGTATTTCACGCCCACCGGATGGATCACGATCTTGCCGGGGTGGTCGTGCTTGGCGCGGCGCTTGGCGGCGGTGCGCGCGATGAAGGCGACCCCGTCCAACAACGCGTGCAAACGATCGTTGGTGCGGCTCACGGAGCCTTCGGGGAAGACGATCAGCGGCCGCTCGGCGTCTTCCAGAATCTGGATGGCGGTATTGATGGCCTGCTTATCGACTCCTTCTCGGTAGACGCTAAAAGCGCCCATCCGGCGAATGGCGAACGAGTAAAACCACCCTTGGTTAAACAGGTGCCAACTGGCCATCGCGTAGACGTGCGTTCCGGCCTGCCGCGCCAGATACCCCAGGGCCAACGGGTCGGCGTAACGGCAGTGGTTCGGCGCCAGCATGATGCCGTGACCCGCGGCAAGCGAAGTCCGCAACCGCTCGACGCCGCGCACCTCGTGCTCCACTACGCCTTCCGCGCGGCGAAGATACAAGGTGAACAGGTCCAACCGCTGAATCAGGGTCGGCCACCAGTCGGCTCGATAGGGCGGAACAAAAGCATAGGGCCGGTGGACGATGATGTCTTGCATGAACAATCCAAATCGCGTCGGGCGCGGAACGCGCCATTTTGAAGAAACCAATTCAACGGCGCCGCGGGCAAAAAATCAAACCGGAAGACGAGAAAAGACGGGCTTCTTCCGCAATTGGTCGCGACCCCCCAAGTTGGACACGCGATAGCGCCCCGCGCGGGACCCGTCCTGTTCAGCCCGACGTCGGCGGTTGGCGAAAGACAAAGTACACCGCGCCGCACAGGCACAGCGCCGCCCAGAGGAAATCCCATCGCAAGGGCTGTTTCATGTAGATCAAGGCAAAGGGAATGAATACCGACAAGGTAATGACCTCCTGCATGATCTTGAGCTGCGGCAGCGTCAACTCGGTAAAACCAATGCGGTTGGCCGGAACTTGGAGCAGGTACTCGAAGAAAGCGATGCCCCAAGAGAACAGGACCGCCAGCAGCCACGGCTTATGGTTCAACTCCTTGAGATGTGCGTACCACGCGAAAGTCATAAACACATTGGAAGCGACCAATAAAATCGCCGTCTTGGTCAACACCGACATCGTCAGCCCCATTCCCACCAAAGAGAAAATACACCGCCGCGAGAACGCTCGCCCGGTCCGAATACCATCCGGCCACTTTTAAATTATCGCTGTCCTCCCCGGCGCCCCGTCAAGGCCAGCCATCATGCTAATTTCGAACGATAAAGCCTGCTGATCATCAGCATTGTGCCGCGGGGGTGGGGCTTCATTACTTGGTTCATGCCGGCCGTTTAACAGAATTCCTCGTCATACATCTACCCCCCTTTATTTGTAGGTTGGCCCTGGCAATACTAACGATAGCGGCGATCTACTCTTTCCCCTCCTCCGGCGCATCCCATGAAGCTCTCTCCGGTCAGTGTTCCGCTGCCAGCGCTGTCGGCTACGGAGCGTGAGGTCGTAACTCACTTCGCTCAGGCGTTGGAACACGGTGTCGTCAGCAGCGCCATCGAGTTTCTCGATTCACGCCAGGACGAGCAGACAGTTTCCGGCCTGACGGCGTTGACATGCCTGGAAATCGAACATCATTGGCGCGAGCCACGCCAGGTCTTCAGCGACCCCGACGCCACTTCCGACGCGAGAAGCGCGCCGCCTTCGATACGCCAATTCCTCGACCATTTCCCCCGGCTGGCCGAGTCGCCGGCGCACGTGACGGAAATCCTTGTCACCGAGTACCTGGCGCGCAGGCGTGCGGGCGAGCAGGTGGGGGTATCCGAGTATCAGGAGCAGTTCCCCGAGTTGGCGGCAGCCTTGGCGGTGCGTCTCGCGGAAATCGACGCCGGCGCCACCCTGCCGATGGAGGCCCAATCCAGCGGCTCCCCAAGCAATGCGGCCGATACGCTTTCGCTTGCCAAGACACTCGATTTTGCTGCACAACCGCCGAGCGTCGGTCATCTCCCGCGGCGCCACGCCGGCCCCGCGCCGCAGCAAGAGTTTGGTGATTACGTCCTGGAACAAGAAATCGCCCGCGGCGGCATGGGCGTGGTCTACAAGGCGGTGCAGCGGAAGTTGAACCGCCCGGTGGCCATCAAGATGATCCTCTCGGGCGCGCTGGCGTCCGAGCAGGAAGTGCGGCGATTTTACACCGAAGCCCTGGCGGCCGCCCACCTGGACCACCCCGGCATTGTGCCCATTTACGAGGTGAACGACCACAACGGCCAGCATTTTTACTCGATGGGCTTTGTCGATGGCGAGAGTCTGGCCGAACGCCTCAAACGTGGACCTTTGCCCCCGCGGGAAGCAGCCGAGATTGTGCGGCAAGCGGCCGAAGCGGTCGCCTATGCGCATGCGCAGGGGGTGATCCACCGCGACTTGAAACCGGCCAACATCCTGATGACCAAGGACGGCCGGCCGCGCATCACCGACTTCGGCCTGGCCAAGACGATCGAAGGCGACAGCAACCTGACCGCCAGCGGCCAGATTCTGGGCACGCCCAACTACATGCCGCCCGAGCAAGCCCTGGGCGACATCCACCAGGTCGGTCCGATTTCCGATGTGTATTCGCTGGGAGCGGTGCTGTACTGCCTGGTCACTGGCCGGCCGCCCTTCCAGGCCGCCACGGCCGTCGAGACGCTCCGGCAAGTGATCGAGCGCGAGGCAGTATCGCCCCGGTTGTTGAACCCGGCGGTCGATGTTGATCTGGAAACCATTTGCCTGAAGTGCCTGGAGAAAACCAAGAGTGACCGCATCGACTCGGCCGCCGAGTTGGCCGCCGAACTGGACCGCTACTTGCGCGGCGAGCCGATCCGTTCGCGCCGCGTGGGGCTGGTCACGCGGGCCGTGCGGTGGGTGAAGCGCAAGCCGACGACCGCGGCGCTGATTGGCCTGGCGCCAGTGCTGGTCCTGGCGGTGCTGGCGGCGATGGTGTTCGGCCGCCGCGCCGTTGAATCGCGGCAAGTGACGCAATGGAGCAACGCCGTGCAGGCCGGGCTAGGCCGTTCCGAGTTGACGGCCGAACACATGGCGGCCATGGAAGCGTTAATTGCCAATATTGCCCAGCGCGCCCCCGGCGAGGCCGCCAACTTGCGCCAGCAACTGTTGGACACCTGGGCCGTGAACGTGGAGCAAGCGATCCACCGTCCGCGGTTGGCGGCGCAGGACGTGAACCAGCTTGAAACCGCCCTGACCCTCCTCTCGGAGCGCGGCTCGGACCGGGTGGACCACCTGCGCGGCTTGTTGGAGCGGCGCAAATCGCAATGGCAGCCCGCCTTCCGGTTGCAGGCGCCGTTCGATGAGTTAGCCGCGGTGCTCGATCCGGCGGCGGTGGAGCGGCAGGGAGACGCATTGGCCCTTGCGGAAGCTTCGTCTTCCTCGTCCGCCGACGCTCCCGCGTCCGCGTCAGAACTGGCGCCGGTTACGCTACGGGTCCCCACCAAGGTCGTCAGCGGCACGCGCGTCCAATTGGAAGCGGAATTCGACGCCGGCTGGGAGCAAGGAACGACGGTCGGCCTAAGCCTGAGCGAAAGCCCCGGCGACTTCGGTTATGACTTCACCTTGCGCCTCGCGGCGGCGCGCGCCCAAGAAGACCAAGCCGCCGTCGTCAGTCCTCCCGCGGATGAAAAGCAGCTAACCTTCGCCGAGGTGCGCCGGCGCGGCGGCAGCTTCGTTCTAGAGATCAACCGCCGCCTGACGCTCGTTCAGCGGCACGAGATCGCGCTGGGTGATATTCCTTCCGGCCCGCTGCGCTTACGGGCCAGGCGCGAAGGAGGCGACTTGACGTTCCAGGTGAACTCACTGCCGCCGGTCGTCTTCTACGACCCCTTCCCCTTGGGCGCGGCGCGGGAGGGAGTCTTCGCGGTGAACTGGCCGAACGCCGCGCGGCTCCACTGGCTGCGCGCCGACGAAGAACTGCGCGGCGGCGCCGTCACGGCTATCGAGCAAGCCGACGCGCTCTTCGAGAAAGAGCAATTCGCCGACGCCCTGGCTGCGTATGACCAGGCGGCCCTTGGCGCCCCGGCAGCACTACGCCAGGAAATTCAGTTCAAACGCGGATTGTGCCTGTTGCAACTGAACCGCGTCCGCGAGGCGATCCAAGAGTTCCAAGTCCTCTTGTCCGAGAGCGGCGAGCGCTGGCCTGCCCAAGCCGGCGTGCAGTTATGGCTGGCGCTGTTGGAGCAAAACCGTCACGAAGACGCCAATGCGGTGTACGAGTTGCTTGCTGCGCGTTTCCAGTTCGAGCAGCTTGCGCTCATGACCCCCGCCGACGTGCGGCGGAAGATCCTCGATGTGTACGACCACGGCTACGCCGACATTCTCTCCTTTCGTCCAGAACGGCTTCAAACTCTGGAACGGACGGCCGCCATCGACCGCCTCTTGAGCTTTGACGGCCAAGGGAATCCGGGTGTTCAGTTCCAGTTGGCGCGGGGTTACCAGTTTGTGGGCGATTACGCTGCGGCCCTTCGCGTGCTGGAGCCGATCGTCCACAAGGTCGATGTGGGCCGGAATCATTATCTGCGCATCTTGCGCCACCAAGGGCGACTCGATCAGGCGCTGAAAACGTGCAACGCCTGGTCGCAAGCCAGCCTCCAGGCGGATCGACCGGACCTGCCGCGGCTAGTGGACCGGCTTTTAATTCATCTGGCCCGCGGCGAGTGGGACGCCGCCGAGTCCGACGTGCTGACGGGCCTCCACGACCGTGCTTACTGGGAACGAAACGTTAGTTGGCTTAGACCGTCGCTCTGGCTCATCGGGGGACTGCTGCGGGCCGAGCGCGGAGACGAGGCGGGCGCGGCGGCCCTGTGGCGCGAGGGCTACCGGGAAGGCCGGCCCCAGCTCCATTATCAAGGCCCACAGTCCGCGACCGTCCATGTGCTGATTATGGGGTCGCTCTGCGCGGAATTGACCGACGACGAGGCCTGGGCTTTCGTACAAAGGGCCACGGGCGGCGGAAGTAGTCCCCTGATTGGTCTGGCCATGCAGATGGTCCAGCGTGAGGGCGTGAGCAATGCCTTTCGCCGGATGTGGATCACGCCGCGCGGGCGACGGATGGCGCGCGATTTCGCGTTTGATTCCATTCCCATCAACGAGCGGACCTCCGGCCCCGCGACGCTGGCGGCCTATCAGTACATGGCCGACGGCGCTTTCGGCGGACGCCTGACGCCCGAACAAGACGAAATTTTGTGGCGCCTGGCGGAAACCACGTTCCGCAAGGGCGTCACCGAAGGCCGCCTAAGTGGAGGGCAGTTCATGCAGCTTGGGCTGACGTGGAAAGGCACGACGAATCTGCTGGGCTGGCAAGGAGTCTTCCCCGCGCTCGATCCTGAGCTACGATCTCTGTTCGCTTACATGTTCGCGCATCGCTACGTGCGTCTTGGCAAAGCGCCGCAGGCCGAGCAATTCTTACAAGCCGCCGTGAAGGACGCTTCCGCCGAACTACCCTTGGCCCGGCTGGCGCAAGAGGAGCTTTCCTGGCTTCAAGCAAACCAGGCGCGGCTGCGCCTGGAGCGGACCGGCGAGACTTCCCCCGACACAGCCCCCGTCGAGGTCATGCTGCGGCGCGAGGGACAAGAGCCGCAACGCCTGATGCTTAACGACGCGGTGGAGGCCGATCTGGCGCCGGGACGCTACGAACTGGCGCTAGAGCCTGCGTCCGCCGAGTGGCGGCTTTCGGCGCACGATCTGACGCTGGCGGCGGCCGACCGGGTGACCATCGTTGTCGAGCCGCTCTGGAAGCCGTCGCCGGAAATCGGCCAACTTCCCGGTCTCCTCCCACGGCCGGCTGACCTGCCTCAACTCGGACGCTGGCAAGTGGTCGGCGCGGCGCCGCTGGTGTCGGTGAAGAAGTTGGCGCACAGTCCCGATGGCAAATGGATCGCGGCCGGGGGCAATTGGCACGACGGCGCCGTGCGCATTTACGACGACCAACTGAAGCTGAAATCGGTTCTGCCCGTGACAACCAAGGGAATCTACGGCCTGCAATGGAGCCCCGACGGGCAGTTCTTGGCCGTGTCCTATGACAAGCCCGAAGTGGATCTTTGGGACCCAATTCAGGGACGGCTTGTAACGCGGCTGGGACACGACACGGATATTATTTCGGTCGCCTGGAACCGTTCCGGCGATCAACTGGCCACCGGCGACGGTAAAGGGACCATCTATCTCTGGACCCGTGAAGGAAGGCGCATTCGAACGCACTCCGCGGGCCTGGGAACTATTCGCAATCTGGCCTGGCGTCCGGAGGGGGACGCAATCGCATTCGCGGTAAGCGGCCCGCTGCGGTTGCTGCAGTGGGACTTGGCTAGCGACCGCGTGACTCCGCTGGAGGGCGCGGAAGGCGATGAGGTGCACGATTTGGCCTTCTCGCCCGACGGCCGCCGCTTGGCGCTCCAAACCAATCGTGGCGTCATGGTCTGGGACTGGCCGACGCAACAGCGCTTGCGCGCCTTCGCCGCTCCGTCCGGCCATGCGGGTTCCATCGCTTGGGAACCGAAGGGAGATGCGTTTTGGTTCCGCGCCGAGGGCGGAATTTACCGCTGTGACCTGGCTTCGCCCGAAGATGCGCCGCTAGAAAAATTGGATGCTCCCAGCGGCGGGAACCTTGCATTCGATTCCGAGCGTGACGTCTTTACCACGACTTGCTGGTGGCTTGACTTGAAGCGAATGGACCGCAACGGCGCCGTGCTGGCCGAGGCCGTAACACTCCGGGCGCCCGAGCTTTGGCACGGGGCATTTCATCCGGGCGGCCAGCGTTTCGCCACCGCCGAGAAGCGAAATCGCATTCGCTGGTTCGACCGACAGGGGCTATTCGTGCGGCAGGCAGCGCCGCCAGCCAGCCCGCGCGGCGTCGCCTACAGCCCTGACGGAGCGCTGCTGGCCGCGGCGTGCGAAGACGGCAAAATCCGCCTCTACCGCGACGACGATGCTTCGCTGGTCCGCGAGTGGCAAGCCCATTCCCAACCTGTGCAGCACGTGGCGTTTCACCCGCAGGGCGACAAACTGGCGTCTTGCGGCGAAGACAAAACGGTGCGCCTGTGGAATCTGGCCGGCGAACCGCTCGCGGTGTTGCCGAGCGAGTCTGGCCATGAGCGGTGGATTCAGCACGTCGCATTCAGCCCCGATGGCCGGCGCCTGCTGGCGGCCAACTACGAAGGAGATGTTTTTCTTTGGGACGACCAGGGAAAGCTCCTGCGGCAATTCCAAGGCCCGCAGAATCTACGCCATCTTGTCTGGCGCCAGGATAGCAGCAAGTTCGCGCTGACGGCCGACGCCAACATTCATCTTTATTCCGCCGAGGGTCAGAGTGTTGGCCAAGTAGGCCGGGGAGGGAGCTACCTGATCGGTTGTCGGTGGAACGAGGCAGGAGAACTCATCGCCGTGGACCACGACGGCAGAGTCCGCGTCTGGGGCGAGGACGGCGTCGTGCGGGAAGAGCGGCTATTGGGCGCCAAGCAGAACTTCGCCCTGTTCGATCCCCCAGGAACAATGCTGGTCGTGGGAAGCCCGCGCCGACGATTGGAGGGCTGGCGGCTTCCCGAATGCCGCTCCACCTTTACGACGGTGCTGGTGGACGCTCACGCCTTCACCTTTGACGGCGTAGGGCGGCTGAAGAACGAAGGCGTGACCGATATCGCTCCGCTGGTGTACACGGTCGAAACCCCCGAGGGCTTTCAAACCCTTACGCACCAGGAGTTCCTGTCGCGTATCGGCCAGGCGCCCACCGAATGAACGTACCCGACCGGCGGCGCCGCGCTTCGACAAGGCCGCGGCTCTGATCCCTAGAGGCAGGCGTTCAGCCCCACAGCGATTGGAGCTTCTCTTGCTCCTTTACGCCTAGAGGGAACTTCTTGGTGAAGGGATGGTCGGCAATGCCGGCGGGCGTGGCGTGGCTATGCTGGTCCGGCGCCTGGCCTTACTTCTGGGAAACATTTACTGAGTGGAACCCTCGCTACTTCGAGGCCGGCAAAGAGCATTGGACCGCCGAGCGCTTGGTAGGCACGGTGTATCGCCTCCTTCCTTGGAGCCTGCTGCACCTGGCCGCCGCTCCGTGGGCTGTGTTGGAGTTAGGCGTCTGGCTCCGAGGACGATATTCGCGCAACGGGCACAACGTCCGGACATCCCAGACGCTGCTTAGTGTCTTTTATCTGGCGTGGCTCGCGCAGTCGTTATTCCTGCAACACTTGTTTGATTACGTCCATGCTCCGGGCATCCTGCTGGCCGTAACGGTCCTGTGCCATGGCCTGTCTTCAAGCCGTGCTGCCTCGGGTTTGGCAGAGCCGGCAACGGCGGACTTACACAACACGCTATCGCGCGCCCCGGTATGGCGGTTCGCCGCCATCGGATTCCTGACGCTCGCCTTCCTGGCGTCTCCTGTATTGCATGCGGATCGGCTGAGTGCGTGGCCGGCTTGTTGGACGCACGGTTCGACGCCCGAAGTGCGCAATCGGCTGGCGTTTTTCAAATATCCCGATTGGGAGGACCTGCACGACGCCGCGAACTACCTTCGCCAACAAGAGCCGCGCGACGGCGAAGTGACTTGCTTCAATAATAATCTGGTCTATTTGTACGAAGAACTGAACCTGCGACCTTCAACGCGGTTTGTCTACCTGGAAGCGCTGCTGATCTTCTTTCCTGAACGGCAAGCCGAGATTCGCGCGGCCCTAGACGCCAGTCGCCAACAGTTCTTGGTGACCGACCTGACCGCCGCTGGCGTACGTGGCGCCGACGTGCGTTTGGGAGCGCAAGGTGAGAACGGCTCGCTGCCGCCCGCCTTTCCACCCGCGCTGCAGCGTCACTTTCCGTGGTCGTATCCGGTGGCGTACCGCGCTGGAAGCATCATCGTCCATCGGGTTCCCGCGCTTACGCCACCACGGGCGAACGTTCGATAACCAAGCATTTCTGGCTCTTGTAGAATCACGCGGGCGAACGTGCAGCGGATGATGTGCAAGTGCGCTAAGTGGCCTATACTATCGGGCGAGACCCACGTACTGGAGTTCCGCCACACGCGTACGGGCGTAAGCGAAAGGAAATCCAGCACCAACCACAACGGATTGATTCTAGCAGTGAGGCTCGTTGGTCATGGATGCGGCGACGCCCGATACGAGCGGTAACCACCACCCAGACGCCCGGCGGCGCGAGATTGCCGTTGTGGCGCTGCTGGTCGTTGTGTGCGATCTCACCATCTACCGCGGAGCCGGCTACACAGGCATTGCAGGGTTTTTGGCTTTGGCTCCGTTGCTGTTAACACTGGGCGCTCCCCAGGTGCGTGGCCGCTGGAGCATCGCCATTCTTGGCGCCATGCTTATGTTGTTGGCGCTCCGGTTGGCGTGGTGCGGCTCGGTATTGCAAGTCACACTTGGCTTGGCGCTATTGATCGCGTTCGCCATGAGCCTGGCAGGTTTGCGACCCTATGTAGTAGAGACGGCGGTGTATGGGGCGCAGGCGATTGTGGCAGGGTTCCCTGCCCTGCGGCGATACGTCCAACTGGCGACGCGACGCAGCCCACCGGCGGGGCGCGTGGCCTGGGCGAACTTGTTTCTACCCACGATTGCGTTGGCGATATTTGGGACGATCTTTGTGCTGGCCAACCCCGACCTCACGACTTGGTTTGGCAAGGGCCTCCAACAGTTCTTTACGAACATTCATGACGTTTTGACGCGCTTTGCGCCCTTGCCGAGCGAGATACTGTTCTGGTGCGTCGTGGCCTGGATCGCCGCCGGCTTGCTCCGCCCTTTGGTCAGTGCTCGCCTGACTTCCGAGTCGCATGTCGCTGGGAAGGCGGGGGTCGAGCCGCCGTTCAAACCGACTCGGGCCCCGCTTTATGCTGCATTCCGCAATACGCTGCTCGCGGTGATTGTGTTGTTCGCGGCATATCTGGCGTTCGAGTTCTTGACCTTGTGGCGCCGTGAATTCCCGCCCGGATTTTACTATTCAGGTTATGCCCACGAAGGCGCGGCGTGGCTTACGTTTGCTTTGGCCTTGGCGACGGCCATGCTCTCGCTGGCATTCCGCGGTCAAGTGCTCAACGATCCCCGCCTTTCGCATTTGCAACGGCTGGCGTGGTTCTGGTCGATGGAGAACCTTGTGCTGGCGGTCGCGGTCTACCACCGCCTGTTCATCTACGTCGGCTTCAATGGCATGACGCGGATGCGCATGGTGGGTTTATTCGGCATCTCGGCCGTGGTGGCGGGGTTTCTGGTGGTGCTGTGGAAGATCGCCCACAACCGCGATTTCCTTTGGCTCTTGCGCCGCCACCTGTGGACGGTGGCAATCGCGATCTACCTGTTTGCCTTGACGCCGGTGGATGCGATTGTCCATCGCTACAACGTTGGCCAGATCCTGCAGGGCCGATCGGCGCCCAGCGTGCAGATCAGCGTGCATCCGATCGATGCGCAAGGCCTGCTGCAGCTTCCGCCGCTTCTGGAATGCCAGGATGCAACCATTCGTGAAGGCGTGCGAGCGCTCCTCGATCAACACCGGGAGCGGTTAGAATCCTTGACCCAGGCAAACCAACAACAGGGCTGGACCACGTTTCAGTTTGCAGAACATTTGGCCCGGGAACGACTGCAGGAGAGCCTTCGGTCTAGCAGGGCGTATCAAGACCGAAAAATACGCCAGGCGGCGCTCGACCGGTTCCACAAGTACGCGTATCAATGGTACTAATCACGGGCGTAGCTCGGGTTGTCAATTTCTTCCTGGGGCCCGCATGGAAGGCAAACGCACCATGACGTGAAGGACAGCTTGGTTGTGATGTGAGCCACAGTAAGGCGTGCAGAGGCGACGCGCTGCCCACCGCTGGCGCGGACCAATCGCCTGTTAATACGAGTTATCCAAGAGCAGCTTCGCGTCTTGCAGGTCGGGGGTCTGAAGACCTTCGGTGAAGCGGGCGTAGACCTCCGCAAGAATTTGCTCTGTCTCGGACCCTTTGCGGAGGCGCGCCAGGCTCATGGCCGCGCGAAGCTCCAGGAACATTGCCTCTTGGCGGCGTGCGAGGGCGAGCGCTTGACGGAAACATTGCTCCGCTTCATCCCCATGATCTGGCAGGCAAAGTTCGCCGCGCAAGCGGTGCAGCTCTGGCTCGTAGAGCCCTTCGCCCGTGCGCCGCGCAAGCACAAGCGCCTCGTCCACCACGCGACGGCCTTCCTCAAATTGTCCCTGCTCGCGCAGCACGTCGGCCAGCAGGCCCAAATAATAGGTCTCGTAGGTGACGCTCTCGGTCGCTCGCCAATCGTGCAAACCTTGCCGCAGGAGGCGGATACCTTGGTCGGCCTGGCCGCACGCGGCGAGCGACCAGCCGTATAACACGTGACCGCCGGCGCGCCAAAAAGAGAAGCCGTGTTCGGCGGCGATCGCGATGGAGGCTTCGGCGCAGGCCTTGGCCCGCGGGCCGTTGCGGCAAAGTTGGTGCAGCATGGCGGCGAAGTGCAACGCGATGGCCTGGCTGCTGGGAGACAACCCGCGGCTGCGACGGATGGCCGCTTCGCTCTGCCACAAGGCTTGCTCGGGGTAACCCAGCAGCCATAGCGCCACCTCGCCGTAAGACTGGCACATAATTCCGGGGTCCTGCCCAAACAAGAAGGCGTGGACGACATGCCGGCTGGCGTCGTACAGCGCGGTGGCCTGCTCCACATGCTGCATGGCGGTCGCGGGATTGCCGCGGCAAAAGGCGGTCATCCCTAGCGCCTGGTGAGCCTGGAGCGCAAGGTCGGCGTCGCGCAGCCGATGCGCAAGAGCCGCCAACTCGTCAGCCATTTCTTGCGCCTTGCTCAACTCCGAGCGGACTTTGGAAAACAGCCACAACCCCCACAGCACGGGAAACAACGACGCCGCATCGGCCGCCTGTCCGCACAACTCGCGCGCGCGGGTGTAAGCCTGCCTGGCTGACGCCGCGGCGAACCCTTCGGTTACTTGAAGCTGCATCCCCAGCGTTGTTTGCAAAGACAGTTCCAGCGCGGCCCGCTCGGAAGTCTCGGGGAGCGTTTCCAACAGCCGCAGTCCGCGGCGGGCCAGGACTACGGCCTCGCGATGAGCGAAGACCCGCGCGGCGTTTTGCGCCGCCCGCCACGCGTGCCGCGCCGCGCGCGGAAAATCTCGACCCACCTCGTACAGCCACGCCAGTTCCGGCGCGGCCGCCGCGCTGTGTTCGCCCTGATGCCGCTCCAAGGTCTGTGCCAGCGCGGCGCCCAGGCTCGCCCTGCGCGTCGGCTGCAAATCGTGATACAACGCCTGCTGATAGAGAATATGGACGAAGACGTACCGCACAGTGAGCGTGCGATCGGGGAACTCCTGTTCGCGCACGGAGCGCACCAGGCCATGAACGCGATCCAGCGTTTGCAGCCGTTCTTCGACTTCCGCCGCATGTAGCCCCAAGGCGCCGGCCACCACGGCCGAGTCAAATTCCTGTCCTTGAACGCTGGCCGCCGCCAGGAGCATGCGGTCTTCTTCCTCCAGCCGATCCAGCTTGCGTTGAATCATGCTGCGCACCGAGCTGGGCAGTTCCCGCCGTAGGTCGGGAAGGTCCTGGGCGAGCGACCAACGGCCGTCCGCCTCGGCAATCACTCCGCGCTCCCGCAGGTAACGCAGCAGATCGACCAAGAACAGAGGATTTCCCTCGGTGCGTGCGTAAATCAGGTCGGCGAAATCGGGCGGAAAGGCGTGATGAGGAAAAGCCAACGTTAAATACGCTTGGATGTCGTCGCGGTTCAGGAAACCTAAAGCCAGGTCGGCCAACACGCCTTGCGCCTCTAACTCCAATCGAACGCGGTGGAAGGGGTGCGGACCGAGCAGCATCTCGGTGGGCCGATACGTGGCCAGCACCAGCACGCGCATGCCGCGGCAATGCCGGCCCAGATGGGCAAGCAGATCGACCGTTGAGATATCCGCCCAATGCACGTCGTCAAAGAAGAAGACGAGCGTCCCCAAACGCGATACCTCCTGCGCCAAGCCACAGAACTCGCGCAGCATGGCCTGTTGCGAAGAAGCCCGCTCCCATGGCGCGCGTTCAACTTCCGTCTCCTGCCTCTCGACATCTGCTCCCTGATTCCTGACGCCTGATCCCTGACGCCTGATCCCTGCCTCCCGTCCTCGGCCCGCCGCGGCGACCTGCGCATACCACGTAGGCGCCACAATCTGCATGGCCCGCGCCGCGGCCCCGCTTCCGTCGGCAGCCAACAAATCCTCCAATGCGTCAAGCACCGGAAGGTAGGCTTCGGCTTCGGCCAAGCGCTCCGAGCAACGGCCGCGGGCAACCAAGCAAGCGCGGCCGTTTTCGGAAAGATGGTTGAGAAAGTCCTCGACCAAGGTCGTCTTACCGATCCCCGGTTCGCCCGCCACGCAGACCATCGCGCCGCGCCCGGCGTCGGCTTCCTCCAGCGCGGCTCGCAGTCGGGCCAACTCGGGCTCGCGGTGGACCAGCGGGCGCTCGGCGGTCGTAGCGACGCGCGGCGGGGCGGCGTTGGCTAATCCCGCCAGGGCGGTTTCAACTTCGGCGGCGGTGGGCCGCAAACGGGCGTCCTTGTGAAGCATCGCTTCCAGCAAACCCGTCAGCGCGGCCGGCGCCGAGGGATTCAACCGCGCCAGCGGCAATGGCCGGCGCGTGGCGATGGCGTGCAACATGCCCAGCGGCGAGTCGGCCTCAAACGGATGCTGCCCCGCTACGAGTTGATATAACACGATCCCCAGCGAGAACACATCCGAAGCGCTGTCGGCCGTGTCGCCGCGCACCTGCTCCGGCGACATATATGCCACGGTGCCCAGGATGGCGCCAGGCTCGGTGGTCGAGCCGCTGTTGGGGCCGGGGTGCGTCAGGGTCGGCAAGCGGCGCGCCAGACCGAAGTCGAGCACCTTTACGTACCCGTCGCCGCGCACCATGACGTTTTCGGGCTTGATGTCCCGGTGCACGACTCCCGCGGCATGAGCCGCCGCCAGCGCCTGGGCCGCCTGACGCAGCAGCCGCGCTGCTTCGTCGATCTCCACGCGGCGAGAAAGGAGCGTCTGCAACGTCGCCCCTTCGATAAGCTCCATCACGATAAACGGGCGGCCCTCGTGCTCTCCTAACGCATGCACGGTGCAGATGTGCGGATGATTGAGCGCCGACGCGGTGCGGGCCTCGCGCAACAATCGCTCTAGCCGGTCCTGGTCACTGGCGTATTCGGCTGGCAGGAACTTGAGCGCCACGGGGCGGCCCAGGTTCGTCTCCCGCGCCTTGTAAATCACGCCCATGCCGCCGCGACCCAACTCGCCGAGGAGTTCGTAGCCCGGCACGGATGGCAGCTCGTCGCAAGCCGCCGCCGGCGCGGAGGGCCGCGGGTGAAAAGTAGGCGCGGTGGAATCGCCCTCGTCCGCCGTTAAGGTCGCATACAGCGCGAAGTGACGCTCTAACCGCTCGGCAAACTGTGGGAACCGCCAGACAAACTCTTCTCGCGGCGCCGGTTCGCCGTACTCCTGCCGCAGCACCACTTCGGTCAAGACCAGCTCAAACGAGAACTCGGAGTCCAACTCTGGGTGACGCTGCAAGAATGCCTCGGCCGGAACGCGTTCACCGCGACGCCAGCGGTCAACCATCTCGGTGCAAAGCCGCTCGCCCAGGGATTCGCTCATGGAGTTTGCCCCAACTGCAGATTCAAGTCCATAACGGTTCAATACACGACGAGGGTGGCTGGCGGCGGAGCTTGCGACGCCCCGGCGATATTCGTCCAAGTTCTCAGGTTCCGCCACCGGCCAACGACCCGCCATGGACCAACAAATCGCTTGCATCCGCCCTAGGGGGCAAGCTCTTCGTTCAGACCCAATTCCTCGGCCACGCGGGCGAAAGCCCGCTCCAGTTGCTTGCGGCGGCCGTCAGCGGTGCCCCCTAGCTCGGTGGCGATGGCGGTCCATGGCTGCCCGGCGCCGCGGCGCTCGGCCAGTCGGCGTTCCTCGTCGCTCAAGCGCTTGCGGAACTCCCCCAGCAATTCCTGGCTGGCGACCAACTGGCTAGGCGTCTCTTCGTCCCCATGCACGTCGTGAACAGCGGCGTCCAGCGACTGTACCCGGCGAAGATCGCGCCGTTGCCGTCGCTGGTCGCGCACTTGGGTCAGCAACTTGTTGCGCGTCATGGTTACCAGCAGGCCGAGCAATTGCTGCGGGTGTTCAGGAACGAGTCGCCCCGCCGCCACGCCCGCAAAGAAGCTGCCCAGCACCGACTGGGTAATATCCATCGAATCAAGCAGCCGCTTCATGCGGCCGTCCTGCACCCGCATCCGCACGCGCACCTCCAGCCGGATGTCCGGCTCGTACTGCCGAATCAGTTCGGCCGCCGCGTCGGGGTCTCCTGACTGCACGCGAGCCATCAACTGGCGAAATGCATCCGTAGAAAGCACGGCGGAAACGAGAAGGGGTTAACGACGCAGGTCGGGTTTGTTGGACGGAAGCCGTTTCCACGTATAAGCCAATCACAGCGATCTTCCAAAGTCCGGCTCGGCAACCGGGACCGACGGAAAAATTCTACCAATGCGTGTCCGTCCCAGCAACGAACGGAGACTGAAGCTAGTGGAGGGCACTACTTGCACGCAAGGCGCCGGCCTCCAGAGCCTTTTTGTGGAACCGTTTTTTAACTTGGGAGTTTTGCTGATGTTACGCTCGTTTTTGCAGTCGATGCTTCGTAGCCGCTCTCGCCGGTGCGTGCGTTCTCGTCCCTCGCGGCGGCGATTCGTTCCTGGGCAGGAGTCGCTGGAGGCCCGGTTGGCCCCCGCCGTGACGGCCGTGTTCGCTCCGGGGACGGGAGTCCTGACCGTCCGGGGCGACGCCTTGGACAATACGATTTCCATCAGTCGCAACGCGGCCGGCAATCTCCTCGTCAATGGCGGCGCGGTGGCCATCAAAGGCGGCGCCCCGACGGTGGCCAACGTGGCGTTGATTCAAGCGTTCGGGTTGGGCGGCAACGACACAATCGTGCTTGACGAAACGAACGGCGCCCTCCCCCGCGCCAATCTCTTTGGCGGCGCAGGCAACGACGTGCTGACAGGCGGCTCGAGCGCCGACCAACTCTTCGGCCAGGGCGGCAACGACACGCTGCTCGGCAAAGGCGGCGTCGATTTCCTGTTCGGCGGCGCCAACCAGGACGTGCTGACGGGCGGCGACGGCGACGACCTGATCTTTGGCGAGTCGGGCAACGACCGCATGGTCTGGAACCCCGGCGACGACACCGACCTGAACGAAGGCGGCGCCGGCGTCGATACCGTCGAAGTCAATGGCGGCAACGGGGCCGAGACGTTTACCGCCACCGCTAATGGGTCGCGCGTCCGCTTCGACCGCCTGAACCCGGCGCCGTTCGCGCTTGACATTGGCACATCCGAAAACTTGGTCCTGAACGCCAACGGCGGCGACGATCAGTTCTCGGCTACCGGCAACCTGGCTGCGCTCATTCAAATCACCGTAGACGGCGGCGCCGGGAACGATACGCTCTTGGGTAGTAATGGAGTCGACCTATTGCTCGGCGGCGATGGCGATGACTTTGTCGACGGCCAGCAAGGCAACGACGTGGCCCTGCTCGGCGCCGGCGACGACGTGTTCCAATGGGACCCCGGCGACGGCAGCGACACCGTGGAAGGCCAGGATGGAGCCGATACGCTGCTCTTTAACGGCAGCGCCGCCAACGAAATCTTCCACGTTTCCGCCAACGGCGAGCGAGTCCGATTCACGCGCAACGTAGGCAACATTGTGATGGACCTGAACGATCTGGAATCCCTCGACCTGAACACGCTGGGCGGGGCCGACACACTGACCGTCGACAATGTTACCGGCGCCGATCTGGTCGAAGTGAATGTCGATCTGGCGGGCGCGATCGGCGGCAACGCGGGCGACGCCCAGGCCGACACCATTATCGTCAACGCCACGAATGGGAACGACATCATCGATCTCTTTGGAGCGGGCGACTCGGTCGCCGTGGTCGGTCTCGCGGCGCTGGTGAACCTGACCAACTCGGAAGGCGCCCACGATGCGCTCGTGGTGAATGCGTTGGGCGGCGATGACGGTGTGACGGCCTCGACTCTGCCGGCCGGGATTGTGAAGCTAACCGTGGACGGCGGCGCCGGGAACGATACCCTCTTGGGGAGTCAAGGGGGCGACGTGCTGCTCGGCGGCGACGGAGACGACTTGATCGACGGCCAACAGGGCGACGACTTGGCGCTGATGGGCGTGGGCGATGATTTCTTCCGGTGGGAGCCGGGCGACGGCAGCGACACTCTGGAAGGCCAAGCGGGAACCGACACGCTACAGTTCTTTGGCTCGGCAGCCAACGAGAACATCGACATCTCGGCCAACGGCCAGCGCGTTCGCTTCTTCCGCGACGTGGCCGCCGTTGCCATGGACTTGAACGACCTGGAGAGCATTGACCTGCGGACGCTTGGCGGCGCGGACAACATTGTGGTCGGCGATCTCTCGGGAACCGACGTGACGCTGGTCGGACTCGACTTGCGCGGTCCAAACGGCGGCGGCGACGGCCAAGCCGATACCGTCACCGTCAACGGAACCCAGGGCGACGACGTGTTTGGCGCCACGGGCGACGCGGGCGGAATTAACGTGTTCGGGCTGCACGTCACGGTCAACATCTTCCACCAGGAACAGGCTAACGACCGCTTGACGCTCAATGCCTTGGGCGGCGCCGACACCGTTGACGCGACTTCCTTGGAAGCTGACGGCATTCAACTTGCCATGAATGGCGGCCTGGGCGATGACGCGCTGCTCGGCGGCGAAGGCGATGAGTTGATGAACGGCGGCGACGGCGACGACCTGATGAACGGCGGCGACGGCGACGACACGTTTATCTGGAACCCGGGCGACGACAACGACACCCTCGAAGGCCAGGCCGGCTTCGACACGATGCGCTTCAACGGCAGCAACGTCGCCGAGAATATCGACATCTCACCCAACGGCGAGCGGGTTCGGTTCTTTCGCAACGTGGCGAACGTGACCATGGACTTGAGCGACGTGGAGAGCGTGGACTTCAACGCCTTGGGCGGCGCCGACACGGTGGTAATCCATGATCTTTCGGGCACGGACGTGGTGGAAGTCAACCTTGATCTTGGAGCTGCAGGCGGCGATGCGCAACCGGACACGGTCATTGTGAACGGCACGAGCGACGACGACGTGATCCTGGCGGTGGGCGACGCCAACGGCGTGTCGGTCCTTGGTCTCGCGGCTATCGTGAACGTGGTCCATGCTGAACCGGCGAACGATCGGCTGACCATCAACGCCTTGGCGGGCGACGACGTAATTGAAGGTTCGGGTTTGGCCGCCAATGCAATCCAACTGGTCGGGAACGGTGGCGACGGAGACGACGTGCTGATTGGCGGCGCCGGCGCCGATGTGCTGGCCGGCGGAGCGGGCGACGACGTGCTACTCGGCGGGCCGGGGTTGGACGTGCTCGACGGCGGCTCCGGCGACAACATCGTGATTCAGGGTTAATCCGTGTCGTTGCGGAAGTCGCAAGATTTCCGACGAAACCGCTCGGAAAAGCCGGAACTCTTGCGAGTTCCGCTACGAGTGAGCAACCATTTCCGGGGTTACTGAAATCGAGTAGCCCCAAACTTGTGCATTAGGAAGAGGTGGTTTGGAGGCTCCGCCTCCAGCCGCCCACCGTTGAACAACCAATCGCTTAAAACGGCATACGGGAGGCGCCGTTCAGCCCCACAGCGATTGGAGCTTCTCTTGCTCCGGAACACCCAAGGGGAACTTTTTGCTAAAGGGATGGTCGCTGATGCCGGCGAACTCCCGCAGCGCCGTGTGAATGTGTTCGGGACGCACGCGCACTCCCTGCTCACGGTCGCAAGCCAGGGTTTGCGGGTTGATTGGAACTTGGAATTGTTTTTCGTCCGTGGCGCCGAGGACCCGGTTCCCTTGAACGCCCCGTCCCAGAAACATGATCGAGCCGATCGACCAGTGATCCTTGCCGTTGCCTTGGTTGTAGGTGGGCGTGCGGCCCATCTCGCTCTGGATGATGACCACCAGTTGATCGCGAATGTGTAGCTCCTCGGCCCGCCGGACCAGGTAGGCGACGCCGGCCAGAAACTCGGGGATCAGCCGCATCTGGTCGGGATCGTTGTTCGCGTGGCTGTCGAACTGGCCGATCGAGAGATTCGCCGAGACGCACACGCCGGCTTTGAACGAGGCCAATGCAATCTCGGCCTGCTGAGAAAGCCGCTCTTTGGGAATCTCCGCGGGAATGTATTGGGTGACCCGCTCGAGCGCCTTGGAGTTAGCCTGGGCGGCATACAGCATGTTCTCGGCGCGCTCCAAGCGAGGCAGACGCGGCGCCGCGGCGCGGGCCTGGTGTTGCTCTTGAAGCGCCTTTTCGATGCGATCGAGGGCGAACGAATCGTGATACGGCGCTTTGGGGTTCCCGTTCACGGCGTCGGCGTTGGCTAGCCGGCTGAGCGACGGCAGATAAGGCACGCGCGACATCGCCACCAGGTTGCCGGTCGCCGAGTAGTTGCCAAAGGTCAGAAACGCCAGCGGGCACTCCGGACCTTGGCAAGCGGCCACCAGCGCGGCGAACGTGGGATAGGCCATGCTGTCGAGCTTGCCGGTAGCCATGTACCGCGCGCCCGGCGAGTGATTGTTCACCGAGTAGTCCAATCCGTTCAGGACCAGCAGCTCGTCGCCGAACTCGGCGTAGAAATCCTCGTTGCTCATTCCCCCGGAAATGTGCTTCGCGGTGGGCGCGTACTTGTGCGCCCCGTGGGTCAGGATATCGCCTTCTTGGTAAAGACGATTGATCCCGTCCACGCCCTTGGGGTCCATCAGGTACGTGGTGTCCCAGCCGCCCGAGGCGTTGAACACCACGTAGTACGGCCCCTCGTAAGGTTTGTCGCGTTCTTCGGCGCGGGTCGGACCGGGAAAACCGAAGGGCGCCGCCAGGCCCAAGCCGGCCAGGCCGCAAAATTTCAGGAAGTCGCGTCGCATGCGTTTACTCGTAAAGGAATTCCTGCCGGCGGAGAAGGTACGTGACCACCCCACGCCAGGCGCGAATCGTGTATTGCGGATCCGAAGCGTGCTCCGAAACGCCCTGCCGGCAATAATAGCTTTCGCGCGTATCGAGGTTGTCTTGCTCGCGGGCGTCGCTGACGATGCCGGTAAAAAGCTGGACCGTGCGGTCCACTTCCGGCGAATCGACGGCATCGTACCGTCCGAGGATCCGTTCGTGCAAATGCGCCACTGCGCGGCGGATCGCCGCGTCGCCTTCCGGCGACTCACCTGGAACAACGCTGGGTTCGATGCCGGGAAACAGGATCCGCTCGGCGGGTTCACGGGCGAAGTCGCGCAGGGTGTGTTCGCAGGCGACCTCGTTCGCCAGGATGCGTTGGATGGCGCCCATCGCGCCGCTGGGATCGGCGGCCCGCTCGGTAACAACCGCCGAATCGATGCCGCCGTAGAGCAGTTCCAGAGGGCCGTTCAACTTGCCCCACCGCTGGCCGAAGATAGCGGCCACCTTCCGCTCGACCTGCTCGGGAGCCAGCAGCCGCACCAGTCCCACATCGTCCAATTCCGCCTCTCGCTGGGGATTGTCGATCACGGTCGCCAGACCGTCTGCCCGGTAGAAGTCGGAAACGGCCCAATCTTTGAACGCCTCCTTGAGGTTGAAACCGGAGTTCGCAAAGCGCACGGCGATGGCGTTGATCTCGCGACGCTGTTCCTGGTACGCGCGATGCCGAGCGTCGAACAGGGGATCGTCCAGTTCCTTGGGCGGCAGCAGGACTTTGCGGCCGGTAAGGATGTAGTAAACGTGCTCGACCATGGCGACGGCGAAACGCGGGTCCTGCGCCGTGCGCTCCCCGAGCCACGGCAAGGCGCGCCAGCGCTCCTCGGCCGGCAGGTCCTCGCCTTCAAAGCCAGGGCCAAACATGTCCTGGTACCAACCGTCCTTGCGGCGTCCGTAGACGCCTTCCAAGTCGTAATAATCCTGAAACAAGCTGGCGACCGGATCGAGGGTCGTATGGCAGACCACGCACTCCGCGGCCTGCATGGTCGGAATTTCGAACTTCGCCGTGACCGCCGCGGCGTCGGACACCCGGGCCGCCAACTCCAAGGCGTCGATGCCCAGGAAATGCTGGTAATACATGCGGGAGCGAAGGCGGTTGCGGTTGGTTTCGGTGGTGGGGTAGCGGCGCAGGTACTGGAAGGTGCTCAAGATTCCGGCGTGCGGATAGAACCCCGTTGGCGACTCCTGATTTTGACTGCGGTTCCGTCCGACCAGCGCCTTGAGCCTCAGGGGAATGTACTCGAAGGGATCATCCGGGTTCTCGAACTGAGAGCGCACTTCCTCGTAAATGCCGTAGCCGCGGGCCGTGTAGGGCGTAACCAGGATGTAATCGGCGGTCACGATCTCGGTGAACGGCCGGTCGTTCCGCACAATGTACTCGACAAGCTTCATCGGCTCGCCGAGCAGCGCCGCGCGGTAATCGTCGGCCAGTTTGTAGCGGGCCTTACGGCGAGCGTCTTCATCGGCGATGTGGCTCAAATCGTGGTTTTGCGTCCAATGCCGCGTCTTGCTGAAATGCTCGTAGGACAGGGCGGTCTCGGCGCCGCCCTCGTAACCGACCGTGAGGAAGATATCGTTGAACCCCTCGCGCAGCCGATCGTAAAACGCCTCTTCCCGCATCACGGCGTCGAGGAGCGCCGGCAACGCCTGCCGGCCTTGCTGCGCTACCGCCACGTGTTCGGCGTCGGTGGGAAGCCGGCCAGCCAGAGACAACATGACGCGCCGGAGCAATCGACGGTCGTCCAACATTGTCACGCCGTCGAAGAACGGCGGACCCTGGTCTTCGGCGGCGATTTCCGCCGGCGCCGTTGGTGGGGCCGTCGCCCGGCGCACAAATTCCGCCAGGATGCGGTAGCCCGCGGAGTCGGGCGGCAGCACGTCGGCGCCGCCGTGGTCCAGTTCTCCGATGACCTTCAAGAGGATGCGAGACTGCTTGCCTTCTTTTCGCCGCGCCATCCGCGCGAACGCGTCGCGGTTGTGCCGCAAGTCCGCGTCTTGCGCTGGACCTTGGCTGCGCCGTGGATCGCGCAGCACGAACTCGCTCTCTTCGGCGTCGCCCCCGTCCTTGTGACACGTTACGCAGGATTGGGCGCCAACTTTCGCCCACACTTCTTCCACGAAGAAACGGTCCACGGGGGCGTCGCACGCGGGTCCGTTATAGGGCGTCTGGTCTTCGCCTCTGGCGCCCGTCGAGAGTAACAACCCCGCTAACAGCAGCGAGAGCAGAGAGCCGATGCAAAGTCTCATGCGAACAACTCGGGACGTGAGATCTCGATGCCAAGTTTTTCCACCGCCGAAAGAAACGCCGGGGAGAATGCTTGGTTATAACCGCTGGGTTTATCATAGTCATCTCCGGGGCGAGGCGCCCCCTTGGAAGCAGAGATATGCGCGGCGCATCGGATTTCCTGACCAAGGACGCCGCACGGAAACAATCCGACACCGCTGGGCGCCGTTCTACAATGGTCGCCCGAAGCCGCTTCCGTGACGGCCAAAAAGGCGACGCCAGGTAAAGATGGAGGCGGAGAGCGCGGAAGAAATGTAAGCTGCGGCTAACCGTCGCGCGGCGGATTCCCGGCGGCGCCCCGTTGTTGCGAGTGGAGCATGGCGCCAAACTCGACGTGGGTTATGCCCCAGGCGCTTCCGCGGGGGGCGAACTTTCCGCGGCGGGTTTCGGCTCGGCCTTCTCTTCGCGATTCGCGACCCGCATCTTGACCTTCTTGGGTTTCCGGTCCTTGGCGCCGTTAGTGGCGTTTTCCGGGAAAAGCAGGGCCGCCGTCTTCCGAAGGTCCGCCAGTTTCTTCTCGGTCGCTTCGATCTCGTCCGCCAGTTTTTGGGCTAGCTCGGCGCGCTTACTAAGGAAAGACTGGACTTCCTCCATCAGGGGTTCCGCCGGAATCGCGGCCTCGGCCGGCAACTCTGGTTCGGCGTGGCCGGAGGTCGCGTCAACCAGTGTCGCATTGCCCGATGTCGCATTGCTGGGAGGAGGCGTGGCGGCGGCTGGATTGCCCGGCGGATTATTACGCTGTTTCTTTCTCGTCATGGCGATTATGGTTAGGGACTCGATCCGCGTGAATGGCTGGATTCTAGCGACCTTCGCGACACGGTAGAATGTCGATCTGCTCAGGACTTCAGGCCGATCGCTGATCGTGGCGCCGCCGGCGCGAAAGAAACTTCCATGACCCCAGAAAGCATTGCCGCGGGTATTCGCACCGTCACCCACGCGGCGACGTATTTTGACGAGTTGAAGGTCACGGCCGACGCGTTGGCGGAACGCGGCGAGGGCGAGTCGCGAGGCTACCTGACGCCTACCGAAGAGGATGACATTCTCGGCCTGCTCGTCTCTTACTGGCAGGCCCGAAACGCGCTGCTGGAATTGATTACCTCGTTCCGGCGGGACGAGCAGCTATCGTCCGAAGATCGGCCGGCCGCGTTTTTGACGGCCTTTGCGGCGGCGCTGGTATTGATCGACGCCGCCCGTTTCCTGCGCGAGACCGTCGAAGATCGGAGCATCGTCCGGCGAAAGTTGAACGAGCCGGCGCCGCAGTTTGGCATTCCCGCCGGCGTTTACGATACGGTGCAACACTCGCTGCTCGGCGCTCAGAATGCATGGCACTTGTACCATGCGATTCGGTACTTCGAGGAGCACCAACCGCAACTTCGCGCGTTGGCCGCCGCGAGCGACTTGGCGCCGGTCATGGAAGTCATCGACCGGCTGCGGCATCGGCTGGATGTGTCCGCCGCGCAGTTTGCACGCGCGAGACTACGGACGCGGGCCTCGCAAGCGGTGCGATCCCTCTACCAAGACACGTTGGGTCGGGCGCTTTACGGACTGCAAAAACTAAGCGGCAACCTGCTCTCAGACCAGTACGTGCGGCGCGGCCACCAACCGCAACTTCCCGTGGCCATTGCCGATCGGGTGCGGGCCATGCTCGCGCCTGGCGATGTGCTGGTCGTTCGGAAGGAATATGCTCTGACCAATTACTTTCTGCCCGGCTTCTGGCCGCACGCGGCGCTTTACTTAGGCGACGCGGCGGCGCTGGAGCAGTTGGGCGTGGGAGCGCAGGACCACGTTCGCCCGCGGTGGGCGAAGCTACTGGACGCCGCGAGCGATGAGCCGCGGCGCGTGCTGGAGGCGATGAAAGACGGGGTCCAGATTCGCACGCTTGGCTCGCCGCTGGCTTCCGACTCGATTGTGGTCTTGCGCCCGCGGCTGTCATCGGGGGAAGTTGCCCAGGCGCTGGCGCGGGTCCTGGCGCACGAGGGCAAGTCGTATGACTTTGACTTCGATTTTCGCCGTTCGGATCGGCTGGTTTGCACGGAGGTAGTTTATCGCGCTTACGACGGCGTTGGCCCGATGCGGCTTCCCCTGGTGCGCCGTGCGGGCCGGCCGACCCTTTCGGGCGGCGACCTGATCGGCATGGCCCTGGAGCGGAGGCACTTTCACCCCATGGCCGTGTTCATACCCGGCGGCGAACTGGTCTTGGGCGAGACGGTCGATGGGGTGCTTCGAGCGCGATGCGGCAACACAGCGGGAGCCGCCAACAACGCTTTTCCCAGTAGCTGAATCCACACGGCTTCAGCTTGCACCGCCCCGCCGCTTTGAGCACGCCATTTCCGCGGCGCGAGCGTTTCACCGGCTTTTGCCGCCGGCCATCGATACCCTTCGTGGGCGTTGCCTTGAGCGCCGCCGCGGCGCGCGGGACCTGCGCTTTGCGCGCGCCGATGTGCGAATTCGCACGCTTTCTATGCGGCTAGGCGGGGAGTAAGGGAGTGAGAGCTCCCGTCAGGCCCGGTTTTCTCGTTTTTGCCTCATGGTACGAGAGTTGCAAACTGACGGGTGCGGCCTACGTTTGCCTTGAACGAAGCTGCCCCGCTAACCCGATCCCGCCTGAACTTGGCGCTCCACCGTGAGACCCGGTTGGCAAGCCTTTCATCATCCAAACCAAGCGACCTTCAGCAGGACTTGGGCTGATGATGAGACGAACTTGTCTTTCCGGCCGCCAATCTGTTCCCATCGCCAACCCCTGGAGAATACAAATGGATCGTTCCGTAACCTCGCACCACAGGCGCGGCTTTACCTTGGTGGAATTACTGGTGGTGATCGCCATCATCGGCATCTTGGTGGCGCTCTTGCTGCCCGCGGTCCAGGCGGCGCGCGAGGCGGCCCGGCGCATGCAATGCTCGAACAATTTGAAGCAGATGGGCCTCGGGGTTCAAAATTTTCACGATACGTACAAGTTCTTGCCCCCGGCGACGATCGTGGACCCCGCGGACAACTCCGACTCGTATGCGACGTGGTTGATCCACATCCTCCCGTACATGGAGCAGCAGCAGCTTTACGACGTCTTTGATCTATCGCGAGAGATCAACAACGGCGCTCAGCCCAGTGCACCGGGCCGATTTACGCCGGTGGACGTTTACTTTTGCCCTTCTCGGCGTTCCATAAATCAAGGAACCACTAGCGACGACACCGGCGCGGGCGGAGGAGCAACCGCCGATTACGCCGGCTGCGGGGGCGACAGCATTGCGCGGGTGGGTGGCAGCGCGTCGGGGGCTTTGTCCTATGGGCTGAAAAACAGCGAGAACGCCAATGGCGCCTTCGTGATTCCGGAAAACTCGACGGTTCGGATCGATACGACCAGCAAGACGGTGGGTTTCCGAAACCAAACGCTGGCGGCCATTACCGACGGGACGAGCAACACCTTCCTGATCGGCGAGAAGCACGTTCCCAACTTGCATATCGGAAAGAAGAACCTGGCCCAATTGGACGGTCCGGCGTACCGGGGCAAAGGCAACGCCAGCGCTACCGATTATCACTCGCGCGGTTGGTCCATTCGCACCGCGGGGCCTGGCTTTGGCTTGATTACCAACTCCCATGAGGATTGCGGCGTCACGTCAAGCACGCGCGATTCGGCGTGCGGCTCCGCGTTTGGAAGTTATCACCCAGGCGTGGTGCAATTTGTACTGTGCGACGGAAGCGTGCGTGCGATTTCCAGCACGGCGTCCCAGATCGTCCTGGGATTTATCGCCAACCGCCAGGATGGAAACGCATTTGAGTATCCGTAACCGGGAAGGCCGGGGCTTCGGCTCTGGGATCAGCCAAATTTTGGTAGAAGCGTCGTCCTGTAAGACGCTTCCTGGAAAGCAACTTCACGTTCGGAAAGTCGTTCGCATGAAATCGTGGAATGGTGTTTTAGGCCTTGTTCCCTTGGCGGTCTTTGGCGTGCTCCTGGCTGCATGCTCGGGTTGTGGGAATAACGGCATGCGCAGCGTGACGGGAACCGTCCAATATCCGGACGGCGAGCCGTTGCCTGCTGGGGGGCATGTGGTGTTCGAGTCCGAGAACGGAAGTTACGACGCCTACACGCAAGCCGACGGCCGTTATGCCTTGGAGGCGCCGCCGGGCGATTATCGTGTGTTGTTCGTGCCGCCGTCCGAACCGCTCCCGCTGGACGCCAACGGAGAGGTCATGCCCGGTACTCGCCCGCCGAAGCCCCTGGCGCATCCTCGGTACACGACCTTCGACACCTCCGGGTTGTCCTATTCCGTGCAAGACACGAACGACAACGTGTACGACATCGTCGTGGAAAGGCTCAGCCTGGCTTTCAGGTACTAGATAACGCAAGCCCTACAGGGACTTAAGGTAGGCGATCAAGTCTTCCAACTCCTGTTGGCTGAGCTCGCCTTGGCGGGTAACGCGCTTGGGGTTATGGGGGCCGACCAGCACTTCTTCCAGCGAGGTGGCGCGGCCGTCGTGCAAGAGATGCGTCTTGCGGTACACGGCCAACAGCGAAGGCGTGTTAAAGCCCTGGTAGCGGTCGCCGGGGGCGTTCAGGCCGACATCATGCACTTGGCCATCCGTGAAATAAGGCCCGTTATGGCAATTGGCGCAGCCGGCCTTCTCGCTCTGGAAGACGAGCTTCCCGCGCTCGGCCGCGTCGGACAGTGAACCGTCTGCATTGCGGAACGGGCTGGGCGGCGGTTGCAGGGTGTCGAGGAACGCGGCGAGCGCTGCCACGTCGTCGTCGGTCGGCGCGGGACCAAGCATGGTCGAGGTAAGCGACTTGCGCATCGCCTCGTCATAGTCCTCCTGCCAGCCGTGCCACGTCCAGGGCGGAGTTTGCCGCAGGTGATAAAGCGGCAGCACGGTCTTGAACGTGAAGGGCAGGTCGCCGTCGTTGCGGGTGTCCATGGCTTTGTCGTTCGAGCCGCCGTGATCGTGGCAACTGTGGCAACTGTACCATTGATCAAGGCTTCTCTGGGCGTCGTAGAAGATCGCTTCGCCGCGCCGCGCCAGCGATGGCTCGCGCGGGCCGCCCAGGTGAATCGTGCGGATCAAGGCCCGCTTCTCCAGGTCGACCACCTGCACCGCATCCTCCAGGTAATTGGCGACATAGACCGTGCGGTTGTCGGCGGCGATGCGTAATCCCAACGGCCGCCCGCCAACCGGAATGCGGAAGAAGCGGTCCTTGTCTTGCAACAATTCTTCGGGAATGTGGTCGGGGCTGCCATAATCCTGCATGGGCAAATCGGGCAGCCGGTAGACCAGCAGTTCGTGCGTGCCCGACGAAGAAACGACCATCCGCTCTTCGTCGCCGGTTAGGGCCAGGCCGTGCGGATCGGCCACCGCCATGCCAGGCGGGTCAAGCGAGAGCGCCTCGCGCCGTGAGTCCTCGTCCAACCGCACCCGCGCCACGCGACTGGCCAGCACCCAGCCCAGGCGAATATTGCCGGGGGTGATGGGATTATCGCGATAGTTCATCCAGGGAAAGTATGCATATCGGCCATCGCGCGAGGTTTGCAGGTGGCCGATGTTCAGCCCGCCAAAGCCTTGTTGATACACCAGCTTTCTTGCCCTGGGATCGACCACCGACACGCCCCGGTCGCCCGAGACGCCCACCGCCAGCCGCGAACCGTCGGGCGAAAGCGCCAGATAACGCGGCCGCCGGCCAACCTCGATCCGCGCGACGACTTCGCCCTTCGCCAGATCAATCACCGCCACGCGATCGGCCGCCCACTGAGCGACGTACGCCTCTTTCCCGTCGGGCGAAATGGCGACTCCGTGCGGCTCATAACCAACGTGGAACCTGCCGGCCCGTTGCAGCTTCTCTCCCGCGACTTCCAGAATCGTGACATCGCCCGAGTGGCTGTTGCTTACCAGCACTCGGTCGCCATCGGGATGCAGCGCCCCGTAAACCGGGCGTTCTCCAACGGGCGCCTCGTCCAGCAGCAGGCCGTCGCGGGTGCGGATTAGCGAGGCGGTGTTCGAGGTTTGATTCACCGACACAAGCCACGAGCCGTCGGGCGCCAGCGTCACGTCCACGGGCGAGCGGTGAGGCTCCTCCGCCAACAGGGTCGTGAAACCGCAAGCGAATGTTAGGGCCAAGAGGAGGGATGAATTCAAAGACATGGCGCAGTCCATCGGCACAGCTCCGCCGTGTTGAAATGGGGCGATACGATCGGGCTTCTACGTGGGGCTGATTATATCAGCCAACATCGATCGATGGGGTAGTCTTCCCGCCTGGCGGCGCGTTTACGTCGCGGAGCGCGTGCGCGCGATGACGCCTTCGGTGGGGCTGCTGGCGTGGCCGTAGAGGCGTTTGGGGATGCGGCCGGAAAGGTAGGACAGCCGTCCGGCTTGCAGGGCATGCTGCATGGCGCGGGCCATGCCCACGGGGTCGCGGGCCTTGGCGATGGCGGTGTTGAGCAGCACACCGTCGGCGCCCAGTTCCATGGCGATCGCCACGTCGCTGGCGCACCCCACGCCAGCGTCGATAATGACCGGGTAGTCGGGATCGTCTTCCTTGAGGTACTCCAGGCAGATCCGCAGGTTGTTGGGATTGAGGATTCCCTGGCCCGATCCGATGGGGCTGCCGGCGGGCATCACGCTCACGGCGCCCGCCTCCTTGAGGCGCCGCGCCATGACGGGATCGTCGCTGGTATAGCAGAGGACTTGAAACCCCTCGCTCACCAGGCGGTGGGTCGCTTCCAGCGTGGCCACGGGGTCGGGCAGCAGCGTCTTGGGATCGCCCAGAACTTCCAGCTTGACCCAGTCGGCGCCGGCGTTGCCCAGGCCGCGCAGAATCTCTCGCCCAAGTCGTGCGCTGCGCACCGCGTCGTCGGCGTTGTAGCAACCGGCAGTGTTGGGAAGGAGCAGGTAACGGTCCAGGTCCAGGTGATCGAAGATGTTCTGACCGCGATGGTCGTACTGGCGTTCGCGGCGGACGGCCACGGTAATGCAATGGGCGCCCGACGCTTCCAACGCCTCGGCCATGATTTCATAGGTGTCGTACCGCCCGCTGCCGGCAATTAAGCGGCTCTTGAGCAGATGATTGCCCACCCGCAAGGGATCGTCCAACTCAACGGGCGCCGGGCCGGCGAAAGACATCATCGAGAAATTCCTTCCAGAGATTGCAAGAGCAAGGGCGCGACTCTTCGTGCATCGCCGCCGATTGAGTTGATCAGCCGCCGCCAGCCAGGGTCACCACTTCCACCCGATCGCCCGGCCGCAGGCCATGCGCGGCGTGGCGTTCGCGCGGGATCAGGTCTTCGTTGACCTCGACCGCCACTTGCGCCGCGGGGCGGTCGAGTTGCGCCAGCAAGTCGGCCACCGTGGTCCCTTCGGTGACCTGCCGGCTTTGCCCGTTGTAGAGGATCTCCACCGTCATCGCTTACTCTTGAATTGCGACCACGCGGGCCTTGCCCACCGCCACCCGTTGCAGAAGCCCCGTTTGCACCGACGCAGTGCTGGCCAGTTGACGATTCCACGGCACCGCGTAACAAGCCACGTTGCCCGTGTTGCCGTCGGCTACGTAAATGACGCTGCGGCCGAAATTGTTCGAGGCAGGTCCGCGGAAGTCGGCCACACCCGCCGTCATCGTATAGTCGGGGGTCTTGCCTTGTTCGACGCCCAAGTCGGCAATGATGTTGGTCTTGAACAGGTTCGTGAACTGCCCCACGCGCGGGTTAATCACCCAGCATTGAAGATCGCCCGTTAAAAAGTCCAGGATAAACACGCCTTCGGTGCCTTCGTCGATGACGCCGGTGGCCAGGGCCATTGACTTGCCCCCCGTGGCGCCCGAGGCATGCAGCGCTCGTTCGCTCAGGAACCGCTCGGCTAGCGACATCTCGGAACCCGATTGGTTCGCCGTTCCCAACAGCACGCCGACCGCCACCGCCAAACCTAGCATCAGCCCGAGCGTCAACCCGGCGCCAAAGAGAAAGGAAGTTTTCGACTTAAGCCACCGCGACATGATTCAATTCCTTGGAGACAAGAGTTACGCCCCTGAGGTGAGGACTAAGCACACGCCTGCGCGTATTGTAGAGACGGCCGATAAGGGAAGCAAGAACGCGCTCCAGGTGGGTGTGGACGTCATGCGCATTTCCACGCTCCCGCAGGGGAACGCCACTTTGCGACGCTCTGCGCCGCACGGGTCGGGGAGGTTTTTCGGCCACGCAGCTTGCGAGGTCGCAAGTGCATGGACCGAAAAACCTCCCCGACCCTGCCCAGCCGGCGATTGCGTTGCAATTGCGGACGAAACGACCCATAAGATGCGCCATTCGAGTTGCCCTGGCGCGGGATGGTCATTCCCCGCGTGAGGAAATTTCACTGAGGCGGAAATTGCGAAACGATAGATCCGTGGTCGGGTCGTGGCCTTGGAGCATGATTGTGCCCGGCTCCAGACGCAGCCCATTGCGCGGGTTGGCGTGGGGTGGGCGAGTATCGGTCCAGTCGCTGACCTGGTAGCCGTTCACCCAAGCGGCCATGTGCGGGCCATCGGCGACGAGCGTCAGATGGAACCATTCCCGGTCGTCGGCCATCACGCGCCGCGCGTCCTGCCGTCGGAAGATGCCGCCCGTGCCGCAATCCTTGGGCTGGGTGCGGTCGCCGTTTTTGTAGCCGTTGTGAATCTGGCATTCGTAGCCGTTCATCAATTCGCCGGGAATGCAGCGGAAGAAGACGCCGGAGTTCAGGTCGTCGCCGTTGGCGATGCACTCCAGTTGCAGCACAAAGTCGCCGTACTGGCCCTCGGTTTCCAATTGTCCGCGGCCGTTCTTGACGTTGAGCCAGCCGTCTTCAGTCACGGTGAACTTGCTTGCCAAATCGGGATAGGTCTTCCACCCACTCAGGTCCTGGCCGTTGAACACACTCTTGGCGCCGAGCGGTTTGAGGCGAATGTTGCGGAAGGCGACCTTCCCCTCGTTCAGTTGCAAGCCGATGTGTCCGCGCCCCAGCGGTTGGGGGTCTTCGTATTCCAGCACCGTTTGCCCATCCAGCACCACCTTGGCCCGGCCGCCATCGAGCGTCACTTCATAAGTGCGCCAGCCGTCGCGAGGCTCCACGCCTTCGGCCTTTTGACGTTGCACAAAGCTGCCGGTGGGGAAAGGGTTGTCGGGCGGGGCGATGTTCAGCTCATAACATTCCTTGGCAACGCCTTCCGGACCGATCGTGCGCGGGGTGTGCAGGAACACGCCGCTGTTGGTCTGGGGGTCGGCCTGAAACTCCAGTCGCAGCATGTAATCGCCAAACTGGGCGTTGGTGCAAAGCAGACCCTTGGCGCCCGCGTCCACGGTGATGGCGCCGTCCTCGACGCGCCAGTTGGCCTTGCTTTGCGGAGTCCAGCCAAAGAGCGAATGGCCGTCAAACAGCGCGATCCAGCCGTCCGCCAGTTCCTCGGCCGACAACGGTTGCGGCTGGGCGTCGGGCGGAAGCTCGTGTTGTGGTTTCTCGGATGCCTTGGTCGGCGGCGCCGGCTTGGAAGTTGCGGACGTTGGCTCTTGGCCGGTGGCGTTTTCCGCCTCGGGCGGGGCCGGTTGGCAAGCCGCCGTCAGGAGTGTTAGCGAAACCAGAAGTGGGATGAGCGACAGTCGGCAAGTCGGTGCAGCAGTCATGACGGAGCAAAGTGCAGGAGACGCGAAACGCAAACGCCCCATCTTAACGCGTCCGCGGCGCCACGGGGAGCGCTCGACGGAAAAGCAACAAGAAACGCGGTTGTATCGACTGGAATGACTGGGCGGTTAGCGCCGATACAACCGTTAGCGTCCGCACCTACGGCCCGTTGGGCGAGAGGATCGCCTGTTGCGAACTTCGCGCGTGGTTTCCATGAGGGGGAAGCGGCCCAAGCGAGTGCATTTTTGATTTGGCGCTCCCAGGGCGCCGCCTGAGAACGCACTCGCGGAGCGAGTACACCACACTGAGAGAGAGCCTTCCATGAAACGCCTACTCGGTTTGCTGGCGCTGACGGTCGTATTGGGAAGCGGGGGGTGTATTCGCATTTCGCCGGTCGGCACGCCGCATCCACCGTGGTGGATTGGCGCTCCCGCGCGGGTCCTCGCGCCCAACAGCCTGGAGGGCGAGACCTGGCGCGATCGCAACAAAGTTCTGCCCGGTCGCGAGTACATTTACAACCCGCCGCCAGGACCGACGCTTCAGCCGCCGCCGCAACCCCTGCACGCGCGCCCGCCGCACGCCTGGGACCCCAGCCATCCATTGACACAAGGGCCGTGAGGACGAAGGACGAAAGTCGAAGGTCGAAGAAGTAAGAGAAAAGCGGCGATGAATCGCCGCACTCCAAATTTGGAGTGCGGAAATTCATTTCCGCTTTCCGTTTTTAACTTTTCGACGCTAGACTTTCCTGTCTTCGACTTTCGACCTTTGTCTTCCGTCTTTCCGACTTCGGGAGTAGTCGCCATGCAAACGGGACCTTTGGGCATCGTGGGCGCGGCGGCCGCTACGTCGATGGCGCAGCGGCAGGGGGAGACGGACCGCCTTCAGCACGACACCGCCAACCAGGCTCGGCAAGCTGCGGGGGAACAATCCGCCGAAGCCGCCTCGGGCATTGGCAAGACCGACCACGACGAAGGCGCCTCCGACCGCGACGCCGACGGCCGCCGTGTCTGGGAAACCGGTGGCCGGCGCCAAGACCACGCCGAAAACGCGAGTGCGGAACCCCTGCCTCCCCAGGGCAAAGACGCGTCGGGTCAAAGCGGCCTGAATCTCGACCTTTCGGGATAGGCGTCTTGTACGGTAGGCTGGAGCATGTCGCCAACGTCTTTCGCGCCTGATCGGGGCGTTTTTTCTTTCGTCGCCGCGCGCCATTTTGAATCAAACGCCGGTTCCGCTGTATCGCTCCGCCATGCGGGCTGCTCTGCTCGGGTTGGTGGTCAATCTTGCGCTGGGGGCGGTCAAGCTGGCGGGGGGCGTGATCGGCGATTCCTTCGCCCTGATTTCCGACGCGGTCAACTCCTTGGGTGATTCGCTTTCGTCGGTGGTGGTGCTGTTCGCGCTTTGGGTAGCGCAAAAGCCGGCCGACGAAGAGCATCCTTACGGTCATACCCGCGCCGAGGGCGTGGCCGCCACGAATGTGGCGCTGCTGATTATCCTCTCGGCCCTGGCTGTGGGATGGGAGGCGATCCAACGCCTGGGACAACCGCACACGTTGCCGCCGCTGTGGACTTTGGGCATCGCCGCCAGCAACGCGATCATCAAGGAAGGTCTTTACCACTACAAGCGGACCATTGGGCGGCGGATCGGTTCGACGGCGATCATCGCCAATGCCTGGGACCACCGCAGCGACGCCTTGTGTTCCCTGGCGGTCCTGGTGGGCCTGGCGGCAGTCCGCTGGGGAGGGCCGCAATTGATTTGGGCCGACGAAGCCGCCGCGCTGGTGGTTGCGGCCGCCATCGTCTGGTCGGGCGTTGTCCTGTTCCGCAACAGCGCCAGCGAACTGCTGGACGTGCAAGCGGACGATGACCTTGTGCAACGCATCCGCCTGGTGGCCTCGCGGGTCCCGGGCGTTCAGGCGGTCGAAAAGCTGTGGGTCCGCAAGACGGGATTGGAGCACCTGGCCGACATTCACATCGAGGTGGACGCCCACATGACGGTCGAAGAAGGCCACCGCATTGGCCACCTGGTCAAAGACCGTTTGCTCGCCGAGTTCGCTAGCCTCCGCGACGTGCTGGTGCATCTGGAACCGTACCCGCACCGGCATGACGGGATGTGAGCGACGCCGGAAGAGAAATCGCCCCTCCGCGGCTCGGTGGTTACTTCCAACCTGCGGGCCTATGGCCCGAAAATGGGGTTTGCTCTAAATTCAGTAGTTCCAGAATTTGAGGCGTTCGCCCGGTCTTGACCTTGGAAGCGCCGGCCGCAAGCGATATCGCTTACGGCCATCGCTGCACCACACCTCGGTCGAGATCTATTGCTTCAAAGTTTGGAACTGCTGAAATTAAACCTTTCTCCTCCTTGCTCCTTCCCGCCTGCACTGCCATGCCCGCTTTAGCTCAAGTGGACGTCGTTCATCTGCACCCTGCCGATAACATTGTGGTCGCCGCGCGTTCGCTGGACGCGGGCGAGTCGATCCAAGTCGCCGGCCGCACCGTGACACTGGCCGAGCCGATTCGCCTGGGGCACAAGGTGGCGGTGGCTCCGATTGGCAAGGGCCAGCGGGTGCTCAAGTACGGGCAGACCATTGGCGTGACGACCGAGGCGGTCGAACCAGGCCAGTGGGTCCATAGCCACAACCTGGTGCATGACACCGGCGAGCGCGATTTCGCCCCGTGCAGCGAGACGCCGCCCGACCCGACGCCCATTACCGACCGCACCTTCCTGGGTTATCGCCGGGCGAGCGGCAAGGCGGGAACGCGAAACTACATAGCGGTGATTTCGACCGTGAATTGTTCGGCCTCGGTCGCCAAGTACGTCAGCCGGCGGTTCGACCCATCGATCTTGCGGGACTACCCCAACATCGACGGCGTGGTGGCGATTACCCACGGCAGCGGTTGCGGCATGCAGTACCGCGGTTCGGCACACGAGATGCTCAACCGCACGCTGGCGGGCATTGCCCGGCATCCGAACGTCGGCGGCTTCTTGCTGATCGGGCTGGGCTGCGAACAGGGGGCGATGGGCTATCTGCTGGAAAGTCAACGGCTGGTGCAGATCGGCGGCGGCAACGGCAAGCGATCAGGCCCGCCCGTGCTTTCGATGCAGGACCTGGGCGGCACCCTCAAGACCGTGGAAGAAGGCGTGCGGCAATTGGCGCAGCTTCTGCCGCAAGCCAACGACGTGCGCCGCGAGCCGATCCCCGCCAGCGAAATTGTACTGGCCACCGAGTGCGGCGGTTCGGACGGCAACTCCGGCGTGACCGCCAACCCCGCCGTCGGCGTGGCGGCCGATCGCATTGTGGCCTGTGGCGGCACGGCGATACTTTCCGAAACGCCCGAGATCTACGGCGCCGAACACCTGCTTACCCGGCGAGCCAAAACGCCCCAAGCCGCGCAAAAGCTCTTGGAGCGCATCGAGTGGTGGAAGTGGTATACCGGCGTGTTTGGGGCCGAGATGGACAACAACCCCTCGGTCGGCAACAAGGAAGGCGGGTTGACGACCATTGCCGAGAAATCGCTGGGAGCCGTGGCTAAGGGCGGCTCGACCGCGCTGGTGGATGTATACCACTACGCCGAGCCGGTCACCGCCAAAGGCTTTGTGGTGATGGACACTCCGGGTTTCGACCCGCCTAGCGTCACCGGGATGGTGGCGGGCGGGGCGAACGTGGTGCTCTTTACCACCGGCCGGGGAAGCTGCTACGGCTGCAAGCCGGCTCCCTCGATCAAGATCGCCACCAACACGCCCATGTACGAGCGCATGATCGACGACATGGACATCAACGCGGGCGTGGTGTTGCAAGGCGCCACGGTGCGCCAGGTCGGCGAGCAAATCTTCGAAGAAATTCTCGCGGTTGCCAGCGGCCAACAAACCAAGAGTGAACAACACGGCATCGGCGAAGAAGAATTCACGCCCTGGCTGGTTGGTCCGACCTTGTAACGCGGATCAAGATACGCGTGGGCCGCGCGCTCAGACCGTGGGCGCGGTTGAAGTTTACGCTTTCGTAGTACCAAAAATCGCGCCGGTCACTCGCTGACGTTTCCCGCTGCGCCGCAAGCGATATCGCTTACGGCCAGCGCCACATTCACGACGAGCCGTGAGCGAATGCGCGAAAGTTTGACGCTACGCGCGTGTCACTGTCTGGCCTTCCACGCCGGAGCGTCGGAAGGCGAACCTCTTGCCATCGCGTTCCAGGCGTTTTACATTCACGCGCAATCTTTCCTTTTTGTTTAGGAGCAACATTGTGGAAAAGTGGCCCATTGGCGTGTTCACGAGTGTCGATGCGGGACTGGGCGTGAAGTTGGAGGTGGCCCACGAGCTAGGCGTGCCCACCATTCAATTGCACGCACCGGCCCAAGCGACGCGCACCCAGGAAAACGCCGATCGCTTTCTAGCTCGGCTCCAAGAGTACGGCATCCAGTTGACCTGCGTGTTTGGCGGCTTTGAAGGCGAAAGCTACGCCGACATTCCCACAGTGGCCCGCACCGTAGGCCTGGTGCCGCCCGAGACGCGCGCTGCCCGCACCCAGGAGATGAAAGAGATTGCCGACTTCGCCAAGCTGCTGGGCTGTCGCGTGGTGGGGCTTCATTTGGGTTTTGTGCCGCACGACACGAACTCGAAGCTCTATCACGATGTGCTGGACGTGACCCGCGACCTGTGCGACCACTGCAAGAACAACGGGCAGGACCTGCACCTGGAGACCGGCCAGGAAACGGCCGACGCCTTGCTCCAGTTCATTCATGACGTGGACCGCGACAACCTGTTCATCAACTTCGACCCGGCGAACATGATCCTCTACGGCACGGGCGAGCCGATCGAAGCGCTCAAGAAAGTCGGTCGTTACGTCCATAGCGTCCACTGCAAAGACGGCAAGTGGGCCGCCAACCCCGGCAAGGAATGGGGACAGGAAATGCCGCTCGGACAAGGCGACGTGGGGATGGAGAACTACCTTCGCACGCTACAAGAGATCGGCTACCAAGGCCCGCTGACCATCGAGCGCGAGATTCCGCAAGAGCCTGCGCGCCAAAAGGCGGAGATCAGCCACGCCATCGGCCTGCTGAACGAGTTGAAGGCGAAACTCGGGTAAGGCGAGGAGACAACAAGCCGCGCCCCAGGGCGATGAAGGGGCGTGGCGGGGGCGTGGAGCGAGGGAGTAAGGGAAAGTTAAGCGACGTCATACGGCGCGCCTAACACTCCCTCCCGCTTCTCCCGTCCCCGCGGGCCGACGCCTTGCCCGCGGGGTTGGCCTTGTGCCTACCGTTGCTGGGCAGCGCGGCTGCGAGCAACTTCGGGAGTAATGTATTCGGCCTTGGCCTTGAAGGCTCGGTTGAGATACAAGTTCAGGCCGTGCAGCGCATGTCCCTTGGGGCCAATCTCGATCTTGTTGTTGCGCTGCTGGATCATGGTTTCGGTCAGGAACGTCGCCGCCCGCACCATGCGCGGGTCGAACAATTGTTCTTCCGGCAGCGAGTAGGCCAACCACTCAAAGATGTGGCCGGTGGTTTCGATTCGCCGCGCGGTGTCGCCCCAGTCGCCCCGGCCGGCAAACCAATTGGTGCTGAAGCTGCCATCGGCGTTTTGCAGGCGGAACGTGTATTCGTGGTAATCGTCCACAAACGTCCGCGCCCTGGCCCATTGGCCGTCGAGCGGCTTGCCGTCCCGCTCCCGCATGCGCAGGGCGTAAGAGAAACCCGTCATGCGGTGGGTCCCGCCGCAGGCCGCGCCGACGATCGGTTGCGCTAGCTCTTCCTGAATCAGCCGCGGAATGCTCCACGTCCGGCCGCGATTATCGGTCCAGGTCGCGTCGCTATCCAGGTAATACGAAAGCGCGATCAACTTGAATGTCAACTCCGACTTTGGCTCGCACGTTGCTTTTTCGTATGCGATAAAGTCGGCCACCGTAAAGTCGCGGCCTTGCACCTTCATCGGCGTCTCGGGACGCACCCGCCATTGGGCGAGCATCGCCAGCAACTGTCCCGCGTGCCCTTGGGTGCCGGGCGCGCCGACGTGCGCCGCCAGTTGGTTGTTGTGAAGATAAAGAAGTTGCTGTCCTCGGCAGTTGCCGTTCCACAGTAGCCAGCCAATGGCATTCACGCGTTGGTTGCCAACCAGCACCTGCGTATCGGGACCGTACGCGATGAGCGCGTGCATCACGCCCCACGGGCTGCGCTCGGCTGTGGTTTCGGGCCGTTGCGAGTAGTATTCCAGGCAGGGCCGCATCCGGTCGCGTAAGCGCTCCAGTTCGGGCGTCAGCTGCGGAGCGGCGGCAACTTCGGAAACCGGTTCGGGCGCCGCCGGTTCTTCATCCACGGCGTCCGGCAGCGCCATGTCAAGCATCGGCGGCGCCAGGCGTTCTTCGGCGGGGGCTGGATCATCGGGGTCGGCGTCCACCATCGGAGGACGCGGTTCGGCGTCGAGGATTTCCAACCGCGTAGCGTTTCGGCGCGATGAGGCGCCGTCGGCATCGGGAAAAGCCGCCACCCGCGGAGCATCGTCAGCCGGGCGCTCGTCGGTGTTCGCGGCGGTGATGGGCGGGTTGAGGGTCACCTGAGCCGACACTGGCGCGACCCCCTCGCCCGAGAGCGACGCAACGTAAACGGCGCCGACTCCCAGCGCGCGCCACACCTTCTTCGATTGATTCTTGCGGCTCATTTTTTCACTGGCTCTTCCGTGAACCCGCGACACGGCCGAGGCCGTGGGGGAGATGCGATGAAACCCGTCCCGCGAAGGGGGAAAAGCGAGAAACGCCTCCGTGCGGCGCGTCGTTTCCCAACAAAAACATCGGCCACTTGGGCTGCTAAATGTATGAGGGGGCCGCGATTTGCGGAAATCGCCGACCGTGTGCGTTTGGAAGGCGGGGAAGAAAAGACTGAAGCCGCGAAAGCGTCGCGCGACATGCCAGCGCCGGCGGCTTTCCAGCAACGCCACGCAGAGAAAAGAGCCGCGTGGGAAGCGTTCCTTGTCCACCACCGCGCGCCTTAGCGTGGACGTGAGTCGCTCGTCGTTCAACCAACAAACGGCGGTTGGCTCCGGAGCCTAAGTGACGCCCCAGCACGATTCCGTGGGGCGCTGGTGCGCCGCCACCCCCCTGCTTATGCAGGCGACTCCTTCCGGGCTAGCGCCAATCGATCCAGCGTTGAACGATGGAAGGTCGTTCAAATTGGGTTGGCTCGCCGCCTTGCACTACCTGGCGCCAAGCCGCCACGTCGCCGCCGTAGTCGCGCCCGGTGGCCACGCGGAGCGATTCGATCGCGCGGTACTGGAGCGCCGGGTCGGAGTCGTCCAGCGCCACGCCCAACGCCTCGATGGCCGTCCGGTCGTTAAAGTTGCCCAATTCGGCCGCGGCCGCCATTCGCACGTCGAGATCGGTATCGCTGGAGAGCGTTTTGCCAAGCATCTCGATCGCCTGGGGTGAACGGCGCTGCCCCCACGTTTCGACCGCCGCACGGCGAATCCGGGAGTCGGGGTCATTCAACGCCATACGCAAGGCCGTGTCGGCCATAGGCGTCTCGAACGCGCCCAGCGCGCGAACCAGTTCCAACTTGGTCGCCAGGCTGGTTTCCGACTGGAGTCGCCGCCCCAACTCTTGAGAGACCTGGTCCCGTTCTTCGGCAGGCATCTGAGCAGCGCGGCGGGCGACTGCGCGAATCTCCTCCAACCGGTCGTCGATCGTGGGACCGTACTGACGCGGGTCGTAGGGGTCCTCGTTATAGAAAGGGTTCCACCGCGCCAAGAGGCCCGATTTGCTTGGGGTGCAGCCCATTACCGCCGTCACGCTTGCCAGGAGCGCGATCAACGCGAGCCGCTTTGCTGATCCACCATCCATGAGCGGCGTTGTCGCAAGGAAGTAACCGGGAGATTCCCCGTTCGGGACGAGCCGACGGACTGTAACCGAACGGTCCATCAGCCGCAAGGTTGATCGGCAGTTCAGGTCCCGCGCTTGAGGCAATCTTCAACGGCTGTGAGGATTGCGCCGATTCCGCCGTGGATGACGACATCGGCCATCCGGTCCAGCGGAGTCGGGTCGCGATTGATAATCACCAGCCGCGCTCCCGACCGCTTGGCCAGCGCCGGCAAGGCGTTGGCGGGCGAAACCACGAGCGACGACCCGAGAGCCAGGTATAAATCGGCCTCGCTGCTGCGCTGGATTGATTCTTCCAACACGTCTTCGGGCAACGACTGCCCAAACGAAACGGTGGCGTGCTTGAGCCAACCGCCGCACCGCGCACATGAGGGGACCGCGTCGTCGCGCAGGAACTGTTCGACCAGCGGGCCTGCTTCCCGCCGATCACCACAATCCAGGCAGGCGATCCATCGCGCCGTGCCGTGCAATTCCAGCACTTTGCGGCTCCCGGCTTCCTGGTGCAAGCCGTCGATGTTCTGAGTAATGACTGCTTGCAAATGGCCGTCGTTTTCCCACCGGGCGAGGACGCGGTGCCCTGCATTCGGCTGGCTGGCGGCGAAATCGCGGTGCGCCACCGCCTTTTGCCGCCAGTATTCATACCGCGCATCGGCGCTGGCCAGAAAGTCGTCAAAGTAGACGGGTTGCGACGCGGCCCAAATACCGCCCGGCGAGCGGAAGTCGGGAATGCCGCTCTCGGTGCTGATCCCCGCGCCGGTAAACACCACGCCCCGCCGTGACGCACGGAGCCACGCGGCGACTTGTTCGATGGAGGTCATAGCGATGCCGTGATGAACGTGGTCCCGGATTGTCGTCATTGAACTGGCAAGAAGCCCGCCTATTTCCAGCGATTCCGCCGGCAGACTTGCGACTTCCGCTACGAATCCGGGACTACGGAACTGGGGCTTTCGTTCGCGAATTTCTCCAAAATTTCGGGACGGGGCGAAAACCCCTCGGCGGCGAGCGCGGCCAGATAATCGGCGGGATGGTTGAGGTTGGCGAGCGTTGCCAGGTCCGGATCGACCGCGCGCAATGCATCGACCGAGACGCGGAGCGTGTCGGCCTCTTCGAAAAGTAAGGTTTGGCGGAGGCGGTCTTCTTGGAGAAGTGCTTCCACGAGTGGCAGTACGTCCAAGCGGTAAACGGCGGCCAAGGGATGGCAAAATGGACCTTGGCAGGGAACGGCGATCTGGTGGTCGTCCAACAACTCGGTCATCCGGCGCGCAAATGCGGGCGCCAGGCGCGGTGCGTCGCAACTGCTGACGTACGCAGCGTCGCACAAGCCTTGCAGCGCCGAAAGCCCCGCCAAGAGCCCTTCCAGCGGTCCGCGCCCTTCCCGTCGATCATGCGTCACGATTGTCGTATCCGGCAAGATCGGCAATGCTTGTCCCGCCGCCGCCACCACGGCAATCGGCGCCACCACTTCGCCCAGCAAGCGCGTCACACGCTGGACCATGACTTCCGCGCCGAAGGGAAGCAGCGCCTTGGGATACCCCATTCGCGTGCTCTTACCGCCGCATAAAACGACACCGCCGAAGCGCATCGGTCCGGTTTCTCCCCTAGTTGCCCCGAAGGCGCCTGAGAATCTTGGCCACGCCCACTATAATACCCAGACAGTACGGCCGGTGCGCGGCGCGGAGGAAGTCTTGTTCGGCCCCCGCCAGCCGGTCTCCTTGAACCCACCGCTTTGTTGAACCATTGTCATGCCGCACTTGATTCCGACGTTCTCGAAAGTTGCGTTTGTCGTGCTCGTCGCATTCGCGGGAGTTGCCGCCGCGCAGCCTTTTCGGCCCGGCCCGGGGGCGCGGGCGGTCCCGGATAGTTCGCCTTCGGCGGCGCGCTATAATCGGGGTTTGGCGTTGTTTCAGAAAGGCGATCTCAAGGCGGCCCGCGTGGAGTTGGACGCGGCGATTAAGCTGAATGACGATCGCCCGGCGTACTACAACACGCGGGGGCTGCTCTTGCTGAGTTTGGGCGAACCCAAGCTGGCGGTCGAGGATTTTACCCAGGCCGACAAACTCAATCCCGAGCATGCCGAAATTCTGAACAACCGCGGCGATGCGTGGCGTGACGCGGGCGAACCTGAAAAGGCGCTGGCCGACTTTTCCGCCGCCATCAAATTACATCCCGACAAGGCCGAGTACTACAACAACCGGGGGCACCTTTATCTAACCACCTTACGCGAGCCAGCCAAGGCGGTGGCCGACTTTGACCGCGCCATTCAACTCGAAAAAACGAACGTGTACGCGTATCTCAATCGGGGGAACGCCTGGCGTAATCAAAACGAGTTCGATAAAGCCCTGGCCGATTATCACGCGGTGCTCAAGCTGGACCCTAAGCATGGCGGCGCCTACAAGAACCGGGGGGACGTGTGGTTGCAAAAAGGCTCCACCGACAAAGCGCTGGCCGATTACCACCAGGCCCTGAAACTGGAGCCGAACTACCTGGACGCCCGCTATGCGCGCGCGTGGACTTATCGCGAGTTGCGGCGTTTTCAAAACGCTGTGGACGATTTGAACGTGGTCTTGAAGGCCTACCCCACGCATCTGCTGGCGCGTTTGGAGCGGGGGCGAAGCTACGCCGGGCTGAGGCAATTCGACCGCGCGCTGGAAGACCTGAACGAAGTGCTGAAGTTGAACCCCGAGTTCGCGGCCGGGTTCTATCAGCGCGGGCTGGCGCATCAGGGCGCGGGCGAATACGCCAAGGCGATCGCCGATTACGCCGCCGCCATTCGTCTCGCCCCGGAACTGCCCGGCGCGTACAACGACCTGGCGTGGCTACTGGCTGCCTGTCCCGACGCTAAGCACCGCGATGGCAAGAACGCGGTCCGAAGCGCCCAAAAGGCGTGCGAGCTGGCGGAGTCTCCTTCGTGGCGGTTTTTCGATACGCTCGCCGCCGCTTACGCCGAGGCGGGCGATTTTCCCAAGGCCGTGGAAGCGCAGAAGCAAGCCTTGACGCTGGCCGAAGGCGAGCCCGAACAAGCGCAACTCCGCCCGAGACTGAAACTCTACGAGGAACAGAAGCCGTACCACGATCCACCCCGGCAATAGCGCAGGGCGCGTTACGAGGCGCGCAGGAAAGCGCCGGTTTGGAGTTGGCTAGGGTCAAGGATCATGGTCCACCTCGCAAGGTCAAGGAGCCGCTTCTCGGCTCTCTGAGCGGCAAGCCGCCAGCTTGCCTGCCGAAGTTGGCCGCTTCGGCCCTGGAACAAGCGCGATTGAACGCAACCGCGCGTCACGTCCTGCTCTACCAATTGAGCTACCTTCGCCGCCACGGCGAAGGGCGGGACTCGAACCCGCATCGTAAATTACTTCTTAATCAAAGACGCCGGTGGGAGTCGAACCCACTTGCACCGGGTTGCAGCCGGTTGCCATGCCGTCTGGCTCCAGCGTCTAACAATTGCGGATTTTTGATTGCGGATTGGGGATTAGGCCATTTCGCGTCGGTAACGCCCGTGGGGCGGACGCGCGGCGAAACCGCCGGTCGCTCGTCGCCACGACCGTCGCTCTCGTCAGTTTTGTTAATTCGCAATTCGCATTCTGAAATCCGAAATTTCTCGCTCGCTTGTTCGAGGATGCGGGCGCCGCCCTTGCCGCGTCCAAGGTTCGGCTTCCACGCCGCCACGAACATTTCCCAAATCAGGTAGTCGATTCTTTCCGTTGCGGTCACGGTGTTCGCTCCGTTGTCGCGCGAAAAAAAAGCCCGGCGCAACGCCGGGCTTTGTCCCCGGCGATTCAACCGGGATGGTAAGCGGCGCGGGCCATCATCCGTCTTCCGTATCTCGCCCCCAATAAGGCGTATGCGCGGGCGTGCTCGGCGCCGCGCATGGAACATTGGTAAGAGTGAAAGAGACGGTCATGGAAAGTCGATGTGGGCTGGCGGTTTATGAAAGCTAAAGCTGCGATTGTTGGAGGGCGTCGTTCCCAGAACTTGATGGGCGGTAAGCCGATTCTCCTTGGAAAAAATTGACCGGCAGGATGACTGCCGCGCGCCGATTTCACCCGCAACGATGGTTGGGTCGGCCTTTCCAAGTTGTTCGCGGCGCGTTACAACATCGAAGAGCGAAAAATTCTTCGCTAGGTTCGCGCAAAAACCACGGAGCCGGCCCCGCCCGTCGCCCAAAAGACGGCGCTTTGCGGGCCTTCCCCTCGGCTGCGGCACGGCGCTTTACCACCCCCTTGATTGGCTAGGGGGAATTTGTCAAGATATTCGGTTTTCCCATTGAGGTTTGGAGAGTTCACCGCATGGCCCGCTATCACGGACCGAAAGCTCGCGTCAATCGTCGTATCGGCCAGATGATTTACGAGAACGCCGGCGCCACCCGCGCGCACGAGCGTCGCGACAATCCGCCCGGTATGCACCAGCGCGGCCGGCGCCCCTCCAGCTACGGCGCGGCTCTCACGGAAAAGCAGAAGATCAAGCATTATTACGGCGTGATGGAGCAGCAGCTTCGCCGTTTCTTTGACCGCGCCCGGCGGATGAAGGGCAACACGGGCGAAAACCTGCTGTTGCTGTGCGAGCGGCGGTTGGACAACGTGGTGCGCCGCGCCGGCTTCACCAAGACCCGCCCCCAGTCGCGGCAGGGTGTGGTGCACGGCCACTTTACGGTGAATGGTCGTAAAACGGTTTCGCCGTCGTACATTTTGCGTCCCGGCGACGTGATCAAGGTGCGTTCCCGCGATAACATCAAGACCGTGTATCAAGCCATGCTGGCCGAACGCCGGGGCGAGCAGGTCGATTGGCTGGCCGTGGACGCGGAAAACCTGGCGATTACGGTGTTGGGCAACCCTGGGCCGAACGATATCAGCCTGCCCGTGAATGCGAATATCGTGGTCGAGTTTATGTCGCGGTAAGCGACCTGTTCGACCGCGGGACGAGTTTTGTGGGACGAGCCGACAGGTTCGTCCTTTTCTATTCCTGTCGGGCCGAACGTGGGCGAACTTCAAAGTTCGCTTGCACGGCGGGTCGTTGCGGCGTTTGCGCCGGCGGCTTGCCAATTCAGCCTGTTTTCTTCGCGAAAGACCCTCATGCACTCGCCGCTTGTCGTGCTTGGAGGCGGTCCTGGCGGATACGCCGCCGCGTTTTTAGCCGCCGATCTGGGAATGGAGGTCGTCCTAGTCGAGGCGGAAGGACGCCTGGGCGGCACCTGTTTGCTGCGCGGCTGCATCCCCTCGAAGGCCCTGCTTCACGTGGCCCGCGTGATTAGCGAAGTCGATGAACTGCGGCAGGATTGGGGCGTTGTGTACGACCGGCCCCAGGTGACAGTCGAAAAGCTCCGCGCCCGCAAAGAAGAAGTAATTAACAAGCTGTCTGGCGGTTTGGGCCAGTTGGCGAAGAAACGCAAAGTGCAAGTCATCGTGGCGCGCGGCGTGTTTGAAAACTCCACCACGTTGCGGTTGGAGGGTTCGCACGAGTCGATTCCGCAGGATGGCGTTTTGACGTTCGATCGTTGCGTGGTCGCCACCGGTTCGCTGCCGGCGTTCCCCAAAGCATTCGACATCGAGTCGCCGCGCGTCACCACCTCGGACGGCGCGCTCGCCCTGGCCGACGTGCCCGAGACGATGCTGGTCATTGGCGGCGGTTACATCGGCCTGGAAATGGGGACGGTCTACGCGCAGCTAGGCACGAAGGTAAGCGTGGTGGAGCTGCTCGACGGCCTGCTGCCCGGCGCCGACCGCGACTTGGTCAAGCCGTTGCACAAACGCTTGGAAAAGCTGTTCGAGGGCCGCATCTTCCTGAACACCAAGGTCGGCTCGCTGGGTGATCGCGGCGACAAGGTCGAAGTCGCCTTCGAGGGGCCGGGCAAATTCGGCACCGAGCATTACGACCGGGTCCTGGTTTCGGTTGGCCGGCGGCCCAACACGCGCGGGCTAGGATTGGAGAATACCCGCGTTGAACTTGATGAACGCGGGTTCATTCAGTGCGATTCGCGGCAACGCACCGCCGATCCCCACATCCTGGCCATTGGCGACGTGGCCGGCGAGCCGATGCTGGCCCACAAAGCGACGCACGAAGGCCGCGTGGCGGTCGCCTCGCTCCGCGATGAAACGGTGGTGTTCGACAAGCGCGCCATTCCCGCGGTCGTGTTCACCGACCCCGAAATCGCCTGGGCCGGCTTGACCGAAGAACAGGCCAAGAAGGAAGGTATTGAGGTCGAGGTCGCCGTTTATCCTTGGGCCGCCAGCGGCCGCGCTGTAGCGTTGGGCCGCAGCGAAGGCTTGACCAAGTGGATTGTCGAGCCGAAGACCGAGCGCGTCCTGGGCTGCGGCATTGTGGGGCCAGGCGCCGGCGAGTTGATTTCCGAAGCGGTCCTCGCGATCGAAATGGGCTGCGAGATCGAAGACATCGCGCACAGCATCCACCCGCACCCCACCCTCAGCGAAACGGTGATGAACGCCGCCGAGGTCATCTTCGGCACCGCCACCGAAATCTACAAGCCGAAGAAATAACGCGGCGGGGCCGCGGATCGCGAAACCGCAAGCGACATCGGTTGCGGCCCGCGCCGCCGCAATAACCACCCAAAGGCGAATGCTCCAAAGCTTGTAACCACGGAAATTGACGCGCCCCACCCAGCCCTAAAACGCGAACTTGCGTCCGTTCTTCATTTTGCCATTTGCAATTCCCAATTTGCGATTTGCCATTCCTCAGAACGCCAACCCGGTCTCTCCGCCGCCGCACGCCCCGTGACCGCTTCGCGACGTTTGGCGCCGCGCGGTGTCCCCCTTTCCGGCGCCAGCGCGCCGTCTCGCCTTTCACTTCAACCCGTTTTCTGGTAAAACTTTACGTCATCAGACGACGGGCGGCGCTAAACGTCTCCTTTACCCCAAGCGCGCCGTTACGCACAATTCCCTAGGTGTGCGCGGCGTTTCTTGCCGCCTGATTTCCAACAATCGAGGACCGCGCTCTGTCGTGCGTCCCTTTCCGAACCTTCAGGTGAGTTCATGGCCGACACGAAGACACTCGACGGGTCCAAGAAGGCCTCTCCGGAATATGTCTCGCAAATGCAGGATCCCGATCCGCAAGAGACGGCCGAATGGCTTGACTCGTTGGAATACGTGCTCCAAAGCAAAGGGCCGGAGCGCGTTCAATACCTGCTCTCCAAGCTGGAGCAAAAGATCCGCCGCGCCGACGTCGAGTTGCCGGTCACGCTCAACACGCCCTACGTCAACACCATCTCGCCCGATAAGCAACCGCCCTACCCCGGCGACCGCGAAACCGAACGCCGCATCAAGAGCATTATTCGCTGGAATGCAATGGCGATGGTGGTTCGCGCTAACCGTAAGACCAAGGGCATTGGCGGGCACATCTCGACCTACGCCTCGGCCGCCACGTTATACGAAGTGGCGTTCAACCACTTTCTCCGCGGGCGCGGCGAAAGCGGCTACGACGGCGATCAGATTTACTTTCAAGGCCACGCCTCGCCCGGTATTTACGCGCGGGCCTTCGTGGAAGGCCGCTTGAGCGAGGAGCACCTGGTCAACTTTCGGCGCGAGCTGCAAGAGCATCCCGGCCTGTCGTCCTATCCGCACCCGTGGCTGATGCCCACCTTCTGGGAATATCCCACGGTGTCGATGGGCCTGGGGCCGATCATGTCCATCTACCAGGCACGGTTTAACGAGTACCTGCGCGACCGCGGCCTCAAAGACACATCCAACCAAAAGGTCTGGGCGTTCTTGGGCGACGGGGAATGCGACGAACCGGAAACGCTCGGCGCCATTACGCTTGCTTCGCGCGAGAAGTTGGACAACCTGATCTTTGTGATCAACTGCAACCTGCAACGGTTGGACGGGCCGGTGCGCGGCAACGGCAAGGTCATTCAAGAGTTGGAAGCGCTGTTCCGCGGCGCCGGCTGGAACGTGATCAAGGTGGTCTGGGGCGACGACTGGGACGTGCTGCTGGAGCGGGACGAAAAGGGCCTGCTCGTCAAGCGCATGGACGAAGTGGTGGACGGCCAGTACCAGAAGTACACCGGCATGCCCGGCTCGTACATTCGCGAGCACTTCTTCGGCAAATACCCTGAATTGCTCGAACTGGTCAAGGATTTCTCCGACGAGAAACTGGAGATCATGCGCCGCGGCGGCCACGATCCAGAAAAAGTCTATGCGGCCTACAAGGCCGCCGTCGAGTCGAAAGGCCGCCCCACGGTCATTCTGGCCAAGACCATCAAGGGCTACGGCTTGGGCGAACAGGGCGAGGGCCGCAACGTGGCCCACAACGCCAAGAAGCTCAACGAGCAGGAATTGCTGGATTTCCGCAGTCGATTCGGCATTCCCATTTCGGACCAGGAAGTAGCCGAAGCGCCTTTCTACCGGCCGCCCGAAGACAGCCGCGAGATGCGTTACCTGCACAAGCGCCGCAAGGCGCTGGGCGGGTACGCGCCCAGCCGTCCCAAGGAACATCCGAAAATGGAGGTTCCCACGCTGGAGGAATACAAGCGGTTCCTCGAAGGCAGCGGCGACAAGGAAATGTCCACCACCATGGGCTTCGTCCGGTTGCTGATGAAGCTCTGCCGCGACAAGAAGATTGGCAAGCATGTGGTGCCCATCGTGCCCGACGAATCGCGCACCTTTGGCATGGAAGGCATGTTCAAGGAAATCGGCATTTACGCCCACGGCGGGCAGCTTTACGAACCCGTCGATTCGGGTCAACTTGCCTACTACAAAGAGGCAACCGACGGGCAGATTCTCGAGGAAGGCATCACCGAAGCCGGCTCGATGGCGTCTTTCATCGCGGCGGGCACCGCCTACTCGTCGCACGGGATCAACATGATTCCGTTCTTCATCTATTACTCAATGTTCGGCTTCCAACGCATTGGCGACTTGATCTGGGCCGCCGCCGACAGCCGCGCCAAAGGCTTCATGATCGGCGGCACGGCGGGCCGGACCACGCTCAACGGCGAGGGACTCCAACACCAGGACGGGCACAGCCTGCTTAACGCCATCGCCTTCCCCACGGTACGGGCGTATGACCCGGCGTTCACCTACGAAACGACCGTGATTGTGATGGACGGCCTGCGGCGGCTTTACCAGGAAAACGAAACCGCCATTTACTACATCACGGCCGAGAACGAAAACTACGAAATGCCCGACATGCCGGCCGGCGTGGAAGAGGGCATTATCCGCGGTATTTACAAGGTGGCCAGCGTGAACGCCGAGCAGGGCCAGCACCGCGTGCAGCTCTTTGGCAGCGGCGCCATCTTGCGGAGCGTCCTTAAGGCTCAGAACATCCTGGCCGAGAAGTTTCACATTTCCAGCGACGCCTGGAGCGTCACCAGCTACAACGAGTTGTATCGCGATTGCTACGCTTGCCGCCGCTGGAACATGCTCCATCCGACCGAAACGCCGCGCAAGTCGTACTTGGAAACCGCGCTCGGCGGCGCCGAAGGCCCGTTTATCGCCGCTTCGGATTACGTGCGGGCGGTAGGCGAGCAGGTCCGGCCTTGGATCCCCGGCGACTACCTGGTGTTGGGCGCCGACGGCATGGGCCGCAGCGAAGCTCGCGCGCGGCTGCGACGCCACTTTGAAGTGGATGCCGAGTTCGTGACGCTCGGCGCCTTGGATCAGCTTCGCAAGCAGGGCAAGCTCACGGCGCAAGACGTGGAACGCGCCATTCAAGAACTGGGCATCGATCCCAACAAGCCCAACCCGCTGTACGCCTAACCGGCGACGCCCCAACCACCAACGGCCCGCTCGTAACGCGAGCGGGCATTCCCCTCGCCGCGCGAGGGGATTCCCTTGGTCACTAATTCACTCCTTGTACTTAGCGCAAAGTCATGGCTGAAGTAAAGCTTCCGGAAATCGGCGAAGGCATCGAATCGGGCGACGTGCTGGAAGTCCTCGTCAAAGAGGGCGATGTCATCAAGAAGGGGCAAGGCGTCGTCGAGCTAGAAACCGACAAGGCGACCATTGTGGTCGATAGCACCCAAGACGGCAAAATCACCAAGATTCACGTCTCGGAAGGCGACACCGTCAAGATCGGCCAGACCATCATCACCGTCGAGGCGCAAGCCGGAGCCGCAAAAGAAGAAGAGAAGCCCGCCCCCGAAGCCAAACCGGAAAAAGAGCAACCCAAGGCCAAAGCCGAAGAACCGGCCGCGGCGCAAGAGTCGGAGCAAGACGACGTCGAGCCGCAAGAGGAAAAGCCGCGTCCCGGTCCAGCGCCGGCCGTCAAGAAGTACGAAGCCCCCGCCGAGGAGCAAGAGCTTGCAGCCAAGCGCCGCGCCACGCCCGGAGACCGCGAGCGCGAAGAACTCCGCGCCGAGGGCGCTTCGCGGCGCACCCAGGCCTTGGACGAGACCGAAGGCATGCAAACCGGCAACGTGGTGCCCGCCAGCCCGTCGGTCCGCCGCTTTGCCCGCGAAGTGGGCGTGAACCTAACCCAGGTGCGCGGCACCGGCGAAGGCGGCCGCATCACCCGCGACGACGTGCTGGAAGCCGTGCGGGGCGGAAGCCAGACCCATCGCGGCAATGGCGGCGCCGGGGCGACCAAGGTCTCGCCTGCCCGCGCCTTGGAGCCGGCGCCCGTCACGCCGCCGGGAGAACAAGGCGAAGACAAGTGGGGTCCGGTGCGCGTCGAGAAGTTGCCGCGCATCCGCCGCACCATCGCCGACCGGATGCACGATTCCTGGTCCACCATTCCGCGCGTCACGAACTTTGACGACGCCGACGTGACCGAACTGGAAAAGATTCGGCAGGCCAGCAAGGCCGACTACGCCGCGGCCGGCGTCAAGCTGACCACCATGCCGTTTGTCATCAAGGCAGTCGCCCAGGCGCTGCGGGCCAACCCGACCATCAACGCCACGATCGACCTGGAAGGCGGCCAAATCATCTACAAGGAGTATTACAACATCGGCGTGGCCGTGGATACCGAGCGCGGCCTGGTGGTGCCGACGCTGCGCTCCGCCGATCAACTTTCCATCTCGGAGATCGCCCGCGAGTTATCGGCCGTGGCCGATCGGGTGCGCAGCGGCCGGTTCGATGTCAAAGACACGCAAGGCAGCACGTTCACCATCAGCAATATGGGCGCGATCGGCGGCACGTACTCAACGCCCATCATCAACTTGCCCGAAGTGGCGATTCTGTTGATCGGCCGCTCGCGCAAGATGCCCATCGTGCGCGGCGACGAGATCGCCGTCCGCCTGATGATGCCGCTGAGTCTGTCCTACGATCATCGTCTGGTAGACGGCGCCAACGCCGCCCGCTTCCTCAACGATGTAATCGCCTACCTGGAAGCCCCCAGCCGCCTGCTGCTGGCGCCGTAGAATTAATGTTGTAAGTCACTCGTTCCGCGAGTGACCAACGGCGAGCGAAGCGAGCCGAGTTTTTCCGCTTGTTGCGCAAGCGGTAGGTTACTCGCGGAGCGAGTAACCTACATTGGCGCGCTCGCTGCGGCATCACTCCAGCGGCGTGAGTTCGATGTTGCGGAAGTGAACTTCGGTTCCTTCCGATTGCAAGCAGATGGCGCCCTTGGTCTGGTTCACGTTGGTGGCGTGGTTCACGAGCTTGCCGTTGACCTTGACCAGCACCTCGTCGCCGCGGCAGGTAATCTCCATCGTGTTCCATTCGCCGATGGGCTTCTCATCGCCATCGCTCAGGTTCAAGTAGCGGCGGCCCTGGTTGCGGCTGGTTTCGTCGGGAACGTCCAGGTCGGTCCCGATTACCCAGAAGTCGCCCGCGTTCTGATGCGCTAGCTGCACTTCCAGCGACTTAGGCCAGACCCCGATTGCGCCGGGCGTGCTGGTATGCACCAGCACGCCGCTGTTGCCTCCCGCGCCTCCGGGCTTCCACCGCCACTGAAGCGTGAGCCGGTAGTTCTGGAAATCTTCCTTGGTGCGTAGGTATCCAGCCGGTTTGCCGCGGCACACGAGGGCGCCATCGACCACCGACCAGACCTCGCCCATTTCCACCTGGGGATCGGCCAGATGGTAGGTCCAATCGGCGAAGTCTTTGCCGTTAAACAACGCAACTGGTTTCTTTTCTTCGCCCGTTGCGGGCAAGGTTGCGGCCATCGGTGCGAGGAGAAGAACGCCGGCAAGGAACATTCTCATGGGTCACCTTAGTGAAGCAGGGGTGAAGTGGGCCGCGGTGGGACCATTTCGGTCACGATTGAATCAGGCTCAGCGTGATCGCGCGGAATACGTCGGCAAGTTGGTCAAACTCGCGCGACTCGGCCTGGCAGTGCACCACGTAAGTCCGCGCGCCCTTGGCAAAACTGCGCACCTCGGCCCGCACGATGAAGTCCAAATAGACGAAGTCCATGTTGAAGCCCGTGGCGTCGCAAGGGCCGATTCTTTCGGAAACTTCTTCACTTTCCACATCCTCGTAGTCGTCGCGGATGGCTTGGACGGCGTCACGGGCCAGCAGGTGGGGGTTCTCGCGCGTGGGGTAGATATGGAGCATCCAGAACCCGCTGGAGGGGCTCTGGAGCGTTAGCGCTCGCGGCCACTCCTCCTTCTCGTCCTCAGTCAAGGACCAATTTTCGGGGTAAAGGAATTGGACTTCGGAATTGTCAAAAATGGCAGGCATTTTGCTAAAGCTCGGTGAAGATGAATGCCCTTATTGTGGTCTGGGTTTGTCGCCTCCCGCAACCGGGCGAGGACGTTTACACAACAATTACACAGCTCGAACACAACTGCGACCCGCGCCGAGGCGAAGGAACATAAAATCATCGAGAAGTCGTTATGAGAGATCCTGCCGAACGATCCTTTCCCCATCAGAAATTATGGAATCGACCCACACTTCCCTGACGTCTCCCAAGGTTTCGGGTGCGACCGCCGAGGCGCCAGCGGCGCCTTCGCGCCGCAAACCCGTCGTGATGACCGAAAAAGAACAACGTCTGGCCGACGGCATGAACTGGTATGTGGCGCTTTGGCTCGTGACGCTTCACGTGGGCGCGGCCGCAGCCTTGTTCTTCTTTTCCTGGCAAGCCGTGGTGTTGACGGTCGTGCTGCATTGGCTCACGGGTGGCCTGGGCATTTGCCTGGGGTTCCATCGTTTGCTCACGCACAGCAGCTTCCAAACCTATCGCCCGGTCAAGTGGTTCTTTGCGCTCTTGGGCGGCCTGGCGGGCGAAGGTTCGGCCATTGAATGGGTCGCCGACCACCGCAAGCATCACGCGCATAGCGACCAGGAAGGCGATCCGCACACGCCTAACGACGGTTCGTGGTGGAGCCACGCCGGTTGGTTGGGCTGGAAGTTGCACGGCCCGGAAAAAGAATCGCATCTCAAACGCTGGGCGCCCGATCTGCTCAAGGATCGCGTGCTGGACTGGATGGGCGCGTTGTTCCTCCCCTCGCACTTTGTTTTGGGCTTTGCGCTGTTTGGCCTGGGGTGGTGGATCGGCGGCTCCTACATGGCTTGGTCGTTTGTCACCTGGGGCATGTTCCTGCGGCTGGTGCTCGTTCTGCACGCGACGTGGTTCGTGAACTCCGCCAGCCACATGTGGGGCTACCGCAACTACGAGACCACCGACAAGAGCCGCAACAACTGGTGGGTCGCGCTGGTCACTTATGGCGAAGGCTGGCACAACAACCACCACGCGTATCCGCGCATGGCCAACCACGGGCATAAGTGGTGGGAGGTCGACGCTACCTACCGCGCCATCCTGCTGATGCGGGCCGTGGGCCTAGCCTGGGACGTGGTCGACTACAAACGCAAGACCGATAAGTTGCCGCCCATCGAGGCCGACGAACCCGAGCAGGCTATCGTCTGACGCCGCGGGAATCTTCTTGGCGCGAAACCGCAAGCGATGCCGCTTGCGGTTTTTGCGTTTGTGACTTGGGTCGGATGCCTCGCTCGTTACTTCTTCTCCACCACCCAGATGTTGCGGTAGCGGAGAGGGTTGCCGTGGTCTTGCAGGTAGATGGGACCGCCCTGGGCGCCGGCGGCCACAGGGGCGGCCGTGGTGTTGCGGTCTCCGGGAAGCTCCACGTTGTCGTGGATCACTACGCCGTTATGACGCACCGTGACGCGCGGGTTGGCGGTCAGCTTGCCGCTGTCGTCGTAACGGGCGGCGGTGTACTCCACGTCGTAGGTTTGCCAGGCGAGCGGCGGAAGGCACATGTTCACGTCGGGCTTCTTGACCGAGTAGATGCCGCCGCACTCGTTCTGCTCGCCTTCCAGGCCGAACGAGTCGAGCATTTGCACCTCGTACCGGCCTTGCAAGTACAGCCCGCTGTTGCCGCGTCCCTGGCCACGGTCTTGCGGCTGGTACGGCGTGCGGAATTCCAGGTGCAGCCTGTGATCGCCGAAGGTGGCCTTGCTGGTGGTCCCCTGCTTGAGCAAGCCGTCTTCGGTCATCTGGCCGTTGTTCCAGTTCGCCAGGCTTTCCTTCGTGCCGTCGAACAGGACCTTGGCGGCGGCGGGCGGCTCTTGGCCCAGGGTGTCGCTCTTGCGTTCGATCTTCTTCAACTGACCGACCGTGTTGCCGTTGGCGTCTTGCAGTTCGATGGCGCCTTCTTGGAGCACGCCGCGGCCTTGATCGCCTTGGAAGACGACCTGCCCGTCCTTCCGTTCACCTTCGATTTGGATTTTCGCCTCGCCGTTCCAGCCGGCGCCCGGCAAGCCGCCGTGATAGCCGACCGCGCGGAACTTGCCGTTGCCCAAGGCGATGACCTGCACGCCGAAATCGCGCTCTCCGCTGTCGCTCGGGATCGCGCCTGCATACTCGCCCTGGATGAGAAAGTCGGGATCGGCTTTGGCCTTCTCGGGATCGTCATAAGTCGGTCCGGCAAAGGCCAGCGCGGGCGACAACAGGGCGAAAAACGCGGCAAGGGTTAAACGCATGACAATCTCCTGACAAGAGAAAACAAACCTTCGAGGCACGGAAACACCGAGGAATAAAGCAAGAAGAGTGTAGTTGCTCGCCGCGCGGCTATCCAGGCAGGAGGCCAAGAACGAAAAAGAGAGCGAACCGCGGCCCGCTCTCTTGGCTTCTCGCTTTATTTCTGTCTCGCGCTGTCTTCTTTTACTCCTCCGCCGAGAGCACCTCTTGCACGCTGTCGGCAATACGGTAATTGGCCGACACGTTTTGCACGTCGTCGTGATCGTCCAGCATCTCCATCAGCCGCAACACGCGGCGAGCGTCGTCCACATCCTCCACCGTCACGGTGGTGGTGGGGATACGGGTCAAGCCCGACGCCAGCGGTTGGAGGTTGGCTTTTTCCAGGCCGTCGCGTACGTTGGCGTAGACGTTCGGCTCGCACAAGACTTGGAAAGCGTCGCCGTCGCGGCGGACGTCTTCGGCCCCGGCTTCCAGGGCGGCCATCATCAGCGTCTCTTCGTCCACGTCCTCGGCGCTGAAAACAAACTGTCCCTTGCGCTCGAACATCCAGGCCACCGAGTTGCTGGCTCCCAGGTTGCCGCCGCAAACCTCGAACACTTTGCGAATCTCGGGCGCGGTGCGGTTGCGGTTGTCGGTCATCAGGTCGCACATCACGGCCACGCCGCTGGCCCCGAAGCCTTCGTAAACCAGTTCTTCCACGTCGCCCCCGGCCAGTTCGCCCGTGCCTTTTTTGATGGCCCGTTCGATGTTGTCCTTGGGCATGCTAACGGCCTTGGCGTCCAGCACGGCTTGACGCAGGCGGGGGTTCATGTCGGTATCGCCGCCGCCCATCTTGGCGGCCACGATGATGGCTTTGGAAAGCTTGCTCCACAGCTTGCCACGTTTGGCGTCAATGGCCGCTTTCTTATGCTTGATGTTGGCTGCGTGAGAATGTCCTGCCATGAGTTGATCCTTGGATGGTGAGCGGTTATTGGTGGTCGGTTATAAGTTATTGGTGGCGCGGCGATCCGGGGGCCGTTGGCCCCCGGCTATTGGATGCATGGTGGTTGCGACCAACGGTTCACTTAAAGGCTCTGACAAACCCATGCTAACCCGACGCGCAAGCGAGGAAAACAAAGAGAAAGAGCCTCGCTTGCGCGTCAGGTTGGTGTTTTGTCAGAGTGTCTTACGGCGCCAGCTTCTTTTTGACCTTCTCTTGGGAGTCGGTGTCGTCGGTCTTCTCGAAGGCGGCGGCGGCGCGGCGCCAGGCGTCTTGGGCCTTGTCCCGTTGATCGAGCTTCTGGTACACGTCGCCCAGGTGGTCGAGGATCACGCCGTCCGGCGACTCGCCTTGAAGTTCGATGGCTTTTTCCAAGTGCTTGAGCGCCTCGTCGGTGCGGCCGACTTGGAATAGCGCCCAGCCGAGACTGTCCTGGTAGGCGGCGTTGTCGGGTTCGGCTTCGACGGCCTGCCGGACCATCCGCAGCGCCCGCTGGGGATGTGCGCCTTTCTCGGCCCACAGGTAGCCCAAGTCGTTCAAGGCGCCGGGATCGCGGGGGAACTCATCCAGAACTTGCTCCAGCCATTCCACGCCATCCTCAAAACGGTCTTGCTGCACGCAGATGTTCGAGAGGACCAGTTTCGTCTCACGCACCAGTTCCCGCAGGGCGGCGGAGTTGTAGTCTTCCTCCACCTTGGCGAGCAAGTCCAAGTAGCCGCGCTCGGCGGCGCCGTACCGCTGGGCGCGGTAGTTGATCCACGCCACGCGGCTTTCAAACTGCGGGTTCTCGGGCCGAAGCTGCTGCGCCTGCAGCGCCGCGGTCAGCGCCTCGTCGGGCCGATTGGCGAACGCCAAGGTATTGGCCAGGTAGAAGTAATAAGCGGCGTCGTTCTCGGGGTTGACTTCCTCGTCAATGCACCGCTGAAAAATCTCGGCCGCCTTCTCGAACTCGCCTTGGACAAACAGCCCCAGCCCCCAGGCGGTCAGCACCGCCGCGAGACCGGGTTCGTTGCGCTGGGCGGCGACGCTTAAAAACTTGTTGGCGGCGTCGACTTTACCGCCTTCCAAGGCCAACAGCCCCGCCGCCAACGCGACGCCTTCCACCGGCAACTTCTCGTCGGTGGCGGCCGCGATTACGCGGTCGAGCAGCTTGTCATCCTCGGCGATCTCGGCCACTTCATCTTCATAGCTGTCGAGCGAGCCGTCCTCGGCCGCGGCTTGCCCCAGCACTTCCAGCAGCTTGGCGGGCTGGTCCAACTTGCGATAGACCTGGATCAACCCGCGATAGCTCTCGGCCGTCGGGTTGAGGGTCAACTGCTCGCGATAAACTTTCTCGGCGTCTTCCAACCGGTCGGCCTGGAGAAAGATTTCGGCGGCGAAGGAGGCCAGACCCGCGTTGGCAGGGTCGTCGTTGTACAGCTTTTCGATGCGCGCGACGAGCGCCGCTTGTGCTTCCTTTTCCTCGGTGTGCTTCTTGCGGAGCAGCTCGGCCAGTAACTCATAAGGATCGCCGCCGGCGAGCGACGACTTGGCGGCCAGATACTTTTCCAGCTGCTCCAGCGCCGCGTCGGTCTGGCCGCGTTCGGCGGCCACGCGGGCCAGGCGAAAGGCCAGCACTTCGGGTTGCGGCTTTAGCTCGTCGGCCTTGCGGAACATGGCTTCGGCGTCGTCCAGTCGGCCGCCGCGGAGGAAGCTTTCGCCCAAGAGGAGATAGGTGCGTTCGGGATCGTCCAGCACCATCTTGCGGAGCGCGTCGTTCAGGTTGTACTTGTCGGGATGTTCGAGGGCGTCGCGCACCACGGCAAAGGCCGCGGCCGACTCCTTGTACTCGCCCAACAGGAAATGAATGCGTCCCAACTCCAGTTGTACCAGGACCATGCTCACGTCGGCCGGTTCGTCGTCGCCCTGGCCTTGTTTTTGCAAGTCGTAAACCTGCTGGTACAGCACCAGGGCGTCGTTCCATTCCTGGGCCTGCGACAGGCTCATCGCCAAGCGCTGAAGCACGCGGGGGTCCAGTTTTGCCCCCTTCTCGACGGCGATCACGGCGTACCGCGCCGCCTCGTCGGTTCGATTAAGACGCGCCGCAAGCGGGACGAGTTCCTCCAGGATCGTTTTGCTGTCCTGGTCGTACCGCCAGGCCCGTTCGTACTTGGAGAGCGCCTCGGCTGTCTTGCCGCGCTGGTTGAGGATGCGGCCTTGGGCAAAGAGCGTGGCGGCGTGCAGGCGGTCCTGCTGGGCCTCGCTCGCGGGAGCCGCTTTGAGCTTCTCTGGCGCGTCGTCCAACTCGACCGGCTCGCGCTGTTCGGGCGGCGCCTGCTTCGAGGGCGCAGGTTCGTCGGCAATCGCCTCTCCCAGCGATGTCACCAGCCATCCCACGCCAACCAGCCACGCGAGCCATCCAGGGCGAAGCGTCATACGGAAACAACTCCTCGAAAAAAGAGGTATTGAATAGCTTCCGCATTTTAACAAACCCTAAAAAACCATACTATGCCGCCCTTTACCGGATCGCGGACCGGGTCGAGGCGTCGCTAATACGGAACTGGCAAAAATGTAGCGGAACTCGCTAGGATTCGGTCTATTAGGCGAAGCTCGGAAGCTCTGCGACTTCAATGACCACTCCCGTTCGCGTTCACCGGAAGCACTTTCCCTAACCGTTGAGGATCCGTGACAAATGAAAATCACTGTTTCGGGTCCCGCCGCGGTGTATGACGCCGATGGCCAACAAGTCACCGCCGGCGCGCAGTTGAAGAAGCTCGACGGCGCCTGTTACGACGACGACGTTTGCTCCCATTACTTCAGCGACGCGCTGGACGAAATGGGCGTGGCGGGCGGGAATCTGCGATTGGTCTTTGACAAGCACTCCAAGCGGTTGCGTGTGGTGTCGGAGTTCCGCGCTCCACGTCGACTCAAGCTGAAAGAGCTAAAGACGCTGATCGAGGAAACACAGGCCCAGTGGAGCGACGGCATTGGCGAAGGCTGCTTTGACGCCTTGGGCGAGCAACTCGGACTGACGATCAACGTCGATCCCGCCGCCGACTACGACATTCACGAAGTCCACGCCGAACAGGTGGACGACGGCGTCAAGACTGCCGTGAAGAAACAATCGCCGTTGCTCAAGGCCGCCGAACAAGGCGACGTGGCCAAGGTCCGCAAGCTGCTGGCCCAAGGCGAACCGATCAACGCCGTCGACAAGTACGGCCATAGCGTGCTGCAAAATGCGATTCATGGCGAACATACGGAATTGGCGTTGCTGCTGGTCCGCCTGGGGGCCGACCTGCATCAGCGCAACGGTGACGACGGCCACAGCGCCCTGCACACCGCCGCCATGCGCGGCGACGGCGCCGTGCTGCGGGCGATGCTTGACCGCGGCGCCGATGTGAACCACCACTGCAAAAAGAAAACGACGCCGCTGATGTGGGCAGCCAATCGAAATTTTCCCGAGGTCGTGCGGCTGCTGGTCGAGGCGGGCGCCGACCTTGACGCCCAAGACAAGGATGGGCAGACGGCGATCATGTACACTAGCAATCTTGAGGTCGCCGCCGTGCTGCTTTCGCTGGGCGCCGATCCGCGCGTGCGTGACCGTCACGGCCGAACCGCCGCCGAAGAAGCTCGCCATCAGGCCGAGGAATGGCGGAGCATGAAGAACACCCGCCGCGCCGAGAAATACGAAAAGCTCGCGGCGTTACTCGAGGCCCAGGAAGCTAGAGTCCCTCATTCTCCATTTTGATTCGTAGCGGAAGTCGCACGATTTCCGGTTGAATCGCCTTGAAATCTTGCGAGTTCCGCGACGCGCAAGCGGTGATTATAGGAACGCCGGAATTCCACCGTTCTCCCGCACGCCTTGCATCCCTTCAACCTTCCTTACTTACCGGATCCTTTTTTATGCGGCCTTGCATTCTGGTTCTCTCGGGCGTTGTGCTCCTGCTCTCGGGTTGCTCTGGCGACCAAGAGGCGGCGGGCGGCTTGGAAGGATTCGGCCATCTGGGCGAAGCATCCGGCGACGGCGCCCGCGGCGAGTACCGATTCCATTATCCCTACCTGTTGGAAGACGGCCGCGTGGCGGTGGCGGGCATATCGCAGTTTGGCGAGAAGCCGTTGTCGCCGGCATTCCTCATCGTCGCGCGGTTGCCATCGAAAAACGCATTTCAACGCAGGGTGGATTTTTTCAGCAGCGACGGACGGCATTTGTGGAGCTTGGGTCTGGACCAGTCCGACGGCGGGAAGTGCATTGTCAAGTATGAGGCTGACGAGAAAAAACAGGAGGAAGGGTTTTGGGTCTTGGATCGGCGCTACGCCTTGGAGAATGGAGGCCGACTGTTTGCGATCGACTTGACCACCAAGCCTCCTAAGGTCACGCGGTTTCGGAATGATTTGGCGAAGGTGTTTGCCGACGCCCGTCCCACCCGCGAGCAATTCCGCGCCGCCCTGCAAAAGTTACGCGCGGAGGAACCCGTTCTTGCTTCACTCTTTGAGGAGTAGCAAACGCTCGCTCCAAGCGAAACCGGATTTCCCAAGTCCCAAGGGCGCAAGCAATTGCCCTTGCAGGTTGTGCCGGAATAAGAAAGATTGGGAACCTCGGCATGGGAACGACCTTAGCGCCCTGGTGAAATCGCGGGAGTGAGGGGCTATACTATCTCGCCCACTTTGCCCCTCCGCTGGCGTGGCGTTAGCGCCGCGATAGGAATTTCGATCGACGGAAGGACGGCCCGCATTGGTCGCCCTTCCGCAATTCACGCCTTTCTCTCCCACTCAGGAATTGTTCATGCGAAACCGTTTCTTCTTGGCGTGCGGCGGGTTGTCGCTCGCCACCTTGTTATTGAGCTTGCCTTCCGCCTGCCCTGGGCAGGAAGGCAAGCACTTTACGCAACAGCCCACTGTGGCGCCCGCCCAGGTGCGCCAACAAGCCCCGAAGCCCGAGAAAACCGAGAAGCCCGAGAAACCGGCCACGCCCGACAATCGCGTTTTGCAGGAAGGCCCGGCTGCCGAGTGGATTTGGGGGCCGAACACCGACCGCAAATACGTCTTCCGCAAGGAGTTCACCGCGCCCGAGAAGCTCAAGTCGGCGTGGCTGCTGGCCTCGTGCGATAACATCATGACGGTGTTCGTCAACGACCAGCGCGTCGTCAGCAGCAGCGAGTGGCAGCAAGCGGTGCGGGTCGACGTGCAAAAGCACCTCAAGCCTGGCAAGAACACGCTGCTGGTGGAAGGCGCCAATCAGGAAGGCGTGGCCGCTTTGGCGGTCAAGTTGGTGCTGACGCCGGCCGAAGGCAAACCGCAGTACGTGGCGACCGACAAGACCTGGCACGTGGCCGAAAGCCGCGAGGCCGAGAAATCGCTGGAAGTGACTGCCCGCGGCAAGATGGGCGTACAGCCTTGGGGCAATGTGTTCGCGACGGCCGGTTCGGCGAGCCTGTCTGGCGCCCCGCGCGACATGTTCCAGTTGCTGCCTGGCTTCCAAGTCGAGTTGCTCTACACCGTGCCTGGCCCGACGCAAGGCTCGTGGGTCTGCATCGCCTTCGATCAGAAGGGACGCATCCTCGCGAGCGACCAAGGCGACAAGGGCCTCTACCGCATTACGCCGTCCAAGCTGGGCAGCGACGAACCGACCAAGGTCGAGAAACTCGATTTGAAGATCACCGCCGCCCAAGGCATGTTGGTCGCGTTCGATAGCCTCTATCTCTCGGTCAACGGCGGACCGGGCAGCGGTCTGTACCGCGCCCGCGACACGAACGGCGACGACCAATATGACGAATTGACCAAGCTGGCCGCCTTTCGCGGCGGCGGCGAGCACGGCCCGCACGCGCTGCGGCTCTCGCCCGATGGCAAGTCCATCTACGTGGTGTGCGGCAATCACACCGACCCGCCGCAACAGATCGACGCCAGCCGCGTCCCGACCAACTGGGGCGAAGACCTGCTCTTGCCGCGCCAGTGGGACGCTCGTGGCCACGCGGCTGGTCGGCTGGCTCCCGGCGGCTGGATCGCCAAGACCGATCCCGATGGCAAGACGTGGGAGATCATCAGCGTCGGCTACCGCAATGCGTACGACATGGACTTCAACGCCGACGGCGAGTTGTTCGCTTACGACTCCGACATGGAATGGGACATGGGCAGCCCCTGGTACCGCCCGACGCGCACAACTCATGCCGTGAGCGGCAGCGAGTTCGGCTGGCGAAGCGGCGCCGGCAAGTGGCCCACGTATTACGTGGACAGCCTGCCGCCGCTCTTGAACATTGGCCCCGGCTCGCCGGTGGGCGTGACCTTTGGCTACGGGTCCAAGTTCCCGGCCAAGTATCAGAAGGCGTTGTACATTCTGGACTGGACCTTCGGCACGATTTACGCCTTGCACCTGGAGCCGGACGGCGCCACGTACAAGGCCACCAAGGAAGAGTTCGTCGCCCGTACGCCGCTTCCGCTGACCGACGCCACGGTGGGACCGGACGGCGCGTTCTACTTCACGGTGGGCGGCCGCGGCACGCAGTCGGAGTTGTTCCGCGTCACGTACACGGGCAACGAGGCGACCGCCCCCGCCAACGCCAAGGATTCCCAAGGCGCCGAGCTGCGACAACTGCGTCACCAATTGGAGGCGTATCACAAGACGGCCAGCGAGCCGGCCCAGGCGGTCGCGTTCGTCTGGCCGAATCTCAAGCACGCCGACCGCTTCATTCGTTACGCCGCCCGCGTGGCGCTGGAGCATCAGCCGCCGGCCACGTGGCAAAGCCGCGTGCTGGCCGAGAAGGACCCCCAGGCGCTCATCACCGCCGCCGTGGCGCTGACGCGCCAGGGCGACAAAGGTCTGCAAGGCGAACTGCTTGCAGCGCTGGACGCCCTCGAATTCGCCTCGCTTATCGAGCAGCAACAATTGGAGCTGCTCCGTGTGTATCAACTGGCGTTCATCCGCATGGGCGAACCCGCCCCGGCCGACGCCGCGCGGCTGGCGCAAAAGTTCGATCCGCTCTACCCGGCCGCCAGCGACGGGCTGAACCGCGAGCTGGTTCAGTTGCTGGTTTATCTGAAGTCGCCCACGGTGGTCGAGAAGACGCTGGCGGAGTTGAAGAAGCCCACTACGTACTCGCCCACTGATATTGCCGAGTTGCTCGCCCGCAACCCCGGTTACGGCGGGACGATCTCGCAGATGCTGGCCAATCATCCCGAGCTGCAAAAGGTCCATTACGCCTACACGCTGCGGAACGTGCGGTTTGGCTGGACCATCGAGCAACGCAAGGAGTACTTCGACTGGCTGGCCGAGGCGCGCACCCGCAGCGGCGGCGCCAGCTACCAGGGCTTTATCGACAACATCCGCAAAGACGCGTTGGAGAACGCTTCGCCCGCTGAACGGAAACTTCTCGAGGGCGAGATTTCGCTGGCGCCGGTTGCTACCGCGACGCTGCCCAAGCCCGAAGGTCCCGGGCGCGAGTGGACGCTGAAGGACCTAGTGGCCCTGTCGGAAGGCGGCCTCTCGGGCCGCAACTTCGAGCACGGCCAGCGCACGTTCGCGGCGGCCCGCTGCGTGGTCTGCCATCGCTTTGCGGGCGAAGGCGGCGCCACCGGCCCCGACCTGACCAACGCCGCCGGCCGGTTCAACTATAAGGACCTGTCGGAAGCGCTGGTCGATCCCAGCAAGGTCATCTCGGACCAGTACCGGGCCTCGGTCATTCAAACCGCCGACGGCAAGAGCTACACCGGCCGCGTGACCGTCGAGGACGACAAGAAGCTGACGGTGGTCGTCGACCCCGAAGACTTGACTAAGATCGTCGAGATTCCCAAGGACGCCATCGAAGTCCGCGAGCCTTCCAAAGTCTCGCTGATGCCGGCCGACCTGCTCAAGGTGCTGAGCCAGGAGGAAGTGCTGGACCTGATGGCCTACCTTCTTTCTCGCGGCAATCCGAACGATCCGATGTTCAAGTAGCAGAGAGTCGAACGCCGAGAGCGTGTAGAGAACGCAGCCGCGGGAGTTTTCCCGCGGCTGCCGCTTTTTGGCGATTCGCCAGCTACCGGGGCGTCGATTGAACAGCTAATTACAGAAAACTGCGCTAGGCCCGCAGGCGGCGCGTGACGCTGCTGGCGGTGCGGCGGGCCTGGGCGAAGCGGAGCGCCCGGGGCTTGAGACGCTGGAAGGCGTTGAGCATTTGCCGGGCGTCGTCAAACCGTTTGCGGGGGTCGGGGTCGATCGCCTTTCGCAACCACTGGATCAGGTCGGGGTGGCCCTTGCGCCGCAATCGTTCGATCCCCAGCGGCGGCCAACGATAAGGCCACTCAGGCAGGTGGCCGGTAAGCATGCGATAAATGATCAGCCCCAGCGAGAATACGTCGGACTGGAACGAGGGCCGCCCCACCGCCTGTTCCGGGGCAATGTAGCCCACGGTGCCCGAGCCAGACGCCTTGACCGTGCGCAGCACCACGCGGGCGATGCCAAAGTCGGTCAACCGCAGCCGGTTGCCGGGAAACAGGATCAGGTTTTCAGGTTTGATGTCGCAGTGGACAATCCAGTGGTCGTGGGCGTAAGCCACCGCCTCGAGCATTTGTTCCGTGTAATCGAAGGCCGTTTCCAGCGACAAGCGACTGCGGAGCCGGTCGGCCAGCGTCCGTTCGCCCAGGGCGAACACAATCACAAAATGCCCGTCAATGAACGAGGCGTTCTTCAGCGGCAAGATGTTGGGGTGGTCCAGCGTCGCGGCCAGCCGCACCTCGCGGCGGAAGAGGTCCAGCACATGGGGCGTGACCTGGTGAGGATGGGGGATCTTTAACGCCACCCGCACCCCTTCGATCGTGTCCAGCGCTTGATAGACCGCCGCAAACCCGCCATCGGCGATTTTGCGTTCGATGCGGTACTTATCGAGGCGTTGGTTCGCTTTGAACACGGTGTAGGCGCGGAGTGGCCGCGCAGGGCGGCGGCGAGAAGTAGACGACAAGGCGACATCCATCAGCTTAATCATCCGCGGGAGGCTTGGCGAATTTCAGGCAGGCGAAAACTGAGCAGGCGCAACCTTCTCTCTATATCGACCATGACGGTTGCCGGGATGCATCCGACTGTAATTTCCCATCCCGGCCGAGCCCGTGAACCAATGCACGCGGCAACTTGGCTCCATCAGGAGGCTAACGAACCCCGCTCGACATGGACGTTTCTTGCTCCGACGAGGGTAGTGGTACAGTTTGCCAATTCTTTCACTAATCCGAAGCGTTAGCGAGGACGGAAGTGCTGTCGTCGCTAACGCTTCGGGTTAGTATGGGTTCAGTAAGAATCTCGAAAGTCGCCACACTACACAACTACCGAGACAAGGTTTTGCTTGCCCGACGCGCCTGCCAGTGGTAGGTTGAACTCCTTGCTCATCTTCGGCCCTCCTGCTTAAGGAATTCTTTGTGGCCGACGTCGCAATAATCAATCCCCGGTTTGAGGTTTCTTATTGGGGCATGGAACACGCCCTGCCGCTCTTCGGCAAGAAGGCGAACCTGCCCGTGGCGTGTCTGCCGCTCTTGGCCGCCCTGACTCCGCCGGAACACCGGGTCACGCTGGCGGATGAGAACGTACAACCGCTGGATTTTGACCAGCTTGCCCGGTCCCACGTGGTCGGCGTGACCGGCATGAGCGTGCAGCGCTTCCGCATGCGGGAAATCTTGCGCGAACTAAAAGCGCGCGGCGTGTTCACCGTGGTGGGCGGGCCGTGGGTGACGGTCGACGAGGGCTACTTTGGCGACCTGGCCGACGTGATCTTCGTGGGCGAGGCCGAAGAAACCTGGCCGCGGTTCCTGGAAGACTGGCGCCGCGGCGAACACCGCCGCCGCTACGAACAGACCGACCGCACCGACATGACCCAGGTCCCTTGCCCGCGGTACGATCTGCTCCGCACCGGCGAATACATGTTCGGCAGCGTGCAGTTCTCGCGCGGGTGTCCGTTCCAATGCGAGTTTTGCGACATCATCGTCACCTTCGGCCGCCGGCCGCGGCTTAAGACCACGCCGCAGGTCATCGCCGAGGTGGAGGGACTGCGGCGGGCGGGCTTGGACCTGGCGTTTATCGTCGACGACAACCTGATCGGCAACAAGCAGGCGGTCAAGGTGCTGCTGCGCGACCTGGCGGCGTGGCAAGAGGCGCATGGCTACCCGATGACGTTCTTTACCGAGGCCTCGCTCGACCTGGCCGAAGACGACGAACTTGTGCGGTTGATGATCCAAGCCAACATCCAGAGCGTCTTCATCGGCATCGAAAGCCCGAACGAGGAATCGCTGCGAGAAACCAAGAAGCTGCAAAACGTGCGGGAGCGCGGCGGCACGATGCTCGACAAGTTGCACAAAATCCAGCGGCTAGGACTGGAAATCTGGTGCGGCATGATTGTGGGCTTCGACCATGACGACCCCAGCATCTTCGACACCCAAACGCGGTTCCTGCGGGAAGCGCGGATCGTCCATGCCATGGTCGGCATGTTGTCGGCCATTCCCAAGACGCCGCTTCACGCTCGGTTGGCCGAAGAAGGGCGATTGGATTACGGCGATCCGCCCGAGTTCGGCACGAACGTGGTCCCGCTCAAGATGAGCCGCGAGGAGCTAAGCGACGGCTATGTGCGGGTGATGCAAGAGTTGTACGAGCCGCGGGCCTACTTCGATCGGGTGGACAGTCTTTTCCTCGACCCCGAGTTCCACCCCGGCGCCGCGCAGCGCGCCGCGTGGCGCCGCCATCCCTGGAGCCGCGTCAAGAGACAAACGCTCAACGCCCTGCGGGCTGCGGTGATTTACCGCCGCCTGATGCGCCGCGTGAAATCGCCCGCGCTGCGCGACGAGTACCGCCGCCGCGTGCGGCGCGCGCTGCGCCAACATCCCGACCCGTACTACGCCTTTGTGTACGTTCTGAAGTGCGTCATGCACTATCACTATCACCAGATGCTACAAGAGTTGGCGCGGAAAGACCGGGCGCTGGTGAATACGTTTTGAGGCGTGGGGGAAATTGCAAATTAGGGATTGCACATTGAAAAATGAAGAAAAAACAATTCCGCGCGGCGGCGTAACGTGATGTAGCGTACAACAATTTGAAATTTACGATTTGCAATTTCCTCTCGGCTGCCGGCCTTGTGACCACGCGGCGCGCGGTTACGTGAGCGCGGCTTCGATGCGCTGGGCGAGCTCTTCGGCGGAGATGGCTTGGATCAGGAAGCGTTTTTGCGGCGCGGTTTCGCCCGTAAGGAGCGTGATCTGCGACTTGCGGAGGTCGAGCTTCTTGGTCAGCAGGTCGATGATCGCCCGGTTCGCCTTGCCACGCTCGGGGGCTTGTGTCACGGTCACTTTGAGCGCGCCTTCATGAATCCCTTGTAGGTCGTTCGTCCGCGCGCCGGCCTTAGCCTTGACGGCAAGGACCACGCCCTCGGCGGTAGTTTCCAGAGCGAGCATTCGTCGTCTCCTTCTCGATTCGCAAGACTCACAACCCTTGCACGCCTTTCCCGTGCGTTTATTCCAGCCCCTCGAACAGGGCCGAACCGACGCGGACCAGCGTGGCGCCTTCTGCAATCGCCAGGTCGAAGTCGCCGCTCATGCCCATCGATAGCTCGCCCAGCGAAATCTCCGGCGGGCAAGAACGGGCCAGTCGGTCGCGCAGCGTGCGGAGGGCGGCAAAGTCTTTCTGGGCCTGGTCGCGGCCGCCGACCAGCGAGGCCATCGTCATCAACCCTTGCACCCGCATGTTGCGTAGTTGGGCGATCTCGAACAACAGCGGTTCGATCTCGTCGGGCGAAAAGCCGTGCTTGGCCGCATCGCCCGAGACATTGATCTCCAGCAACACGGGGGTGGTGCGGCGCTGGCGGCCGGCTTCCTCGTCAATCTCTTGCAACAACCTCAGGCTGTCGGCGGCGTGAATCAGCGACACCCACGGCAAAGTGCGCCGCACCTTGTTGCGCTGCAAGTGGCCAATCAGGTGCCACCGCACATCCTGAAAGGGAGACAACTCGGCCTTGCGCCAGAGTTCCTGGGGCCGGCTTTCGCCCAAGTCGTGCAATCCCGCGGCGACCAGCGCCCGCATCTCGTCCGGGCCAACGTACTTGGTGACGCCCACCAAGCGCACGTCGTCCACGGTTCGGCCCGCCCGCCGCGCCGCCGTCGCGACTTGCTCCCGCACCCGCGCCAAGTTTTCCGCGATCCGCGTCTCAACGGCGCCCATTACGCTTCCACCCGTCGATGTACTCGTTTCTTACGACTCACTTCCGCCTACTCGCTGGAAATCGACACCAACTCTTCGGCAAACCCTTGCGCCGTAAACCGCGCCGCGACAAACTCGCTGGCCAGGTTCTGGCCCAGCACCGTGCGATTGGCGGCCTTGGCCAGCGAGCGATAAAACAACCATTGTTCGCGGCCGACCTGCACGCGATAACCGACCGCCACTTCGGCGGGCTGAATTTCCAGTCGCTCGGCCACCGTGAGCCGCCGCCAGGTGCGCTCCTTCTTGAACCGCCGCTTAGACAGGTCGAGAAACAAGGGAGCGAACAGCGCCCGGCCCGTGGCGGCCAGGGTCAGCGTCAAACCGTCCGCGGCGGTTTCCAGCGAACCGGCGCCGCGCTGGCGGCGCCATTCGGGCAGCGCCAGCGGCATTGCCGTCGCCAGTTGTTTGCCGCCGCGCAGCACGCCATCTCGGGTTTGCTCCTCGGGGGCAAAGACCACGCCCGGCGCCAACGGCGTCGTCAGGCGATATTCCATTGTACCCGGCGCATCGCCCAGCACGGCATCGGCGAAGAACAGAAAGGCGTCTTTGCGGGCCAGGAGCATTTGCCGCTGAACGCGCCATCCGCCCGAGAGCGGCAGTTCGACTTCCAGGTAGTCCAAATCCGCATCCGACACCCAGCACACTTGCTCCCAGTCGCCATTTGGCTCCAGGGCGTGGCCATCGACCGCCAACCGCGGCGCCCAAGCGCCCGAGAACACCACCTGGCCGCGGTTCATCAACTCGGCCGGCAACGATCGCTCGCCGTAGGCGGCTACCAGGCGGGGCGCGTCGCGCTCCACCTCGGGTTGCAAAACGCCCACCTCGGCCCATTCCGAATGAAAGGCCGGCGCGGGCAATTCGTCGCGCGTGGTTCGCCGTCGCGCGGCGGTCCGCAAGGGCAACATCGTCGCGGCCAGGCGCTCGTCCTGGGCGTCGTCGGAAAGCGCCAGCGCCGCCGCGAACAGTTCCGGCCGCCACGCGCCTTCGGCGCCAGGGGAAAGCACTTGGGCGCCGTCGGGCCGCGAAAGCTGGACCGCTCGTTGCACCAGCCAGTTGTATTGGTGGCGCGCCTCGCGCGTGAAGCATTCCTTGCCGCGCTCCCGAGCCAGCAGGAAGCACCGCGTCCACATGGCCAGCAACGGGCGCAAAAGCGGCAGTCGCTGGGCGGCGGGCACGCCTTCGCCGTCCAACAACTCCACCAATCCTTCCGACAGCGTCGCTCCCGCCGTCGCGGCCAGCCGGCGGCAAGCGTCCAACTCGGGAAACATGTAGGCCAGCGACCACGGCAATTCGCCCCCCAATAGCAGCCGACCGAGAGGGGCGTCGACCAGCGCGATGGCGGCCGCGTCTTCGGCGGCCGCGGTCAGGTGTTGAAGCACCGACCGCCAGGCGTCGGGCGTCATCACTTCGGCCAGACGCGGCAAGAGGTGCGTCCAGGCCAGGCATGCGTAGCCCAAGGTCGTGGTGTCTTCGGACGGGGCATGCAGGAGGGCTTCACTCTCGGCGGCCAGCGCTTGCAGCGCGGCGCGGTCCAACAGCGGCGCGCGGCCGGCGGCGTCCAACAGACGCGCCACTTCTGGCCCGCAGCGTTCTGGGACCGACCACGTGAGCGGCGACTTCTGGCGCGGCGCCAGTTCGCTCCACGGCCGAGGCAAGGGGCGATTCTTCAGGTGAGCGCGCCATGCTTCGGCGTCGCCGCCGGCCAGCACGGCGTCCCAGGCGGCGGACTTGCCCGACGCGGCGCGGCGCTGGGCGGAGCGATAAGGAGTTCCACGAGCGGCGTCCGGCGTGGCGGGTGGGCGATCGGGCATAGGCGGGCGGAAGGCAAAACAAATAGTGGGGCAGGCACCTTGCCATGTTCCGTGATCTTGGCGCGCGGGAAGCCATGCCCCGCGCGAAGATTAGCCCACTACCATGAATCGGATAGAATACAACAAACGGAAAGAGGTATACTACCAAGGAAGCCGCCGCATCGCTAAGGGCGGCTTGGCTGGCCCTGGGTTTACGAAGGTTCGTCCATCATGAAGCTCTCTTACCATGTTGTGTGGGTGGTTTTGGCCGGTGTCGCGGCGGGCGTCTCCTCGCTGGCGTGCGCCCAAGAGCCTGAGCCGAATGCTCCCAAACAACCCGCGTCCGCGGCGCAAGCTCCCGATGAGACGCCCGCCCCAACGCCGGCCGCGGCGCCCGACGAGTCCGGGCTAGTGCGGATTGGCAAAGACGACGCGGTCTGGATTCACCCCCAGCGAAAGCTCGTGGTCGTCGAGGGGAGAGTCGCTTTCCGCGATGGTTTTCTGGAATTGTTCGCTTGTCCCCAGGGCACCAAGGAACATGAATCGCTGGTGGCCGTCGAGAGCAAGGCGTTCGTGGTCCATGCGGCGCTCTTGGCCGTGGGGGCCAAGCCAGGACAACCGGTGCAGTTCGATCCGGTGTACCGGCCCGCGTCGGGAACGATCATCGACATCCACGTTCTCTGGCGTGACGCGGACGGCAAGAAGCAAACGGCCCGCGCCCAGGAGTGGGTTCGCAACACCAAGACGCAAAAAGAAATGGACCACGATTGGGTCTTCGCCGGAAGCGGCTTTTGGACCGACGAGGACACCGGCACGAAGCACTACTATGCCGAGCAGGGCGATTTAATCTGCCTGTCGAACTTCTCGACCGCCACACTGGACCTGCCCATCGCCAGCTCGCAATCGAACGATCAACTTCTGTTTGAGGCTTTTACCGAACGCGTACCGCCCAAGGGAACGAAAGTGCGGCTGGTGCTCGTCCCCCGCCAACCCAAGGCCGCCCCGGCGGAAAAGGTCGAAAGCGCCAAGGAGAAGCCCAACGCCGGTTGAACGAAGGAGAATATCTCAGAGGTTGTGAACCATTCCGTAGCGGCGTGACGCGAGCGCCGCCGCTACGAGGATGTGACAAGGCATTCACAACTCCCCAGAGGCTTGCGCCCCTTCGGGGCAAAGAACCCTTTGCCCACAGTCGCGCCTAACCCAACCTCTCGTTCTCTTTCGACCTTCGATTCTTCCCCGTTAGTGCTCGCAGTCCATGAGCTTTTCGCCGGTGACTTGCTCCATGATCCAGGCGTCGAGGTCTTGGAGCATGGTGGTGGTCATTTCGTCATCGGAGGGATACTGGCGCAGGGCGACCTGCAAGCCCGCCGTGTGAAATAGCTCCAAGTCGCGGCACATGGCGTCGACCGAGTAGCATTGGCTGTCGCGGCCGTGCATCATCAGCAGCGGCAAGCGGCGCACTTCGTTCAACCGCGCCAAGGGCTGGAGGCCGCGGGGAAAACCGCCGCACAACGTGGCGGCGCCGGCGAAGCTGCGTGGATGCCGCATCGCCACGCGCAGCGCCATGGCGCCGCCGTCCTGGTAGCCCGCCAAAAAGATGCGCTGGCGGGCGACATTCAAGCGGGCTTGGGCGGCTTCGATCGCGTCGAAGATCACGCGCTCGGCGTGGGCGATGCCAGCATAGGATTGCTCCCACACCCGGCCGGCCGCGCGCGGCCCGACCGCCGCATGGTTGCGAAGGCTGACATGGGGCATGACGCGCTCCAGTTGCGTTTCGTCGCCGCCGGCGCCGTGCAGCCAAACCACCAAGGGGTAGGCGTAATTCTTCTCATAATGCAGTGGCGTAAATAGCCGATAGGGCAAGGCGCGCGGCGCGGGGCCTTGAAGCAGCGACAACTTGGCCGGCGGCGTGGTCGGCGTGCTCGGCTTGGCCGTCATGGGTCGAGAGGCAATGCGATTCATGGTGGTCCCTAAGTGCGGGAAGACAAACAAAAACCGAATCCCCGGAAAAGGGGGAAACCGCCGGACCCGGAGGGCGGACGAAGAGAGATAAGACGAAGATGCGAATCGGAGGACAACGCCCCGGTCATCGGCGTCGCGTCGGGAAATGGAGAAACCGTCGTCACTGGACCGCGCAAGCGCGGCTTGTTCTGCCCGAGGTAGTGCGATGGCGCCCTCAAAATACAGCTCCCACGCGGTGATGAATCCTCGCGATGCTGCTATGGTTTGAGGTTTTATTCCGCGAACCCCAGCATGTCAACACCAACCGGGAAGAGGGAAGAATCGCGTGCTAAGAGCAGAAAGCCAGAAGTGGAGGTGAATGCCAGAACCTTGGGGTTCCCCGCATTCCCGCACTCGACTCTTCGCTCTTAGCCCTCGACTCTCTGCTCCCTACTGCCCCATCAACTCGTTCATCTTGGTGACGAGTTCCTTGACGGCGTTGACGCTCTTGCGGAAGTCGGCTTGCTCCTGCTCGCTTAATTGCAATTCAATGATCCGCTCCACGCCGCCGGTTCCTAGCACCACGGGCACGCCCACATAGTAGCCGCCCACGCCGTACTCGCGGTCGCAATAGGCGGCGCAGGGGATGAGCCGCTTCTTGTCGCGGACGATGGCTTCGACCATTTGCGCGCACGCGGCGGCCGGGGCGTAGTAGGCGCTGCCGGTCTTGAGCAGATCGACGATCTCTTTGCCGCCGTCGCGCGCCCGCTGAATGATCTCTTGCAGGCGTTCGTTGGGAATGAGCTGCGTCACGGGAATGCCGCCCACGGTGGTGCAGCTTGGCAGGGGGACCATCGTGTCGCCGTGGCCGCCCATGAGCATGGCCGAGACATCCTCGACGCTCACGCCCAGTTCCATCGCCAGGAAGGTGCGGTAGCGGGCCGTGTCCAACACGCCGGCTTGTCCCAGCACGCGTTGCGGCGGAAACCCAGTGACCTGCAAGCATCGCTGGACCATTGCATCCAGCGGGTTGCTGACGACGATCACCACCGCCTCGGGGCTGGTGCTTTTAATCTGCTCGGAAACGGCGGTGACGATCTTGGCGTTGGTGCTGAGCAGATCGTCGCGGCTCATGCCCGGCTTGCGCGGTATGCCGGCGGTGACCACCACCACGTCGCTGCCGCGGGTATCCTCGTAGCTGGTCGTGCCCACAATGTTGGAGTCAAAACCGATAATGGGCGAGGCTTCCATCAGGTCGAGCGCCTTGCCGCGGGGCATGCTCTCGGTTTGCGGAATATCGACCAGCACGATGTCGCCCAACTCCAACGATGCACACCAATGGGCGGTTGTGGCGCCCACATTCCCGGCGCCGACGATCGTGATCTTGGCTCGCCTCATGACCTGCTCCCTTTTCGCTTGGCGGAACGCAACGGACCGTAAAGGAGTGAATATGAGGCGCCGGCGCGACAAGTCAAGAGGGTTGACAGAGCCAGGAGCCAGGAGGCGCGAAAGATTCGCAACGCCACGGGCAATTGCCAGAGACCAACGGTCTCCGGAGGGTAGCGCGCCAAGCCCATTCGCGACGAAGAGGGCAATAGCTAGCCTCTGAAGGGCGACGCGCCGATCAACTCGCCAACAACAAGGAAGGGGCAATCGCGCCCCTCCCGCCATTACTCTTTTGGCTCATCCTCCGGCTCATCCCCTTTCAACTCATCCTCCTTCAGTCCCTCCTCTTTCAGCCCACTAAAATCGGGGCCGGATGACGCTTCCAACTGGTCCAGCGGCGGGGGTTGGTCGAGCTGGTAGCGGCGCTCGCGATCTTGGCGCTCCACGGCGGCGTCCTTGCGCCCGGTGGTCCAGACCCAGAGCCACGCCAGCCCCAGCCCCGCCACAAACACGACCGCCGCCGCCGATCCAAGAATGCCCAAGTCCATCGACGGTTCGGGCAATAGCTCCGGAACGCGGCCAATAAGCATGGGGCTAAGCTGCGTATCTCGGCCGCCGTGGCGCTTCATGAACTCGGTCTCGTAGGCCCAGAGCTTGAAATAGAACGCGGGCACGCGCACTTGCCGTTCGACGATCTCGTCAGGCTCCACGCCCTCGGGCAATTCGGCGACGCAAAAGATGACCGGGAAATAATTGTTGAACACGGGCGCGTCTTCGCCTTCGCCCATGCGAATCACCTGGTTCTCCAGCGGCACGAACACGTCGATCTCGTAATAGTGATCGATGCCGAACCGCTCTTGAATGTCGCTCTCGCCCACGCGAATCTTCTGCACGCGCCGGGCCTGCCCCGAGAGCGCGTAGACCTGGCCGCGCGTGTCCCGCGGCTTTTGCAACAGCGACGCCAACTCGGCTTCAGTGGAGGCGTTCCGGCGGAGCGCTTGCGGGTCCACCCGGCTTGCCGCGTCGAGCATTTGATAGAACGGTTCTCGCTCCAGCGCGGTAATCGCGCGGCGATCGAGAATGCGATCGAACTGCCCGATGTCTACGCCCAGCGACGCCAGCAGCACATGATCCTGCATGACGCCCAGTTCGGCGTTGGGTTGATCGGGATGCCACGCCACGCGGTCGCACACCACGAGCAACTGCGGCTGGCCGTCGTCGGTCTGGCCCACCTTGAGCAGCAATCCGTCCACGCTTGCCGCGTAGTCCACGTCTTCGCCCACTTTCCACGCCCGCGGCAGCCACCGCGAGCAGACCAGCGCGGGGACGGACGTCTGATCCACGTCGAATGAGACACGGTAGAAGTGGTCGAACTCCAACAACCGCGCGACTTCGGGCAGCACCGCTTCTTTCTCGATGCGCTGGACGCGGCCGTTCAATCGCACGGAGGTGGCGCGGTAGTCGCCGGGGTTGGCCACGATCTCTTCCCAGGTCACGTCCTTGAGCCGCCAGCGGAGGAGTTCGTCGCGCTCAAAGCGCGGGATGCGGTAGAGGATGCGGTACAGCGTTTCGTATTCGTCCGCGTGGAGCGGTCGTCCATCGGCGAAGCGGTCCAGAAAACTCGAATCGATGTTGAACAAGTCCAGCAGTTGCTTTGGTCCAGCGACTTCCTGCACCGGCAACTTGGGTGGTCCCATGGGCGTTTGCGCCCAAGGCGGGGAGTCGCCGCGCGGGACCGAAGTCGGCTGTTCCGGCTCTTGGGCCAACGCCCCCCAGCCAGCCAACCCAGTGCAAACCAGGAACACGGTCAATCGCAGGAAGCTCATGACTTGGACTCCTCGGAGTTGAGGCGACGGAGCGTTTCGCGAATGTCGATCGCCGGATCGTTTTCTTCCAAGGACTTGAGCCGGGCTGCAAACTCCTCCGCCGACGACGTGTAAGCGCGGGCTTTAGCCGAGCGCCCGCGCCCTTGCCAGAAGGCGAACAGCGCGATCGTCGCTCCCACCGCCGCCGCGCCCAACAAGTACATCGCCAGCGCGATGGGATGAAAGGGATCAGGCTCGGGAAGCACGACGGGCGGCGTCCACTGCGGCTTCTGGGCCAACAGCAACGGCGCCAGGCGCATGCCGTCGTGAGCGCGGTACGCCCAGCACTTGAAGAAGTAGCCGGTGAACTCCACTTCGGTTTCCAAGGGTGTCGTGCCGCGGTCCAGGTCTTTATCCTTGATCGGCGGAAAATTGGGAGGCACGTCCAAAGAGTAAATCGCGATGGGCGAATTCGGGCCGCCCGCCGGCGCGATCCAAAACACGTAGTAATGCTCGACGCCGTACCAATTCTTCGGCGCCCGTACGCGATACGCCAGTTCGGCCGTGCCGCGCACCGTGACCAACTTGCCGCGATACTGCTTGGGTTGCTCGAAGAGTTGAATGAAGCCGACGCGGCCGGTGGACGCTTTTTGGGCCTCGTTCCAGGGCATATTGTCGAGCTTTTCCAAGAGCCGGAACCAGGCGTGGCGTTCGTCGGAACGAAACACCGAGAAGTCTCGCACCTGGGCCAGGGTAATCCGGTCCAGCGAGTCTTGCACGCCCGTCAGCGCTTGCCGATGCTCGGGCGATAGTTCGGATTCGGTTTGGCCCGCGGCCTTCAAGGCCGGCAGGATCGTCCTGCGCCATTCCAGTTCCAACGTTTGCACGGCTGCGTGCCAGGAGGCCAATTGCTCGTCGCTGAGTTTGTCCCGCGCGTCGATCAGGTAGCGAAACGCCTCTTGCAAATACGCGTCCCAATTCTGTTCCAGTTGCTCTAGGACCGTCGGCCAATGTTGCGCCGTATCTTCGTCGGGCGGTTGCCGGTCGCGGATCGCCTTGAGCATCTTGCGTAGGCGTTCATCGTCGTCCGAAGCCAGCCCGCCCAGCACGCGCGACCAACCGTCATCGCGCGATCGTTGCAGCCGGGTGTCGGGCGAGGCCTCGCTGGCGGACTGCGCCGTGGCGTCCTCGGCGTCCGGTTGCCAGCGCGGCTCGCCCGGCGCGGTGATCACGTCTGGGGCGCGGGTCACGTCGGGCGCGGTGCGGAGGCGGGTGTCGATGTCGCGCGAACCCCCCTCCACCTCGTCGTCGGTCAGGGGCGGACCGCCCGCGAACTCGGGTCGTCCTCCCCACAGCCAATACCAATTGCCAGGCTTGGCGGCCTCGAACATCAAAGTCACGATCAGCATGAACATGGCGACCAGCATGAACAAGCGAATCCGCACACGCCGCGAAAAATAATTGGGGGGCGGTCGGCGAGATGGCTTTTCGTCCTGGGAATCGCGGGCGGAAAAACGCATGAGCGCAAAAAGGTCAGAGAATTCCGAGGAAGTTAGAGAAGAACATCCACAATTGATTCTAATGCACTTTCGCTTCCAGCGGGGTTGGTTATTCGTTCTTTCGCGCAAGTCCTTGAATTCAAAGAAATAGGAGCGGTAAGATAAGAGTGTGGCCCCGGCGTGGGGAATAACTTTTGCGCAGTAGCGCGAATCTCTCATCGCTTGGCAGGCCGGGCAAGTTCGTCCCCGGATTCGTCCGGAAATTGCTGAGGACACCCGTTTTGGCGCTCACGCAGGAGCAATTTGACGCCCTGGTGGAAGAGCATGCGCCCGCCCTCTATCGCACGGCGTTTCGCCTGGTCGGCGATCGCCATGAGGCCGAGGACATGGTGCAAGAAACCTTCCGCTCCGCCTGGAAAAGCCGCCATCGCTACGAAGAAGGTCGTGGTGACCGGGCTTGGTTGGTGTCGATTTTGCGCCGCCGCGTGGTGGACCAGTGGCGGAAACGCCGCAACCTCCGCATAATTTCCAGTGAATCCCCTCCTGACGTGGGCGTGGAAGGCGAAGACCCTTTGGCCCATCAATACAGCGACGAAGTGCAGCGGGCGCTCAACCAACTGGACGATAAGTTGCGTGAGACGCTGCTCTTGGTTGTTGTGGGGGAGTTGACCCATCAGGAAGTCGCGGACGAATTAGAAATCCCGCTGGGGACGGTGCTGTCGCGCGTCAGTCGCGCACGGCGGCGTCTTCGCGAGTTGCTCGCCGCGTCAAGCGTCTTCTGATGTCCGCCAGCCCGATTTGACCTGATGGGCACAAAATTTGCGTAAAGCCGGCCGCACCGATCAACGATGATTGTTTGTTCTTCGTGTTTCCCCAAAACCTGACGACCTCATTTGACGGGCTTCGCACCTGGCGATTCCCGTTTGTTCTATGTCCGATCCCTCCCGCGATACTTGGCTCGATGCGCAACTCCGCGGAACTCCGCTTCCGGAGGAGTTCCTTGAGCAACTGCGCGCGATCGCCCGAGAAGGCGAGGCGACCACCCACTGGAGTGACGCCGCCCTAGATCGCGCCTTGCTGAACGTGGCCGTGCCCGCAGATTTGGCGGCGACCGTGCAGGGAGTGGTGGCCGAGGAGCGATTCGACGAGACGCTGCGCGACGTGGTGGTTCCGCCGGTTGTGGTCGCTCGCGCACGGGTCATTCCCGACGTGCGGCGCCGGGTTCCCGTTTGGGTGCGGGTAGCTGCGGCGGTTCTTCTCGTTTTTGCCGTGGAAGCGTCTTACCTTACAGGCATTGTGGCCGTGACGGTGGCTGGTCGTTCCACCATCCCACCCGAACGAAGTATTGTGACCGTTGACCTGGGGCCGTTGGAATTAAAAGGAAATTCCGCGGAAGATTCTGCGCTCTCGATCGTTATCGATGAAGGGGTGGTCCTGGCTGAGCCTCGGCGGCAGGAAGACGAGATCGCCTTGGCGCAGTTCGATGCCACGCCGTCGCTTGGTCCGGCTGGGGAGTTAGCTTTGGCCTTTGAGTCAGGTTTTCGTCCGCTTCAAAATGTCATTTTGGCGCGGTGGAAACCGCTTGGCGCCCAGTGGGCCGACGACGCGCTGCCGAGTCTCGAAACCGCGCCGGCCGTGGCGGCGCACGGGGTTGAGCCGCCGTTGGTGCGGGGCTTTGATCGCGTGTTTTTGCACAAGTACGGCGTGTTTCCCGTGGTTGATCCGCGCGCGCATCCGGTTTTGGCGGTGTCTTCGGTCCCGCTCTCCACGTCGTCGGCAAGTTTTGATCTCACGGAGCGGTTGGTTGCGGAAAACCGCATTCCCGACCCGCGTGACGTGCGTTTGGAGGATTTTCTGGCGGCCTTGGACTACGATTTTCCCTTGCCCCAAGCCAACGAGATCGCCATCCGGACGGCCGCCGGGCCTTCCGTGTTTGGGAATACGTACCGAGGACTTCGACCCCAGTTATTGCAAATTGCGGCACAGGCGGGGCCAGATGGAACACGCGCCACGCCCGCCACCCGCCTGACGGTGGCCCTGGATATTTCCGCCAGTATGGACTGGAATGGCCGGATCGAAATGGCGCAGCGGGCCTTGGCGGGGTTGCTGGAACATTTTGGCCCGCGCGATCGTTTGGACTTGGTGGCGTTCAACGAGGAGGTGGTTTGTTTAGTCGATGAAGCCTCGCGGGACGACCGCCCCAAACTGCTGGAGACGCTCCGCGGAATTCGCCCTCATGGGGGCACGAATCTCGATGCGGGACTTCGCGAGGCGGTCGGATTGTCGTTTTCGGGGCAGGGTGAACGTACCGCCGCGCGGCGAATCGTGCTATTGACCGATGGCCGCATGGGCTTGCCGCCTGCCGAGTCCGAACGCATTGAGTCCTTTGTTCGGGAAGCGGCGGGGCAAGGGGTGCGTCTGGATGTGATTGATCTGAGCCAACAGGACGAATTTCCCGACTATTTGCAACGCATGGCGAGCGCCGGGGAAGGCCAAGTGCGCCGGGGCGATAACGCCGAGCAAATTCGCTGGGGACTGGTCGAAAGCCTCTTGGGGCATTCGGCGATGGTCGCGTCCCAGGCGGCGCTTCAAGTCAAGTTCAACCCCGAGGCCGTGGCGGGGTACCGGTTGCTGGGGCACGAGCCGGGACTGGTTCGGCTTCCATCGGACGAAACGAGTCTTGGAGGGTTGCGAACCTTGCAATCTGCGACGGTCTTATACGAAGTCTGGCTGGCGCCCGGTCCGACCGACGACGTGGCCACTGCGGAATTGTCGTGGCTGGATCCGAGCACCGGGCAATCGCGGCGACAGGTCCAACGAGTTAGCCGCTTGCAATTTTCCCCGTCGTTGGCCGAGGCGCCGTTGTCGCTGCAAGCCGCGACCGTTGCCGCGCAAACGGCGGAAGTGCTTCGCCATTCGGTCTTTACTCCGGCGGGGAACCGGGATTACGGGAATATTCTGAACGTTGCGTCCGAAGTAAATTCCAGTCTGACGCAGCAAGCGAGTTTTCGCCGGTTGGTAAATCTGATTCGGCGCCTGGATGAGCGGCAGACTCGCCAGGATTTGTAGTCGAAGCGGAGGGTGGCGCCGCTCCCAAAGGGTCCGTTCCAGCCCCCGGCGCTGTACTTGCCTAATCGCAATAGACGTCACCGCGTGCCGCCCATGGGCTAACCCTTCCTAGATTTTGGCCGGCAAAGGTTGCAGGGCGGCATCGGACGTTATAACTTAGCAATTAACACTCCTTTCGTCCCGTTTTCTCGGGATCGCCGACCGCATCTTGCGGAAGCCTCAAAAGGATCTCGCAATGAAACGACGTAGCCTTGTTTCAAGGCGCCTACCGATTGGTTTTTTCGTGATTTTCTCGCTGGTTCTGACTGCTCCCCTGGGAGCGGAAGAGCCGGCGGTGGAGTTCTTGGAAAAGCTTCGCGAGCGGCGCTATTACGACATGGCGCTGGAATACTTGAGCCGTATGGAGACCAGCGCGCTGACCTCCTCGGATTTCAAGAGCATTATTGAGTACGAGCGTGGGGCCACGCTGGTCCAGCAAGCCGGCGGCACGCGCGACCTGACGCAACGCGCCAAAATTCTCGACCAGGCCCAGCAAACGCTGGATGACTTTCTCAAGAAGAACACCGGCCACGATCTGGCCTCGGCGGCCCGCAGCCAGCTTGGCAACGTGATTGTCGAACGGGCGCGGATGCTGGTCGAGAAAGCCAAGGCGCCCGGCGCCGCCAACTCGGCCGCCATGCTGACCGAAGCCGCCAAATTGTACGACGAGGCGTTTAAGGTCTTTGAGAACTCAAAAAACGCCATTGCGGAAGAGCTGAAAGGTATTCCCAAGGTTCTCGACACCAAGGACAAAAAACAGGCCGCCTTGGTCGAAAAGCGCGACCAATTCCGCAAGGATTACTTGCAAGTCAAGCTCCTGGCCGCCGCGGTGCTGGAAGAAAAGGCCGACACCGCCAAAGCGGGCGCTAAGGAGCAAAAAGACATGCTCTTGGCCGCCGCCAAGGCCTATCAAGATATTTATGAAGATTATCGTACTTACGTAGCGGGGCTTTACGCCCGCATGTATCAAGGACGTTGCCACCAGAAGGCCAAGGATTTCAAGGAAGCGTTGACCTTTTACAACGACTTGCTGGAACAGCCGGACGAGCCGGACGCCTTCCGCGCGGTGAAGACCAAGACGCTGTTGTTGGCGATGGACTGCTGGCTGGATCCGTCGCAAAAGAAATACGTGGAGGCGATCACGCAAGGCAGCGGCTGGCTCGACAAGGCCCGTCCCAACGAGACCAACGATCCGGAATGGCTCGCCCTGCGGCTGCTGGTGGCTAAGGCGTACAAGCAACACGCCGAGAGCCTGGACAAGGCCGACAAGAAGCGCGACGACAGTTACAAAGAAGCAACCCGTCTAGCGCAAGTCGTCGCCAAGCAAGACGTTGACCGAGACGCCAAGAAGCAAGCCGAAGAACTGCTGGCTACGTTGCCCACCACGCGCGGCGCCGCGGGCACATCGGAAGAAGAAATCGTTCCTCGCAACTTCGCTGAAGCCCGCACCGCCGGCAACGACGCCCGCGAGGAAATGACCAGCGCTCAAACCGTGGTGAAGCTGATCGGCCCGAAAGTGGCGGCCGAAAAAGACGCCAAAGTCAAAGAGGACTTGAAAAAGCAGGTCGACGACGCCCAGGCCCGGGTCATCGCCAAACGCGACCAGGCGCTCCGCTATTACCGCAAGGCGCTGGAGTTGGCGGCGAACGAACCGGAACTGACGCTCGATGACCTGAACATCATCCGCTACTTCCTATGCTATCTGCACTACCTGCGAGAGGAGTACTACGACGCCGCGGTGGTGGGCGAGTTTGTCGCCCGCAAGTTCCCGTCGCACGTCGGCGCCAAGCCTTGCTCCAAGATCGTCATGGCGTGCTATATCAAGTTGTTTAATATGCCGGCCGACGCCGGCCGGGACTTCGAGGCCGACCAATTGGTGGCCATTTGCGACTACATCACCAAGACCTGGCCCGAAGCGCCCGAAGCGTCGGATGCGCTCAACACGCTTATTCCCTTCATGATTAACCGCGGCGAGTTGGATCGCGCGGAGCAGTACCTGGCCCAGATTCCCGCCGATTCGCCCCAGCGCGGCGACGCCGAGTTGAAGACCGGCCAGGCTATGTGGAGCGCTTACCTGATTGGCATGGGGCAACTGCACAAGTGGCGGCGGCCCGTCGAGGACGGCGGCGAGGCGGCTCCGGCCGGGACCGATCTGGCGAAGCGTGAGCAAGAGTTGGAGGAGTTGAAGCAACGCGCCCAAAAAACTCTTGCCGACGGCGTGGAGCGGATGCGGCAAGCCAACAAGATTGATCGCACGTTGGCGTCGGCCGCGTTGTCGCTGGCGCAAATTTACGTCGATACCAACCAAGCCCCGAAAGCGATTGCCGAGTTGGAGCACCCGCAAATCGGCGCCTTGACCCTGGTCAAGAAAAACGATCCCGCCACGCAGCGCGAAGGCTATGCGCAGGAAACGTACAAGACGGCCTTGCGGGCGTATATCGGCTCGTTGCCCACGGCCACGAACCCCAGCGAGGTGATGGACAAGGCCCGCGGCGTGATGGACGACCTCAAGAACGCGGTGCTCACCGATCCCGAAGGCCGCAGCAAGCTCGTGGCCATTTACGTCAGCCTGGCCCATTCGGTCAAGCAGTCGATCGACTTGGCCGAGTCCGACGAGGCCAAGAACGCGCTGTCCAGCGGCTTCGAGACGTTCCTGCGGCAGATCGGGCAGGAAAGCAACGACGTGAACACCCTGAACTGGGTGGCCGTCACCTTCCAGAACCTGGGCGAGGCGTTCGACAACGGCAAGAATCCACCGCCCGCCAAGGCCCTGGGTTTCTACAAGGAATCGCAGTCCACGTATGAAGGGATGCTGAAAAAAGATCAGGCCAACCCGAGCTTCTTGGAAGATAAGATTGCCGACCACGTGATGGTGGAGTTGGCCAAGCTCAAGCGGCGCCTGGGCCAATACGAAGACTCGCTCAAGCTGTTCGCCAAGGTGCTGGAGCGCAACCGCACCATGCTTACCATCCAGGTGGAAGCGGCCCAGACTTACCAGGAGCGCGGCCGGGCCGAGCAGTCGGCTTATTATAAGAAGTCGATCACCGGCGGTTTCCCCGACGACAAAAAGCAGGACATCATCTGGGGTTGGAATCGGCTGGCGAAGATCGTGCAGAACCACCCGCAGTATCAAACCTATTTCTTCCAAGCCCGTTACAACGCTGCCAAGGCGCTCTTCGATTATGGCCGCAAGGAGAAGAAGCGGGACGACATGGAAATGGCCAAAAAGTATCTTCTGGTCACACAAAAGCTCTACCCAAATTTGGGCGCGCCCGCGTTGTCCGAATGGGGGCCTAAGTACACCGACCTGCTGACCGACGTGCAGAAGGCGCTCGGCGAGAAACCGCCCTACGGCTTCCCCAAAGAAGAATCGGAGAAGAAAACCCCCGCCCAAACCGCCAAGCGGGAATAGGGGGTGGTCGTCGTCGCCCGGGTTCTCGGGCTAAGGCGAAGATCGGTTCGATCGCGGGAGTTGTTCCTTTCCATTCAACTGCAAGTCTCACTTACTTATCAACGTCATGAAAAAGCATCTTCTTCCTCTGCTTCTCGCGCTGGCCGCCTTGGCGCCCCAAGCGGCCTGGGCGCAGTTCGATCAGATTTACGGCGAGCGCGGCACGCCCACCCGCGGCACGGTGGTGAACACCAGCCCGACCGAAATCACGATGCAAACCCCGGCGGGCAACCAAACCTTCGCCGTGAACGCGGTCAAGCGCGTCACTTTCGACGGCGAACCAAACGAACTGGGCCGCGCCCGGCAAGCGTTGCTCGCCGGCCAACTGGAACAAGCCCAAGCGGACCTTCAGAAGGTCAACGTTGCCGAAGTCGGCCGCGAGATCATCAAGCAAGACGTCCAATACTACTTGGCCTACGCCGAGGGCAAGCTGGCCCTAGCCCGCGGCGGCGATAAGAACAAAGCCGCGGCCGACATGAACACGTTCTACCGGGCCAACCCCGGCAGCCATCATCACTTTGAAGCCGCCGAGCTTCTAGGCGATCTGGCAATGGGCTTGGACAAGCCCGACGTGGCGAAGATCTTCTACGACGAGTTGGCCAAGGCTCCCTGGGCGGAATACAAGATGCGGGCCTTTGTGCTCGGCGCCGACGCCTTGAAGGTCAAAGGCGACTTCGCCGCCGCGCTGGCCGATTACGAGAAAGTGATCGGCGCCAGCATCGACACTCCCGAAGCCAGCCGCCAGAAGTTGATTTCGCAGGTTGGCAAGGCCGAATGTCTGGCCAACACGGGCGCCCACGAAGAGGCGATCAAGATTTGCGAGGCGATTATCAAGGACAATCCCTCGACCGACATGGAGTTGTTCGGCCGCGTTTACAACGCCTTGGGCACGGCCTACGTCAAGGCCAACAAGCCGCAAGACGCCGCGCTGGCGTTTCTGCACGTCGATACGTTGTTTTTCGGCGATCCCAACCAGCACGCCCAAGCGCTCTACTACCTGAGCGACTTGTGGAACCAGTTAAACCAGGCGGACCGAGCTTTGGACGCCCGCACCAAGCTCAAGAACTTTTACGCCGGCACCCGCTGGGCCAGGATGCGATCGTAGCGGGAGCGTCACGCGGAATAAAAAAACGTTTGCTTGCAGAATGGTCTGCCGCAAACCACAATCTTTCACACCCCCCATTCTCATCGCTTAACTGTTTTTGGAGCCGACCATGTTGCGAAGCAGGTTTATTCTGTCCAAGATTTCTCTGTGCGGTCTGACCGCCTTGATGATGTACGGCCTGGCCACCGTCTGCGTGAATGCCGTGATCGCCCCGTCGGTCGCCGTGGCGCAAGACGAAGACGTGGCCGACGAGCCCGCAGCGGCCGAGAGTGGATCCTCCACCAATCGCCAAAGCTATTTGGGCTGGATGTTCAACGCCTTGGGTGTCCGCTACACCATCGCGTTTCTCGCGCTGTCGTTTACCGGCGTGGCGCTGTTTGTGATGAACGTTCTTACCGCCCGGCGCGAGGCGATCTGCCCCTCCCACCTGGAGGAGACCTTCGCCGCACACCTGGACAACAAGCAGTACCAGGAGGCGTTTGAACTGGCCAAGACCGACGAGTCGTTCTTGGGCAACGTGCTGGCGGCCGGCATGTCGAAGCTCTCGCAAGGTTACGACCACGCGATCGAAGCCATGCAGGAAGTAGGCGAAGAAGAAAACATGAAGTTGGAGCACCGCCTGAGTTACATGGCGTTGATCGGCAGCATCGCCCCCATGGTGGGCCTGTTGGGCACGGTGGACGGGATGATTGGCTCGTTCTCGGTGATCGCCAATAGCAGCGCCCAACCCAAGCCTTCGGAACTGGCCGCCGGTATTGCGACGGCCTTGTTCACGACGTTGGTGGGTCTGGTGATCGCCATCCCCGCGATCGCCGCGTATAACATCCTCAAGAATCGTGTGTCGCGGCTGGTGCTGGAAGTCGGCATCGTCAGCGAAGATTTGCTCAGCCGCTTCCAGGCCTTCTCGGGCCAAGGGAAGTAACTTGCGGTTGCATCCCCGGCGCAACGTGCTCCTACGTTGCGCTGGTAAGACTTTCACGCGCGGTGACGCCCTGGCGGCGTGACGCGCGGGGCGAAATCCGCTTTCACCATTCCAGACGTCGGACCGACGTACGATTATGAAGGTTGCTAAACGACAAAGCAGTGGGATCATGGAAGGCGATATTACGCCCATGATCGACATGGCGTTCCAATTGATCGCCTTCTTCACGGTGCTCATCAACTTCACCGAGGCCGACCAGAACGCGAAGATTCAGCTTCCCGAAAGCGAGTTGGCCAAGCCGCCCGAGGGACCGCTGGAGTACCCGATCACGCTGCACCTGACCAAAGAGGGTAGCGTGATTATTGGCGGCGAGGAAGTTTACATGGAAGGCTTGCGCCCCTATCTGGTCAAGGAATCTGACGTGCTGGCGCTTCAGGGCCGGCCGCAATCCGAAGCCACGATCATCATTCGCGGCCACAAAGACGCCAAGACCGGAGACGTGCAAGAGCTAATTAAAGTCTGTCAACAAAACAGCTTTGAGAAGTTCGCCCTGCGCGCCCAGGAAAAAGTTGAATGACGCGCTGCGCCCCTCGTGCGCGCAGCGTCAACACCGCTAACGTAGGGTGGGTCGTGAAGACTTGACCCCACCCCTAACAAGATCAACTGCTACGCGGCGCCCCCCGCCCCGCTTCAAAGAATTCGCCCCCACTCGGGAAGTTACGTTTGCCATGAAAGTTCGGCATCAACGATCAAAAGAAGAAATCAAGCTGGAAATGACGTCGATGATCGACATCGTGTTCCAGTTGCTCACCTTCTTCATTATGACGTTCAAGATCGTCTCGCAAGAAGGCGACTTCAACATCAAAATGCCGCTGGCCGCGCCGCGGGGAGGCGCTATCGACGACCAATTGGTCCCGCCCATCAAGGTCCGGCTCCAGGCGGGCAGCGGCGGCGAGTTGGCCAGCATCGGCATGAACCAGCGCACCTTGGGCAGCTTCCAGCAACTGCACGAGGAAATCATCGGCTTGGTCGGAACCGATAGCCCCGCCGGCGCCGAAGGCGCCGAAGTCGAACTCGATTGCGATTACAACCTGCGGTACGAGTACGTGATCGAAGCCATCACGTCGGTCTCCGGCTATCGCGACCGCGCCACAGGTGAGGTCGTCAAGTTGGTCGAAAAGATCAAGTTCGCCCCCCCCAAGAACCCGCCTAGCTAAGACGCTCTGACAAAACACCAACCCAACGCGCAAGCGAGGCTCTTTCTCTTTGTTTTCCTTGCTTGCGCGTCGGGTTCGGGTGGGTTTTGTCAGAGCCTTTTTGCGCCGCTTGCAGATGCGCGCTTGAAACGGCGAGGTTCGGTCGCCGGGGAAGCGAACCTCTCGCCGTAACGCTAAAGGAATGGCGCTTTCTCGCTATCAACGCAACCTCGTCCTCTCCGTGACGTTCATGGCGGTGGCGTTGCCATTCCTGGCGCCGGCGGCCGTGCGTTGCTTGCGGTCGATGTACACCTCGCCCAGCGACTGGGCGCCTCCTTCGCATCGCGAACGGCAAGAGTACGAAGCGTTTATCCGCGCCTTTGAGCGCGAGGACGCCATTGTCGTCGCCTGGCCCGGTTGCACGGTGGACGACCCGCGCCTGGCGCGGCTGGAAGCATCGCTGGCGGCTCAAACGTCCGAACTTCAGGGCGGTTCTTCACCGCTCATCGAGCGTGTGATCTCGGGACCGTCCCTCCTTGCGCGGCTTACGGGGCGGCCGCTCGATCTTTCGCCCTCCGAGGCCCAAGAGCGGCTGCGGGGCATTGTCTTGGGCGCCGATGGCCGCTCCACCTGCGTGGTGGTGGTGCTGACCGACCACGGCGCCCGCGAGCGGCAAACCGCGATGGCCGCCGTACTCCGTCACGCCGCGGCCGCCACCGGCCTGCCGGCCGAAGATTTGCACATGGCGGGCAATACCGTGGTGGCGGCCACCATTGACCAGGAAAGCCTTCGCACTCTGGACCGTTACATCGTGCCGTCGGCCTTGGTCTCGCTCCTGTTGTGCTGGTGGCGGTTGCGATCGTGGCGTTATACGCTGGCGATCGTGGCCGTGGCGGGAATTGGCGAGGCGGTGTCCCTGGCCGTGGTCTATTACACCGGCATGACCATGAACGCCATGCTCATCGTCATGCCGCCGCTGATCTTTGTGCTGGTCGTCTCGGCGGGCGTTCACCTGGTGAACTATTACCTGGACCAGGTGCGCCTGCATGGCGCTGCCGGCGCGCCCGAGCGGGCCGTGAAGATCGGTTGGACGCCATGCTGGGTGTGCGCCATCACCACCGCCATCGGCATGGGGTCGTTGCTGGTGAGCGACATCGAGCCGATCCGGCAGTTCGGCGTCCTCTCGGCGCTAGGATTGTTGTTCTCGGTTGCCATGTTGTTTCTTTTGCTTCCGGGCGTCCTGGAGCGTTGGCCGTTTCAACCGCACCCGCCCAGGAATGAACTGGGGCTGACCGACGCCGACGAGCTTTCCCCGCTCACCCATCACTTCCAACGCTGGGAGCGGTTCGCCAACTACGTGACGCATTACGGCGCCTTGATCTGCATTTTGTGCGCGACCGCAATGGCGGTAGCCGGTTGGGGACTAACGCGGCTCTCCACGTCGGTCGACGTGCGGGCCTTGTTCGATCGGAACAGCCGCATTCTTCGCGACGTGGCCTGGTTGGAACAAAACATTGGGCCGCTAACGCCCGTCGAGGTCATCGTTCACTTCGAGCCGCACTCTCCCTTGGACACGGCCCAGCGCGTGCGCGTGGTGGAGGCGGTGCATCGCCGGATTCAAGAGTTAGCGATGGTGGGCGGGGTGATGTCGGCCGTCACCTTGGCGCCGGAAAACTTTGCGCGTCCCGTGCGGGGGGCGTTCGCCCACGCCCGGCGCGAGGCTGGCTTGCGGGCGGCGCTGCGGCGGTTTGAGGAGGCGCGCTTCCTGGCCCAGCAGGACGGCCGGCAGTCATGGCGGATCAGCGCCCGCGTCCACGTGCATGGCCGCACCGACTACGCCGATTACCTGCGGCAGATTCGCTCGGCGGCCGATCCGGTGTTTCAGGAGGTCGAGCGCGCCGCCAGCGGCAGCGGAGTGAGTATGACGCTCACCGGCGTCGTGCCCTTGAGCGACCAGGTCCACAAGATCCTCCTGGCCGATCTTTACAGCAGCTTTCTCACGGCGTTTTTGCTCGTGGGACTGGTGATGGCGGTGACGCTCCGCGGCGTCACGGCCGGCCTGATCTCCATGTTGCCCAATGTCTTCCCGATGGTGTTGGTCTTTGGCGCGCTGGGTTGGGCCGGATTGGCGATTGATATTGGCGCCGTGATGACCGCCAGCATCGCCTTGGGAATCGCCGTGGACGACACTCTGCACTTTCTCACCTGGTTCGGCCGCGAGACGTCGGCGGGAGCCTCGCCGGAAGAAGCGGTTCGCAAGACCTTTCGCCACTGTGGCCGGGCGATGGTGCAGTCCACGCTGATTTCCGGGCTGGGCTTGCTCGTGTTTTCCCTCAGCGGCTTTTTGCCGACGCAGCGGTTTGCGTGGATGATTATGTGCCTTCTCTTGGCCGCGCTGGTGGGCGATTTGCTGTTCCTCCCCGCGCTGCTGGTCGGCCCGCTCGGCAAGATTTTCGTCCGCCCCAAAAGCAGCGAGTCGCCGTTGGTCGCGTAGGGTGGGCCAGGTCTTCGCGACCCACCTGTCGCGAAGGAAAGTGCGGGCGGCGCGGGGTGGAAATGGGGGGTGGGCTGGGTCGCCTTCCGGAGGCCGTTGGCCGCGGGCTATTCCCTCCCCGTCGCCACTCTTTACTAACCACCAACCACTTATTCTACGTTCCAATCATCCTTGAACCACTCTTGCCGGGTGGCGCGGCGGGCAGAGTAGCTTTCGGCGGCGTTGAAGCCGTTCTCTTTGAGAAACCGGGCGACCGGCGCCGCGGGAACCTTGATGTACTGCGCGATCAGGTCCACCTTGTCGCTATCGGGCGACCAGTTGAAGAACGCTGATTCGTCCCGCTCTGCCTGCTCGTCCAGAAAGTCGGCGTCGTGCCCGGCCAGGAGTACATAGCGGTAACGGTTCCTGCAAAGAAAATTCAGCAGGCGGCTGGCCAAGTCGCGCACCGTTTGGCTGCTGCGCGTGTAACCGAGCGACTCCTGGGCGAGCGTCCAGAGCGTGATGTATCCGTCATCGTCCTTTTTGCTAATGTTCAGCGTGAGTGCTTCCGTGAGTTTTTCCGATTCCATAGTTCGCTTCGTGCAGGAAAGGTAAGAAGAAAGTCAAATGCGGAATGCGATATGCAAAATGCGGAAGGCAAGACAGAAATCGCGGCCGACGAAAACTCCTCCTTCATCTCGCACTTCACATTCCGCAGTCCGCTTTCGCCAGGGGATAAATTCTGGCTTCGGTCACTACCTGGTGCATCTGCACATCATGTTCCGCGACCGGGATTTGGGGGAACATCTGTGCCTCGAAGGCCAGGCCAATGCGGGCCGCATCGGGACGAAGTTGGGGGAAGAGGCGATCGTAATAACCGCGCCCCTGCCCCAAACGTCTGCCCTGCGGGTCGAACGCCACCCCTGGCGCCAGCACCACGTCCAGGAGGTTGGCGGCGACGCGCCGCTCGGGCCGTCGGCGCCACTCGGGACGTGGCTCCAAAATGTTGTACATACCTGGCCCCAGTTCGTCTACCGCCTCCAAGCGGAAGAGTTGCAATTGATCATTTTCGCACCAGGGAACAACCAGAATTTTTTCTTCCGCCAAGGCGCGCGGCAAGTGAAAACGCGTTTGCACTTCGCTTCCCGCGTCAAGATAAAACATCGCCGCGCGGGCCGCGCGGTACGCGGGCAGTTCCAGCGCGCGGTCCAAGATAATCCGACTCAAGCCTGCCGCGTTTTCGACTGCCCGGCGCCGCTGCCGCGCTAGTATGCGCAGGCGGCATTTTTGCTCATCCAAGGGAAGTTTCATGAACGCGTTCGTTTCGCCCACCAGTTAAAGGCGAAATCGGCAAGAGGTTAATCGAAGGCGAACGGGGAGCGTCATTCCCCTGATTCTTTGGACAACCTAAGGAAGTGGCGCCATCAGCCGGAATCGGCAATGCGAATCCCCCTAACACCCACCGCACGTGGTAGTGGCGCCGTTTGGCGATTTTCGCGATTTTTGCTGAACCCATACCAAACCGAAGCGTTAGCGAAGATAGCACTTCCGTACTCGCTAACGCTTGGGGTTAGTGAAAAGATCGCCAAACTGTACCACGACACCACCGCATGGCTTACTTGACTTCCTCGGATTTCCTCTCCATGGTCAAATCCAGTTCGCCCGCCAGTTCGAGTCCCATGATCGCCAGTGTGAGCGACCCGGTGATGTGCATCTTATCGACCGTTTCCAACGTGCGGCCCAGTTCGGGATCAAACAACAGCGTGGTTTCTCCCGTGTTGGCTTTGAGATCGCTCTTGGTGACCGTGCCCGGAATGCCGGCGTTGGGCTTAATTGAGTATTCAATCTTTTCGGTCGTGGCGGTTACCTTTTCCAGCCGGCGGGTGCTATCGACCGTGGAACGGACCTCGGGGCCGACGTATTTGTAGGTTCGCTGAAGCGTGAAGATTTGCCCTTCGCCCAGGGGAACGGTGATTTCCCGCTTCCACGTCTCGCCCGCTTCGACCGGCTCTTGGGGATAGCGGGCGAACATCTGCTGCATGGTCATCTTGATGTCGTCGGGACTGACGCCGGCTTCGGGCTTGAGTCCCGTGACGGACTTGACCTGGTTGTCTTTATCGAGCGTTACGGTGCAGGTCAGCCCCTTTATGGCTTGCAATCGCTCGAGGATAATCTGGTAGTTCGGGTCGTCGGACGTGCCTTCCCCGGTGGCGGAATTGTAGGTCACCTTTTTGTTATCGGGCAGCGTGACGGTGGAGGTCACGTCGGTATAGGTGACTTCCATCGTCAAGTCACCTTGTTCGTTGCGCTTGCCGATTTTGGTTTGCGAGACGACCACCGTATCGGCCGCCGTGTCGATGGTCTGGCCACCCAGTTTGAGCGATTGCCGGGTCTTGGTGGTTTCCTTGCTTTTGTACGTGGCGCCCTCCTGAAACTTGGGCGCCAGGGTCGTTTCCGCCCCCGCGGTAGAAACCAGGCACAGCAAGCTCAACGCGGCGACAGTGAGGCGATAGGTAGCCATACAAAGATTCCCGAAAAGGAACGGAACAAGTCGCTACACGAAGGTTCGCCGCGCGGCGAGAAGCATTGATTCGCGGCGGCGCCAAGGAATCCAGCACGCTTTATGGTAAACGGGAATACCCCCGCCGCAAACTCCCCGCCGCTGCCCGACGGCTTATGGAAACGCCGCCTGCGCGGGCGGCTGTTGCGGTGGTTTGCCGCCCACGCCCGGCCCATGCCCTGGCGCGATCATCCCATCCCCTACTATGTGTGGGTGAGCGAGGTGATGCTCCAACAGACGCAAGTGGCCACCGTCATTCCCTACTTTGAGCGGTTCGTGGCGCGTTTCCCTGATATCGCCTCGCTGGCTGCCGCCGACGAGAGCGAAGTGCTGCGGCTATGGGAAGGACTCGGATATTACCGCCGCGCCCGGCAGTTGCATCGGGCCGCGCAAGTGCTGGTCGAGCGGCACGGTGGTCAGTTTCCCGATGCGCCCGAGGCGGTGGCCGCCCTTCCCGGCGTGGGTCGCTACACGGCGGGGGCAATTCTTTCGATCGCCTTCGGCCAGCGGGCGCCAATCCTTGAAGCCAACACCAAGCGCGTCCTGAGCCGCCTGCTCGCGTATCGGGGCGACCCCGAACAAGCCGCGGGACAACAACTTCTCTGGCGATTCGCCGAAGACATTCTCCCCCGGCAAAACGTGGGAGCGTTCAATCAGGCGCTTATGGAATTGGGAAGCGAAGTTTGCACGCCCCGCAACCCGGCGTGCGACGCCTGCCCGGTGAACGAGCTTTGTCCGACCCGCGCCGCCGGCCTGCAAGACGCCATTCCGCCGCGCAAGCAGAAGCCGCAATATGAAGCGGTGACCGAAGCCGCCGTGGTGGTACGCCGCCGCGGCAAAATCTTTGTTCGTCAGCGGACCGCCGCCGAACGTTGGGCGGGACTGTGGGATTTTCCGCGTTTTGCCCTGGCGACCGCCAAGGGTGAACCGTCGCCAGAGGAACTGGCCGCGGCGGTTCACGCCGCCACTGGCCTGACCGTGGAGCCGGGGCCGCGCCTGACCACGATCAAGCATGGGGTGACCCGCTTTCGCATTACGCTCCACTGTTACGAGGCGAACCACGTTTCCGGCGAACCCCCACGCGATGAGCAAACCGCCTGGTTGCGTCCGGCCGAGTTCGCGAATTACCCCCTCAGCGTCACCGGCCGCAAGCTCAGCCGATTGTTGCAGTAAATTTGCTGGTGAAGTACACCAGAACCCATCGTACACCGCGCTGCCTCAAGCGATGCGGCTTGCGGCCAGCGCGCCACAATACCAACTTAGGCGCCCCCTCGGGATTCTCCGCTCTAACTTTCCCTTTGCGGTGTCGGGTGATACACTCAAAATAAACCCTTTCATGCCTGTTTGGGCCGCTCCCGCTGTTCCCGTGGTGGCGGGGAACGTGCGTCTTTCGCTCTTCCAATTGACGACGTTCCTCGAATTGTTCACCACAAGGGCAAGGTCGGCGGCCATTAGAAAGTGGACTCTTCGCCTTTCCTTCCCGGCCAGGGGAATTGCATCGTTTGAGGAATTCGGAACATGAGCAGGTTTGTTACTCTCGCCGTGCTGGCGTGCTTTTCCGCGGGTTGGTGGATGGGGCCGATGGCGCGCCTCGCGCCCGCCCAGGAGAAACAGCCCGCCGAGCAGCCCAAGTCGTCGCCCGAGGCACTACGGGTGTACGCCGACGCGGCCAACTTCCAGAACAACGGCGCCTTTGAACTAGGCGCCGAGGAGTGGGAAAAGTTCCTCCAGCGCTTCCCCAAGGACCCGCTCGCGGGCAAGGCGCAATACTACGCCGGAGTATGCCGGTTGCAGTTGAAGGACTATCCCAAGGCGATCGCGCATTTCGAGGCGGCGGTGGCCAACTACCCCAAGTTTGAACTGGCCGAGGACGCCCGCTTTAACCTGGCCGCCGCCCAGTACACAACCGCCGGACTGGAAGCCACGCCCGCCGAGAAAAAAGAAGAACTGTACTCCGGAGCGGCGGCGGCGTACGGAGCGCTGGTCGAGCAGTTTCCCGAAGGCAAGTACACCGACCGGGCCTTGTTCTGGCGCGGCGAAGCGCTCTATCGCTTGGGGAAGAAGCCCGAGGCAATCGCCGCGTATACGAAACTGGTGGCCGATCATCCCAAGTCCGGCCTCCGCGCCGATGGGTTGTACGTTCTGGGCGTGACGCATGAAGAGCTAGGCCAACACGCCGAGGCGGGCAAGGTCTACGACACCTTCCTGGCCGAGTTTCCCGAACACGAACTGACCAACGAGATCCGCATGCGCAAGGCCGAAACGCTCTTGCAAGCGGGCCAACTGGCCGAGTCCGAGAAGATGTTCGCCACCGTGGCGGCCCTGGAAAACTTTCCTCAAGCTGATCACGCGCTCTATCGCCAGGCGTTGGCCGTGGCCCGGCAGGATCGGTTTGTCGATGCGGCCAACTTGTACGGCGCGATCCCCAGCAAGTTCCCGCAGTCGATGTATGTGAACGAGGCCCGCCTGGAGGCCGCCCGCGCGTACTATCGCGGCGAGAAGTACGACCTGGCCGTCCCGTGGCTGCAAAAGGTCATGGAGACCAACAAGCAGGACGCTCCCGAAGCGGCCCACTGGCTGGCTCGCATTTACCTGCGCCAGGGCGAGCCGCAAAAAGCGATTGACCTGGCCGCCGCCACCTTGCCCGAAGCGCAAGACAGCCCCTACCTGGCCGCCCTGAAGATGGACCAGGCCGAAGGGCTGTTGGAAACCGCCGAGGGCAAAGAGAAAGCACTGACGCTGTTCACGTCGATCGCCGCGCAGCACGCCGAGAGCGAGTACGCCGCGTCGGCTCTGTACAACGCCGCCTTCACCGCGATGTCGCTGGGCCGGCACGAAGAATCGCTAAAACTTGCGCAAGAATTCATGCAAAAGTTCCCCGAAGATCGACTGGCGCCCGACGTGCGCTACATTGCCGCCGAGAGCCAACTCCAACTGCGCAACTACGACGCGGCGATCAAGGCGTTCTCGGAATTGTCGGCGGCCGGCGGCGAGCATCCCGACTTGCCCCTGTGGCGACTGCGGTGGGGTTACGCGCTCTACCTGCAAAAGAAGTATCAAGAGACCATTGACGCCGTCACGCCGCTGCTCAAGACGTTCCAGAAGCCCGAGGACGTGGCCGAGGCGCAGTTCCTGATTGGCGCCAGCCAATTCTACTTGGACCATCACGCGGAAGCGGCGCCGGCGCTGGCCGCCGCGGTTGAAGCGACGCCCAAGGGCCGCCGCGCCGACGAATCACTGCTGTTGCTCTCGCGCTCCTATCGGGCGCAAAACCAGTTGGACCAGGCCAAGACGGCGGTAACGCGGCTCATTCAAGAGTTCCCTCAAAGCGCGCTGCTCGACCAGGCGCACTACCGCCTCGGCGAGTACCATTACGTCGTCAACCAGTACGGCGAGGCGGTGAAGGAGTACGACGCCGTGCTGGCCAACCACCCCGAATCGATCTACGCCCCCTACGCCCTCTACGGCAAAGGGTGGGCGTTGCTTCAGGCCAAGGATTACGAGAAAGCGGCCGAGGCGCTCGGCCAGATGGTCGCCAAGTACGACGAGCATCCGCTACGGGCCGAAGCGCTCTTCGCCCGCGCCATGAGCCGCCGCCAGACCGGCGATCAGGCGGGCGCCGTCGAAGACATTACCGCCTACCTGGCGGCCGGCGGCAATCAGGAGCATCGCCTGGAAGCGCTCTACGAGCGCGGCCTGGCGGAAATGTCGCTCAACCAGCACGCCGAAGCGGCCAAGACTTTCCAGACGATCCTGACCGAGAAGCCCGACTACGCGTCGGCCGACAAGGCGCTCTACCAATTGGCGTGGGCGCACAAATCCGCTGGCGATAACGAGCAGGCCATCACGCATTTCGCGAAGCTCGCGCAGGCCCACCCCGAAAGCCCGCTGGCGCCCGAGGCGAACTTCCACCTGGGCGAGAAACAGTACGATGACCAGAAATACGACGAGGCGGCCAAGTCCTACACCGTGGCCAAGCAAAAGGCCGAACGCGGCGACCTGAAGGAACGCGCCATCTATAAGCTCGGCTGGGCCAACTATCAGCAGAAGGACTACAAGGCCGCCTTGGCCGAGTTCGACGAGCAGCTAAAAACTTATCCTCAAGGGTCGCTCGCGGGCGAAGGCCAGTTTATGAAGGCCGAGTCGCTGTTCAAGCTGGAAGACTATGCGAACGCCCTGCCGGCGTTCCAGGCCGCGCTCGCTAAACCCGTGGCCGACGAGAACATCGAGTCGCTCTTATTGCTGCACGCGGCGCAAACGGCCGGGCAGCTTAAGCAATGGGACGAGAGTCTCAAGCGGTTGGAAACGCTCGTCACCAAGTACCCCGAATCTCCGTACCTGGCCGAGGCGCTCTACGAGCGGGGCTTCGCCAAGCAGAACCTGAACCAACTGGACGCTGCGCTGGCCGATTACGAAAAAGCGGCCGAGCAATCCCGCGGAGCGGTCGGCGCCCGGGCGCGGTTCATGCGTGGCGAAGTGCTGTTCACGCAGAAGAATTACGACGAGGCCGTCAAGGAGTTCCTGCGGGTGATGTTCGGCTTTGGCGGACAGCAAGCCCCCGCCGACGTGAAATCGTGGCAAGCGAAGTCGGGCTACGAGGCGGCCCGCTGCCGCGATGTGCAAATCAACGCCGCCAAAACCCCCGCCGAGAAGGCCAAGGCGCTGGAAGAGGCCAAGCGCTACTACGCTTACGTGGTGCAGCAGCACCCCGACAGTACCCTCGTCGCCGCCGCCAAGAAGCGGCTAGACGAACTGCAAAAGCTGTAGTCGCGAATGCCCGGCCAGCAAAACAGGCAAGAAGTCGTTGGCGTGCGGCGGTTGGGCCGCACGTCTCGGGAACGCCATTCATCATGCCGTTGTTAGACCGCTTCCATTCTCTCTTGAGCCGCGCACGGCATTAGGAGGCGATCCATGCGCGCTGGGCTGCGGCCATTGCCGACGCGCTCAACGCGCCCGCCGAGTCGCGGCTGCCCGCGAGCGTCCACCTGTACGCCGCTTCCTATCGTCCCCTTCGCAGAGGCGAAAGTGAACAGGTGGAAGTCTGGAGCGAAGTGCTACACCCAGGCCACGAACTTCCCGAAATGCCGCTCGCACTCGACAAGGGGCTATGCGTACCCATGAACTTGGAAGCGACGTACACGGAAGCCTGTCGCCGGAGCCGCTTGCAAAGCGAGTAGCCAAGAAAAAGAAAAAGCGGCGATGAATCGCCGCACTCCAAGTGTGGAGTGCGGAAATTCATTTCCGCTTTCGTCTTTATTCTTTCGACCTTCGACTCTTCGACCTCCAATCGCCTTACGAGCCGCACTTGGTTTGGCTGTCTTTGGCCACGCGGCATTGCGCGGCAGCGATGGCGCGGTCGATGACCTCGTGGTAGTAACGCAGCCGCGTTTGGCCATCGTCCAGCGCGCCGCCAAAGGAACGCTTCTCGTCCAGATAGATGAGCGGCACGGGCAGTTCGATCACGCGCCATCCCAGGGCCGACGCTTGCGCCCATAACTCCAGCGGCATGGCGTAACCTGGCTCGGTCAACTCCAGGTCTTTGAGCGCCTCGACGCGATAGGCCTTGAAACCGCAAAAGGCGTCGGTCAGTTGCAGTCCCAGGCGGCGATTCAAGTCGGCCGTGACCTGCTTGTTGATGAACAGCCGCTGAGCGGGCGGTTCGCTGTCGCCGGGATAGTGGCGCAGGTAGCGGCTACCCGAAACCATGTCGGCGTTCTGGCAGGCGGCCACAAACTTCGGGATGCGGCAAGGCTGGTGCTGGCCGTCGCAGTCGATGGTCACGATCACGTCGTAATCGTGCTCGATGGCGTATTGAAAGGCCGTGTTGAGCGCGGCCCCGTAGCCCAGGTTCCGCGCATGCGTTTCAACGAACACGTCGCGGCGCTGGGCCAGCTTCTCGGCCGTGCCGTCCGATGAGCCGTCGTTCACCACCAGCACGTCGTCGCTAAAGCGGCGCACCTCGTCCAGCACTCGATCGACGTGGTTCACCTCGTTATAGACCGGAAGAGCCGTGAGAAAGCGTGTCGTCATCGCGGAAGGGGGTAAGAAGGGAGGTAGATTTGCAACCCAAAGAATTGTAGCGCATCGGCCAGGTTCGTCAAATCACCCGTGGCGTTACTCCTGGCGGCGCTGGAAGATGCGCAAACCATTGGCGGTCAGGCGCTTCGGGGCGAGTTGCCCGGTGGTAGCGGCTGGCCCCGCGCGGAGCGGCTGATTAAACTCAAACGTCTGATTTTGCATTTACCCATCGATATTGAACCATGCGTATCCTGCTTGCTTCCGTGATCTTGAGTTTTCTCGCCACGCCGTCGTTCGCCCACGATACTTGGGTGCAAACGAATGCGAACCTGGTGCGCGTGGGCGACGTGACGCACGTGGACTTGATGCTTGGCAACCACGGTAACGAACATCGGGATTTTAAGCTGGCCAGCAAGATCACGCTCGACCGCTGCACGCTGGCGGTGATCGCGCCGGGCGGGCAGTCGTATGACATCCAACCCGATTTGATCGACACCGGCTACGCGCCCAAAGAAGGTTACTGGACGGCGCGGTTTGTGAACGCGGCGGCTGGTTTGTACACGGTTTCGCACACGCTGGAGTCGTCCCACGGCACGACGCGCACCATCAAGAGCGGCAAGACCTACTTTGTCGCCAGTCCCAGCCTGGACGACGTCAGCCAGACGAACCCTGGTTTTGAGAAGCCGCTGGGGCATGCGCTAGAGTTGGTCCCGCTGGCGAACCCCGTGACGCCGATGGGGCCGGGACAACCGATCCGCGTGAAGGCGCTGTATCAAGGCCGGCCGCTGGTCGGCGCGACCGTGGCGTTTATTCCGCGCGGCGCGGTGCTGGCCGAGGGCTTCGACGCAACCTACGAGCGCAAGACCGACACGCAGGGCGCCGCCGAGTTTACGCCCAAAGAAGGCAACTACTACCTGGTAGCGGTCCATCACGACGAGCCGGACCAGAAGGGCGAAGGGTACGACCGCACGCACTACTCGGCCACGCTCACGGTCTACGTGCCGCAGTTGTGCCCTTGCTGTGGAGAGTGACGAGCCGCCCAGCGATCGCGAAGTTCGGCCAACGTATAAAGCGTGCCGACGGCGAGGACATTGCGGCTTGTTCCCGCGGCGGCCTCCAGCGCCGCTTGCGGCGAGTTGTGCACTTGCGCCGGCAGGTTCAAGTTGGCGGCCACGGCGGCGAGCGTCTCGGCCTCGGCGCCGCGCACGCCGGTGACGCGGTACGTATGCACCGTGCCGAACAAATCCGCCGGCGCCGCGCGCACCAGCGCCGCCAGGAACTCGCCATGCTGCTTGTCGCGCTGCATGCCCCACAAGATTTCCCACGGGCCAGCGGGCAATGTCCCCGCATGGCGGCGCCATTCGTCCAGCGCTCGCATGACCGCCGCGGCGCTGAGCGGACAATGCGCGCCGTCCAGCACCAGCGCCTGCCCCGACGGCGCCCGCTGCACGTCAAACCGGCCCGGCCAGCGGCACGCGGCAGCGCCTTGAACCAAGGCCGGGCCAACGCTGGACAAGTCGGATAAAGCATAAGGCGGTGGAGCATCGGTCCGCTGTCGCACCAGCCATGCCGCGGTCAACGCCGCTTCCAAATTCGTGCGCTGAAACGCGCCGTGGAGCGGCAGCACCGCCGCGTGGCGCGAGCCGTCGGGAAGTTGAAACTCGACCGCCTGGCCCGACGCGGTTTCTTCGGCATGCCCCACTGGGCACGCTTCCCAAGCGTAGAGCAACGGCGCGTTTAGCTCCGCCGCGCGGCGTTGCAATACCGGCAGCACGCGGTCGGCGAACTCGGGCGTTTGTCGCGCTACCACCACGGGGCGGCCCGGCTTGATGATGCCGGCTTTCTCGGCGGCGATGGCTTCGATCGTCTTGCCCAGGATTGCCGTATGATCCAGGCCCAACGTGGTGATGACCGCAACGACGGGATCGACCACGTTCGTGCAGTCTAACCGGCCGCCGAGCCCCGTTTCCCAACACACCACTTGTTGGCGCGGGGGCGTTTGCTCTTGAAGTTGACGGTGGCGGCGGGAGAACTCGACCAGCGCGGCCATCGTCATGAACTCGAACGCCGTGCGGAAGCGATGGGCCGATTTGAGCGCGTCCCGCCATGGCGCGGGGCTGGCGTTGTTCAGCCGCTCCAGCGCCGCTTCAAATTCCTCGGGCGTCCACGCCACGCCGTTGATGCGGTAGCGCTCGCCAAAGTGCGCCAAGTGCGGGCTGGTGAAGGTGGCCGTCTCGTACCCCAGCGCTAGCAACAGCGACTCGGTCAGGGCCGCCGTCGATCCCTTGCCCTTGGTGCCCGCGATATGGACGAACCACGGCCCCTGCTCGGGATGGCCCAAGTCGCTGAGCCACTCGCGAAAGCCCTCCAAGTCGTAGCCGCGCGCATCGTACGGCAGCGCGGCGGGGGTCTTTTCCAAGTCCAAGAGGGCGGCAAAGTTCATCGACGTTTTCCGTAAGAGCAGCAATTAGCGAATCTAACAGAAAACGCCTTTTCGAGACAGGTTCCTTGGAACGCCAAGAGCCCAAGGCAGGTTGCCGGCGCAGATTCTTCGTCGCTTGTAGTCGAACATCGAAACGAAAATAGTGGGTGCTCCTGCTGGCCTACCCCTACTCTGTTCGGGATCTCGGCGGGCCACAGATCGCCCCTCAGAGGCGAAGAATGCCTTGCCCCGCGGTCGCCCAATCATTCCCAAGCAATCTTCCGCGTCATGTGGCGACGGGTCAGGTGCAGCGTGGCCCGGCGCTCTCCGTCGCGAAAGGTAATCGTGTTTACCTGGTCGGAAAGCAACTCGAAGAAAACGCGGTGCGTGATCTCGACATCATTCAATCCCCGCGGCAGCGGAATTTCGAAGTACAGCCAGACGTGCTTGACCGCTATCTCTTTGCCGACCCAGCGCAGCTTGGCCGGCTTTTCGCCGCGCGGGGTGACGACCAGCGTGCGTCGTAAGTAGGCGATGATCTCTTCATCGACGTTGGGCGATGTTTCCAGCACGATCGGCTCGCCCGTTTGCCGCCGCAGCGCCGCTTCCAGATCGGAAGGATGCACCCGCAACGCGACTTCCAGCGTTTTTGTGCCGGAATTGTACTCGGCTTCGGCAATGCTTACGTGGAACGGATGTGCACAGGCCGACACGGCGACCACGACGGTAAGCGATAAAGCGATCGCAATGCGAGTCAACGCGAGCATGGAACTTCGAGAATCGATGAATGGGTAGGCGGGCGTCACGGCGTCTTGGCCGGTTCTTTCGCTGCGGGCTTCTTCTTCTGCATCTCGTTCTGTCCTTTCTTCTCTTTGAACAACTCAAACCGCGACTTGACGATGCGGCGGGGAAAGTAGTTGTTCTCCAACTCCACGTCGGCCGTTTCCAAGTGCGGATCAAGGAGGATGCTCTTGATCGTCTTGTCGGTAATCAAGAGCCGCGAAACCTGCCGGTCGTTTAGCCGCCAAATGTCGGCCGGGATGCGCAACTCCTGCTTCTGGCCGTCCTCGTATTCGATCTCCAGAATCACGGGCATCACCAGCCCGCCGACGTTCTTCAACTCGATCACGTAAAAGTTCTTCTCGGTCGCCAGCAGTTGCTTTTCTTCGTCGGTCAGGTCTTTCAGAAACTCTTCATGGCTCTTGCGGTCATCGTCGGTCACGGTGAGCGGGTCGAACTCGTTGTAGAAATCTTTTAGCTCAGGCAGAGCGTCTACAAACTTCGGCAGGTCCAGGTTGCGGATTTGCGAGAGCGTCTTTGGCTCTTCGTCGCGCTCTTGGCGCTTTTGCGATTTCGCCTTTTCGGGGTCTTTGGGCGCTGGGGTGGCCAGCCGCACGTTCTCAATCGCCAGGTCCACGTGCTGCGTGGTGTAGAACCAACCGCGGAAGAACCAATCCAGGTCCACTCCCGAGGCGTCTTCCATGGTGCGGAAGAAGTCGGCCGGCAGGGGACGTTTGAACCGCCATCGCCGGGCGTATTCCTTGAACGCAAAGTCGAACAGCTCGCGCCCCAGCACCGTCTCGCGCAGGATGTTCAACGCCGTGGCCGGCTTGGCGTAAGCGTTGTTGCCGAATTGCAGGATCGATTCCGAATCGGTCATGATCGGTGTTTGCTGCGCGCTGCGCATGTAGGGGACGATGTGCTTCGGCTCGCCGCGTTCCGAGGGGTAATCGCTTTCCCACTCCTGCTCGGCCAGGAACTGGAGAAACGTGTTTAGCCCTTCGTCCATCCAGGTCCATTGCCGCTCGTCGGAGTTGACGATCATCGGAAAGTAATTGTGGCCGACCTCGTGAATGATGACGGTAATCAGCGAGTACTTGGTCCGCTTGGAATAGGTGCCGTCCTTCTCGGGCCGGGGACCGTTGAAGCAGATCATGGGGTATTCCATGCCGTACACCGGGCCGTTGACCGAGATCGCCACCGGGTACGGGTAGGGAAATGTGTACCGCGAGTAGACGTTCAGCGTGTGGATCACCGCCCGCGTGGAGTACTTGCTCCAGAGCGGTTCGGCTTCGTTGGGGTAGAACGACATGGCCATCACGCGGTTCCCTTCCACGTCGTGTCCCTGCGCGTCCCAGATGAACTTGCGCGACGAGGCGAAGGCGAAGTCGCGCACGTTCTCGGCCCGAAAGACCCATGTCTTCTTGCCGCTCGGCTTGCTCTTCTCGTTCGCCTTGGCTTCTTCGGGAGTGACGATGAAGACCGGCTCCTTTGCCTCGCGGGCTTCTTGGAGCCGCTCGCGCTGCGTGGGAGTCAGCACGTCGGCGGGGTTTTGCAGTACGCCGGTCGCGGTCACCAGGTGGTCGCTCGGCGCGGTAATGCGAACTAGAAAATCGCCTAACTCCAGCGTGAACTCGCCGCGCCCCAGGAACTGCTTGTGCTGCCAGCCGGTGGCGTCCGTGTAAGCGACCAGCCGCGGGTGCCATTGAGCGATCTCATAAATATAATTGCCGTCCTCGGGAAAGAATTCGTATCCCGTGCGGCCCCACAGCACCTTGGCGTTGTTAATCTGGTAGCTCCAGGCGACGGAGAACTGGACCGACTCGCCGCTCTTGAGCGGTTGCGGCAGGTCAACGCGCATCATCGTCTTGACCACCGTGTAGCGCAGCGGTTGCCCGGCGGCGTCCTTGACCTCGGCGATCTTCACCCCGCCGTCGAACGTCTCGCGCGTCAAGAGGCTGCGGAGCGTATCGAACGACATCCGTCCCAAGTCGGGCGCCGTGCGGGTCAACGCCGAGTCGCTGTCGGGCGTAAACAAGTTGGCGTCCAGTTGCAGCCACAAATACGCCAATGCGTCGGGCGAGTGGTTGTGATAAGTAACCGTCTCGCGACCGATGATTTTTTGCTGCTCGTCGTCCAGTTCTACGTCGATCACGTAGTCCGCCCGCTGTTGCCAATACTCCGGCCCCGGCGCGCCCGAGGCGGTGCGGTAGATGTTGGGCGTCGGCAGAATCTCCTCAAGCTGCCGGAAACGGTCGTCTTGGATCTCCCGCCGCTGCGCCGCCGCAGGCGAGCCGCAGCCCAGAACGCCGATAAGACCGAGCAGAAGCGTAACAATACGTGCATTCATAACGGCACAGAAGAAATGGGCGCGAAAATCGCAGGCGTGCATTTCACGCAGGTGTGATGGGATTTCCAATGTGGCGCCATCGCTCCGCGAGCGCGCTCTTTCCTGGCGCCCTTCGGACGCCACAACGAAAACGCACTCGCGGAGCGATGGCGCCACATTGACCTCTCACGCCTGCCTGAAACGACTTCAGGCGTGTGTAGTTCGATTGTAAATCGCCCACGCCCGGTTTGCGCAAATTCGGCGCCGAATTCCCGGCGTTATCCCGCACCGAATCGTTCGCCGGGGCGGACCTCGTGGCCGCGGAGGAACTCGGCGACGTCCATCACGCGCTTGCCGGCGGGCTGTACGCGGTCCAGCGACAACACGCCGTCGCCGGTCATTACGTGCAAGCGGCCGGGTTCGCTGGGAACGACTTCACCCGGTAACGCGCCGCTTTGCTCGTGCGGCAGCGGCGTGGCGGCGTCCACAATCAACCGCAGCGGCGCATGATCCGGCCGCAGCCAATGCGTGAAGGTGCCTGGCCAGGGCTTGAGGGCGCGGATCTGGTGGGTGATCTGCACCGCCGAACGGGACCAGTCCACCTCGCCATCGGTCTTTTTCAGACGCGGCGCCTTGGTGGCCAGCGCGGGGTCTTGACGTTCGCCAAGCACGGCTTGTCCATCCCAGGCGGCGAGCATGGCAATCGCCTCTTGCACCGCGGCCACCCCGAGTTGCGCCAGACGCGGCTCCAGCGCCGCCGCGTCCTCATCGGAGCCGATCGGCGTTTTGCGCTGCACGAGCGAGGGGCCGGCGTCCAGCCGCGGCGTCATGTGGATCACCGTGACGCCGGTCTCGCTTTCGCCGTGGTAGAGCGCCCAGTTAATCGGCGCCGCCCCGCGATACTTGGGCAGTAGCGAGGCGTGCAGGTTGATTCCCCCCAGGCGCGGCAGCGAAAGCGTCTCGGCCGAAAGGATTTGCCCATAATCGCACACCACGAACAAATCCGCCGCCAATCGCCGCAGGGTCTCTTGCGCTTCGGGCGCATTGACGCTGACCGGCTCGAAGACGGGCAGCTCACGTTGCCGCGCCACCTCGTACATCGGCCGCGGCGGCGGCTTATGCTTGCCCGGCGCTGGGACCGCCGGGCGCGTGAACAGCGCCGGCACTTCCTGGCGTGAGCCCAGCAGCGACTCAAACACCGGCACGGCAAACGGCCCCGTGCCCATCATCACAATGCGTAGAGGTTGAGATTCCAAGGCGAAGATGCAAGTCCTCCTGAATATTCAGCCTCACGAGAAAAGAAACGCACAGCCAACGTGAGCCACGGACGAAGAAGGAAACAGGTCCGGCGAAACTACATTTTCTCATCCGTGTTTCTCGTTCAACCGTGTGGGCCACTCCCTGCAAGTGGTCACCCACAACCGCCCCGCTTCACCGCCCATAGCACGCGTTCTAGCAGTAGCGTTTTTCGATCTCCGCCAGGCGGGTGGCGATCGCGTCGTCGCTGAGGATCTCGCCGCGCTCGCGGCGGTTGAGGAACGTTTCCTCGAACTCCTCAAGTTCGGGGCGAACTTCCAGCTTGCCGCCTTCGGTCAGGCGATCGATGAACAGCACGCCGTCCAAGTGATCCAACTCATGCTGCACCACGCGGGCGAGCATCCCCTCCAGATCGGCCTCGATCTCTTGCCCGGCCAGGTTGAAGGCGCTGATGTGGACTCGCTCGGGCCGCCGAACGCGGGCGTACAGGCCGGGCAAGCTGAGACAGCCCTCCTCCATCTCGACCTGCCCCTTGGGCCGCGTGACGACTGGGTTCAGGAAGACCATCTCTTCGCCTTTGCCCGGTTCGGCCTCCAGGTTGACGATGAACAGCCGCACTGGCAGGTCGACCTGGTTGGCGGCCAGTCCCACGCCGCGGGCCTCGTACATCAGGTCGAACATTTCGCGCACCGTCTGCCGCAGTTCGGCATCCACTCGGCGCAGCGGTTTCGACTTATAACGGAGCGTGGGATGCGGAAAATCGATGATCTTCAACAGGGGCCTTCTCTCTCGCCCATTCCGAGGTTGGCGTTATCGTTCCGAGGCGATGAACTCTTGCGCCGCCTCGCGGACTTCCAAGTAAACCGCTTCATCATATTCGGGCTGGAGCAGCGTTTGGGCCGCTTCGCGGATCGGCGCCAGGTCGGCCTGGGGATTCTCCTCGTCCAATTGCTTGGCGGCGCGCAGGGCGTTCATCATAATCAGGCCGCGCTTCCAGTGTTGCTCGCCGTGGCTTCCTTCCGAGGCGACCGCCTCTTGGTTGGCGGGATCAAGCATCTCGGCCAGGCCGTCTACCGCTCGCGCGTCACCGTGGCGGGCCAAACCCACCGCGGCGTTATAGCGGGTATTGGGAAACGGATCGGCCAGCAGCAGCGCCAGCCGATCCCGGGCCTCTGGCCCGCCGATTACTCCCAGCGTGAATGCGGCCGTCTGCCGCAGTTTGGCGCGATCGTCGTTGGGATCGGGCGCGGCGGAGCGCTCGCGCGAGGCGGCCAAGACGGCTTGCATTACCTCGGGATTGTCACGCAGGGTCTGTGGTCCCAAGCTGTTTTCGCCGCCCAAGACCGCGATGGATTCCAGCGCCGCCCGGCGCACGTCGATCTCCTTGGGGAACCACTGGCGAGGATCGGTGGAGCGCTCCACTTCGGCGTCGCGCTCGGTGGTGGCCGCCTGCACTAGCGCCGGCAGTACGACCGGCGTGCGGAACTCGCCCAGCACGCGCGTCAGATACAGCCGCAGGTTGATGCGGTTATCACGGTCTTTTTCCAGGTCGGTTTCGGCGAGTTGGGTTTGCAGGGCGTCGGCCAACCGCCTCGCCAATTCTTGATCATCCTTTAAATGGTCGTACTGCGGATTTCGAAGCAGGTCAGCCAACGTCAACGCCCGCTGCCAGCTTCCGTCGTTCAGCTTCTCAACGTCCGTCACCAGGTCTTCGGGGTTGGTTCCCATGTGGGCCAGCCAACTGAACCCCATCCATAGCACCACGATGATGGCGACGATAATCATCGGGATGAAAAACAGTTGCAGAATGAACGACGCGTTGGGCGGCGTAACATTCGGCAGCGCCTCGTAGGCGCGGTCGGCCGACGGTTTCGGCGGCGGGTCGGCCGGCTCCCGAAGCGAAGGGTCAGACATGGAAGGATGGGGGGAAAAGCGAAATCGTCGGAGGGAACGAGCTTCCAACCGGGAAAGCAGCGCAGACGGGCGGCCCCGTCTGTATAGTAAGTTTAGAGAACCCCTGCCAACGGTCAACGGGACACGCCGCACGGGCAAGGCGGGCGTGTGCAAGGCGCGGGTTCGTGGTAGAATCCAACCAGCGGCCAAGGAAGGTCGTCCCGCGCAGCCTGTTTCTCTGGCTTCGGTTGCGCGCTGCTGCTCCTTTTCAAGGATCGGCGTTGTCACGTTCCGAGGGGGCATTTCTTCCGCCAACACGGGTTGGCGTCTCGCGAAGGAGAGAGCGATGGTGCGACGCACCCAAATGAAGCGCGCTAGCCGCGCCGTCCGCGTGGGCCAAACCCCATACGGGCGGGGCGTGTTTGCCCGTCGCCGTTTCGCCTCGGGCGACGTGATTGCGGAAATTCGCGGCCAAGTAATCGATGACCCCGACTATGGTTCCGACTACTGCATCGATCTGGGGACGGGCGAAGTGTTGGAGCCGGACGCACCGTTGCGGTTCCTGAACCACAGTTGCCAGCCGAACTGCGAGGTCACCGGGCGCACCACCTGGGATGACGAGAAAGGCGCGCTCCAGCACGCGACCTGGCTCAAGGCCTTGACGGCTATTGTGGTCGGCGAACAGCTCACCATCGACTACGCCTGGCCTTCGACCGCCGCCATTCCCTGCCTCTGCGGCAGCCCTGGATGCCGCGGCTGGATTGTCGATCCCGAACAGTTAGAAGAATTACTCCAAGCGCACCCGATCACGTCCTAGTGCGGTTCAATCGACCATTGAAACATGGCGAGGCGTCTCCCGTCTCCCCACGTCGGCAAGTTGTCAAATCTACTTGACTTGATGGAATGTTTGTAATAGACTTCTAACCGAATGGTGCTCACCGCCCCTATGGGTTATGGCATATGTCCGCGGGAATTCACGTCCGGCGGAATGGCCGATTTGTCTCCAACCCAACGAGACACATCGGCCTTTTTTTTTTGATGTGCGTTGCGAAGATTGAATGGCCGGCACTCCCTAAACTACTTCGCATGTGGCAGTTTGACGCAAGTCGCGGTCATTACCGTTATGCGTGGCGGATTGTTACGCTGGCGGTCGCACTCTGCCTTGCCTTCTCGGGAACGGGTACGCAGTTAGCCAGGTCAATTGGCACGTTCTCGGGGGCGACGTTCTTTGAAGAGCAACTGGGAGCCGAGACGGAAGTTCGGCGCGTCTTACGGCCTTGCACCGACGCGGTCAAATGGGCCGGCGCAACGACGCCGCGCCTCAGAACGCGTCTGGCGGCGGTAAGCCGGGGGCGCAACCGGCATACGCCGTATCCGGTTCCCGTGGCGCGGCCCTGTCTTGTCGGGGCGGGAATTCGCCTTCTCTGTTAGAGGCTGCGCGGCTGGCGCGGCTATCTCTATTTTTGCGGAGCGCCCGCGTGCGCGCGTCTGACGCTGCGCCGGCCCGGCCACTGACGTTACGGCTTGCCTTCCCGCTTACCTACTTCATGATGGAGTCCGTATGTCCGTATCCACGTTGCCTAAGAACCGGAGCGACCTTGAGTCAGAAATTAGTCGTGCGCTGATCCACTTTGAAAAAGAGTTTATGGGCCGAGGGCCTTTGGAGACGCGCACGTACTTGTTGGGAGACATGGTCCTCGTGCGCCTGAAGGGCGTAATGACCCCCGCCGAGCAGCAATTGGCCAAGACCGAAAGCCCGCGCAGCGGATACCTTCTCAAGCAGGTGCGCAACGAGTTGCTTTGCTCGGCCCGCCCGATGCTCGAAACGCTGATGAGCGACATCCTCCGGGTGCCCGTGCAGAGCATCCATACCGACATCAGCACCAAGACCGGAGAGCGGGTGATCGTGTTCACCTTGCAACATAAGGTCGAGTTCGATGGCCCGGACAACGGCCATGCGGAGCGACCTGGGACCAATGGGAGAACCAAAACGCCCGGCGACCGCCGGGCGTAAACGCGACCATCAAGGAGCGGTCGCCCGGGGCGTCTAACGAGCCTGGGTTGCGACCGACCTGCGATATTTCAAGCCGATGCTCGTCGGGATAACCAAGCCCGAGCGGAGATCAGGCCGGCCAACAGCGCTTCGGCGCCGTTGGCCGGCCTTTTTTCGTTGACCAATAGGAGTCGAACCATGTTGAACGAACCAAAGGCGAACAAGGTTTCCGCAACGCCAAGTGGAGCGGGCGAACCCTGGCCGAGACTCGGGTCGGACGCTAACCCGCCGCGATATGCACACATTGTCGTGCCGACGAGTTTGTCTCACGGCGACCGCGCGGCGCTGCAATTGGGAGTGCAACTGGCAGAAGCGCACGGCGCGGCGCTCACCGTGTTGCACGTTGCGCCGCCGCGCGAGTCGCGCCGCATGGCGGAGGGGCTCGATGCGATCGGCCTGTTGCACTCGGCCGCGCACGACCTCAACACCCGCGACTCGCTACGGCGCCGGGAAGAAGGCCTCGAAGCTGTGCGGCAGCAAGCCCGCCAGTTCATCGAGACCGAATTGCCCGGCAGACTCGAAGACGAATCCGAGTTTTGCCTGGTCTGCCGCACTGGCGAGATCGCGGAAGAGATCGCGCGGCACGCCGGGGAAACCGACGCCGACCTGGTGATTCTTTCCTCGCGGCCGCCCCGACGATGGCTGCCGCTCCTGTCGGGACGCGTGCGCCGCATTCTGCAACGGTCGCCCAGCCCGGTGATCGTCGTCGCGCGTCCGGCCGGAGCCCGCAAGAAGCTTGTTTTCCACCGCTGATCCTGGCAACGGCTTTTCTACTTTCCGCTCAAACCTCCGTGAGGATCAATATGGATTCCATCTTGCATACCCCAGATACGATTTTTTTGCGGCGCCATGCACCCAGTTGGTTAATGCTCTCTTGCGCGGCCGGCGCCGTGAACGGAATTGGCTTCCTGGCGTGTTCGCATTACGTGACCCACGTGACCGGCACCGCCACGCGCATGGGATTAGAGTGGCCGCACATCGGCATTGCCTTGGAGTACTTGGCCGTCGTACTTAGCTTTATCGCGGGGGCCATGTCCTCGGTTCTGGCGCTGCAAGGGCGTTGCTGTCGCGGCAAGCGGCCTCGTTGGGCAACGCCGCTCGTGTGCGTCGCGCTGATCCTTGCCGTCACCGGGATCGCGGGGCAGTTGGGCGCTTTCGGCGCGTTCGGCGGCGCCGCCGAGTCAAACCCGCCGTTCGCAATGCTCTCGCTCTTAGCATTCGCCATGGGCCTGCAAAACGCGGCAGTCTCTACGACCACAGGGCTGGCCGTACGCACCAGTCACTTGACCGGCCCGGCCACGGACCTAGGTATTCACCTGGGGGTGGCTTGCGTTGAAGGACCTGGCGAGCGACGCAAGGCCCTGAAGGCGGCGGTCCTGCGGGCGGGCAAGATCTTCGCGTTCATCGTCGGAGCGGGATTGGCGCTGCCGCTCACGGCGACCGCTGGATACCTCGCCCTGTTCGTGCCAGCCGTGTTCGCCGTGACCGCCGCCGCGCTCAGCTTTGCTCCGGAGTGGGGCCCGAGAGCCTTTCCGGTGGAGGTGGTCAAGGCCCATGGTCGCCAGCCTGCCCGACTCCCGGCGCTCGTGCCCGTCGCCGACACGGACGGAAAAGAAGTCTCGGCGCGCTGGCGGGCTTAGTTCTCCAGCGCAGGTTAAGGCCATTCGTAGCGTATGTCCGCACTGTATTTGCACGGCGTTCCATGCAAATACGGTGCGGGCACGAAAAAACGCTGAACGTAAATTGCGTTCAGCGTTGGTGTAAAGCGTTGAAACGTAACCGTTTAAGCAAGTGGTGAGGGGCGGGATCGAACCGCCGACACATGGATTTTCAGTCCATTGCTCTACCAACTGAGCTACCTCACCTTGGGAGAGTGTCTTTGGGGCCGCTCTCCGCTGTAAAGAAAAGGTAGCAGAAAAAACCGCGTCGGCAAGACCACATGGCGGCGCGTAATGCGTGGGAACGCCAGGGAATCCGCAATGGTCGGGGAGAACGCGGTTTTCAAAAGTTGCTCACGGGTTCGCCGCCTTGCATTGTGCCGAGGGCTTGCCAGGTGGCCAAGGCGATGGTGTTGCTAACGAACCGCACCGAGCCGTCAGCCAGGCAGGCATTCACCCCGCCAGGATGACGGCTGCGGGCCGCGTTGAATTGCGAGCCGGACGTGGTCACGGGCATGCGGGGGTCGCTGTCGGCCACCGCCCAGCCGACCGTGTCGGGCGTGGAGGAATTCGGGGTGGTGCGGGTCATGAACTTGAACACGCCGTCATCGTTGTGGATGTCGCCCCGCCAATCGTTGTCGTTGGCGCTTTTGGCTTTCAAGTACTCCGAAAGTAAGAGCGTGTTCGAGGTCCCGTCGGTCATGCTGGCCATGTTGGTCGCGGCTGGCGTGCCGCGGTTGCCTCCCACGTGGGCAAAGGGGGCGGCGGCGCCGGCCGCGGGGGCGGTGTCGTAATACGTCGTCCCCCAGTTGACCACGTAATTGCCGCGACAACGCTGATACGTCTGCCCGGCTCCGTTCAGGTCCGAGCCGGTGTCGCTGGGGCAGTAGTACATCTCGACGCGCTGGCCGCACAGGCCGTTCATCGTGCCGGAAATGGTGCAGGGAGCTAGGTAAAAGTGCTGGTTGATGTCGTTCTTGTCGGTCAGGTTCATCTGCTCCATGAACTGCCATAAATGCATGACCCAGGTTTGCCGCGGATTGTTGCGGGCGCCGATCGGGAACCGTTTGTAGGTGTCGTGATGATTGTGCATGGTCAGCCCCCACTGCTTAAGATGGTTCACGCATTGGGTGCGGCGGGCGGCCTCGCGAGCGGCCTGCACTGCGGGTAATAGCAACGCCACCAAGATGCCGATAATGGCAATGACCACCAGTAGTTCGACCAAGGTGAAGGCGCGGCGAGAGCCGCCAGAACGCACCACGACAGCAGAACCAAACATGTCGAACTCCTCGAGAAAAGATGAAGGGAGCCGAAAACACGTCGCTTGAAGTCGCTAGAGAAGAGATGTCAAGAATATAATCGTGGCCGGGGGTAGAAAGATAGCGTTTGGCGCGATGCTTCTTGCCGTCCTGGGGATTTTGCGCCGTCTGAGGGCGGGCCGTCATGCGATCCGTGGCTGAGGTATCCCGCGTGTTACGAGAAAAACGACTTCGACTGCACTCGGTGTAACAACCAAGGACTTTTTGCGCCGCAAAGAGCGTACGGCGAGTCCGGCTTGTACCGACCTGCCTGGGACGTGAACAGGATCGAAATTTTTCTTGGAGATATCGCCATAAAGCCGATCTAGGACTAGTATAGGCAATCGTCCCCCCAGACGAGCCAGGAAGCTTTTGCATGCCCTCCCGCCCGCAGCCCAATGTTTTTCCGCTGTACCTTGCCCCCTTTGAGTTGTTCATGGAGGAGGATGATCGGCCGCGCCACCCGATGATGTTCGTCATTCAGTTGCGGCTCGCGGGGACAATGGATCGGGCGGCGTTCGAGACATCCTTGGCGGGGGCCTTGAGCCGGCATCCGTTCTTACGCGCGCTGGTCCAGCGACGGAAACGCAATCAACTGTGCTGGGTTGGTGCGGGCGACCTGAAGCCGCTTGTCGACTGGAGCGATGGCGAGCAACCGATTGCGTGCCCCGGAGGGCGCGACGCAATCGACTTGGCCGCCGAAGTCGGGTTGCGCGTTTGGATACGCCGCCATGACGGCGTGACGCACGTTACCTTGCAGTTCCATCACGCCTGTTGCGACGGCGTGGGGGCGTATCGGTTCATCGGCGACATACTCGCGATCTACGGGCAACTTACCGCGCCCGACGGCGCCGAGCGACCGGCCTTGGAGCCGATCGACGTGACGCGCCTGCGCACGCGATGCCGGGACGCTTTTGACGTGGCGGCGCGTACCGATCGCCGTGGTTTGGGCCGGCTGGCGCTGGCCGAAGCGTGGTCGGTGATGTCCGCGCGCGCCACGCAACTGGCGCCTGGCCGCGCAGGAGGCGGGCGACGGCTGTCGCCGTTTCCCTCGGTGGTGTCGCACACATTCCCGCGCGCTCAGCACGAACAACTGCGCGACGCGGCGATGCAGCAGGGCGCCATGCTTAACGATTTGCTGCTGGCGGAACTGTTCCACACCGCGCGGGCATGGAATGAGCGCAAGACCGGTCGCCCAGGACGCCGGTTCCGGATGATGATGCCGACCGATCTGCGCACGACCGACGACTATGAACTGCCGGCCGCCAACAAGGTCAGCTTTACGTTCCTCACGCGCGGCGTTGCCGACCTGGACCAGCCGGGGGAACTCTTGCAGGGCATTCGCCGCGAGACGTTGGCAATTAAGAATGAGCGGCGCGGGTTGCGTTTTGCCGACATGTTGGCTTGTGGCTTTTCGCTCAAGGGCGTGACGCCGCTGATGTTGTCGTTCCCGTTTTGCCTGGCGACGGCGATCCTGTCGAACGTGGGCGACCCCAGCCGCCGCTTTACCGCCCGCTTCCCGCGGCGCGGGGGCCGGGTCGTGTGCGGCGACGTGGTGCTGGAGGAAATCACCGGCGCGCCGCCGCAGCGGTACAAGACCCAGGCCACGCTCTCGGCCTTCGCGTACAATCGGCAACTGACGCTAAGCGCCCGCTGCGACCCGTATTCGTTCGCGCCCGAAGACACGCGGGAGTTCCTCGACCTGTATGCCGCGAACCTCGGCCGTCACCTGACTGCTCCCGCGCCTGACAAGCCCGAGCATGAACTGGCGGCTGCGTGATTCGCGGTTAGCGCGAGTTTCCCCAGGCGTGATGGCTTTTCCGTGTAGGTTACTCGTTCCGCTTCCCCCGGAGGTTGTGAATCTTTCCGTAGCGGCGGGCGCGGCATTTAACGAAGCATTCGGCGGCGAGACGCCGCCGCTACGCAAACAATCATAACCTCTCACCGCTAATCATTTGCCGGCTTCGCCATCGTGAGAAACGCACGCAGAGCGTGCGAACCGGTCGGGTGTCTAATCCCATCGTGGTAACGGAAACCGCCCAAAGCCAAGACCCTTCCGTGCCCATGACGTCATGAACGAGAATGCGAGGTTCGCGGGAGTGTGGCGGTTAGTCTCGGCTATGCAGAACGGCCGCGATGTCACTTCGTTGTGCGATTCGGAAGTGGTCTACTACGAAGAGGGGCCGCGGTTGTTGGTGCAAAGTTGTCAGGGCGGGCCTTTGGGCGCGTGCCGCCTGGACGCTACGACCGATCCTCACCATATCGACTTGACGCACGCCTGGCGCGGGACCGAATTCGTCACCTATGGCATCTACCGCTTCGACGGCGAGGAGCTGGTCCTCTGCTTTGGCGGCTCGCAACGTCCCGACTCATTTGACGGCACGATTCCCGACGGCCGCATCGTGTACCGAAAGCGCCGAGCGCCAACCGCGCCTGGCGGCGAAAACCGAGGAAGCGAGTAAAACTTGTTTTCCCCGGGCGAGCGAGCGCGGCAATCTGCGCGAATGTGAATCGTTGGTCGGTTCGGCTTGCCGAGCGGAACCTTCTTCCCGCCGAACCGCCACAACGCGGCGCTGGCGGAAGGTCCCGTCCGGCAGACGGGACCTACTTTCCTCGCCCCCGCGCTCCGAAGTTGGGATGCAATCGAAAGCCCGCGTCGCGCGCACTCTCAGGTGGGTCTGCCGGATGGGGGCGGGTAGGTTTTTTGGCCAAACGTGTTTCCCGTCGCGACGGGATCGACCGAAGAACCAAACCGACCCCGGGGGTGGTTCTACCACGCGACTTGCGGCGCGGCGAGTTCGTCTTCCATCTGGGCGGGAAGTCGCCAGACGTGGTCGCCGTCGCGGTTGGTGAAGTAGAGGTGGGACTCCGATGGCTGGCGGCCGTGACCATCGGCCCACAGGGCGTAGAAGTCGGGGTGGGCGTCGAGCGGACGCCGGGCGTAACCGTGGTTGCGGGCGCTTTCGCGAGTGAGTTGTTTGGACTTCTCCCAGGTGCGGCCTTCGTCGCGGCTTAACCAAAGCGCCATTTCTCCACCGGGATTGAAGGGTTGCGGGCCGGTTTCGGTCGGCGCGATCACGCGCCACGCGCCGTCCGGCTCGATGGTCAGCGAGCCGTGGTCGTAATTGTTGCCCGACGTGGTGAGCGGCCGGCGCTCCCAGCGCTCGCCCGTCCAACGCGCGGTTTGCCAGTGGCGCGGGCCGTTCTCCGGTCCCGCCTCGTAGCCCTTGCTGGTAAGAAACAGAATGACCGGGCGGCCGTCCCGGTCGAAGTTCAGGTCTTTTAAATACACCAGAAGCCCTTCGCTTTGGGAATCGTAAACCAGCGAAGGATGATTCTTGTCGGTCAGGGGCGGTTGAACTTTCTCGCCGCTCACGGTGCGCCACGTTTGGCCGAGGTCCGCAGTCTCGACGTAGTAAATGTTTGACCGGGCATTGAGTCCCACCGGGCGAGGATGGAAATCAAAGGCCGTGGCCACGCGCTCGCCGGATTGCCAACTGATCTGGTAGTCGCCCAATTCCATGCCGGCCAGCAAGTGCGGTTCGCTCCATTCGCGGCCGTCGCGGCTGGTCATCCAGAACAGCGTGCGCTGGGCCGGAATGCCCAGGCTCTTGCCGCCGCCGTACCGTGTGTGCAGGAATATAAAACCTTGGCCGCGCACGTGCCACGGCTGCGTGTACGAGAAGTTGGTTTTAGCGATGCGCTCGAACTGGGTGATGTCGAAGGGCTTTACGCTCCGGTGAATGTACGACGGGCGTCCCGTGCCGTGCGACGACGAGAAGACCCACAGGTGTCCCGCCTCGTCGATCTGCAAGGTCGGGTTGTCGTGCGCGTCGTCGGTTTGCTTGTTGAGCAGAATGCGGGGCCGGGGAACCTGGCCTGTCTTGTGGTCGAAATAGGAGACCATGTGCAGTAGTTGCTGCTTGTCGCCGGCGCGCTTTGCGGTCGTGCCGCCATAGACAAAGAAGGTCTTGTTGACTTCCGCGCGGTACACGGCGATCGGCGCATGTTGCTGCGGATAGGTAGCCATGCCGCCGCTGTACTTGTAGCGGTACTCGTCGTTGGTGGGCTGGTTGGCGTACCAGATGCCGCGGTAACCATCGTCTTGAGGCAAGTCTTCGGCGCCCAAGGAAACGGGCGCGACGACCAACGCCGCAAGCGCCGCCAGACTGCAAGAGACCAAAAAAGACTTCATGGAACCACGCTCCTGGAAAGGGCGATTTGGTTAAGCAACGCGAGCTTTTGCAGCGTAACGGCCCGCGGCGATTTTACAACCTCTCAGCGGTTGTGAATCTTCAGTAGGTCCCGCTTGCCGAGCGGGATTATCTTCCCGCCGAACCGCAATGCCGCAGTGCTGGCGGAAGGTCCCGTCCGGCGAACGAAACCTACTGGACGAAGCGTTGATAGACGAATACCGCGTTGCACCGTTACCTCGCGCTGGGCGCGTCGGCCGGTGGCGCTGCGGCTTGGCTGTGGGTGTGAAGGATCGCGCCGTGCTCGTCGCAAAAGTCCAGGGTCAACGTCGGCGGCTGTGTATCGGTGGCGGGAGCAACCTGCACCAGGAGAAAACCGCCCGACGCGGGGCGCTGGTAATACGGCTGCTGGATCTCTCCCTGGGGGTCGGTGGACTTGGGATCGCCCGGCTTGCGGCCGAGGCGGGAGTTTTCATCGACCAGCGCTCCGCAGGAAAATTCTTGGACGCTGTGAAGGATCGAATGATACTGCCAATGTCGGTCGCCGCAGACGATCAGGAAGTTTTGTTTGGCAATGCCGGTTTCGTGGAGCCAGTCAAAGAACTCGTCGCGCTCGTGCTGGAACCCGCCGATGTCAGCGTGATTGTCGGTCTTGCGAAGGTCGTCGGGGCCGATCATCGGCGTGGGCGAGATAAGCACCTTGAAGGTCGCGTCGCTCTCGCGCAGGGTGCGCCGCAGCCACGCCTTTTGTTCCTCGCCCCAAATCGTTTTCTCCGGCCCGTCCGGCATTTTGTTCGGGCTGCGGTGCATCCGGTTTTCGGTCAGCCAAATCTGCACGTCGCGACTGACGCGATGGCTGCGATAGGTCTTGGCGTCGGCTGCGCCGGCCGGCGCCACCGGCAGTTGTTCGAGCATCAGCTTGCGTCCCAGTTCCGGCGACGGGGCATAGCCGCCCGTGTTGTCGCAGTCGTCCATGCGGTAATCGTGGTCGTCAATTTCCCAGTAGGTCGGAACCACGGCGAACAAGTCGCGGTAGCGCGGCTGAACGAATTGTTCGTGCCATTTGCGGCGCAGTTCTTCCACGGTCTGCGCGCGGGGATCGGTAGGTGTGTCGTAGTACACGTTGTCGCCCGTGCCCACCAGGAAATTCGGTTGTAGGCGGCGAATCGTGTCCAGGGCCGGATACCCCAAGTGCTTATCCGGCCCCGTGTAGAGCGCCGGCAACTGGGTGTTGTTTTGCAAGACGTGCTGCTTGCGGTCGATGCGCTCGTCGCCATGAAACTTGGCGTAGTTCATCCCGGTTACGACCACAAAGCGGACCGGCTGGGCCGCGTCGGGTCCAGGATGCGTCCTGAACCGCGCTTGCGGACCGGGACGCAGATTCTCGCGATCGGCGCCAATGCGGGTGGTGCAGAGGTATTCCGTTCCCGGCGCCAAGTTAGCGAACGACGCGCGGGCGATGAAGTCTTGTTCCGCGCGGGCTTCGATGACCTGCGTCGCGCGCTTGCCGGAATCGGAGTCCGTTTGCTCGGTTTGATTGGCCGGTTGCAGGGCAAACTCCACCACTCCCGCTGCGCCCGGCACATCGCCTTGAACGAGTTCTTCGGAGGTGGAGAGCCGGACTTGAACCAATGCGCTTTGCGGCGTGACTTCGCCGACCATCACGCCCATCCCGGCGTGAATCGAAGGCGCCTCAAACCCCGCGCGGCTCTTGCCAGCGTGATCGATGAGCGGACGGGCGTTGGTCACGCGGCCGAGTGGTCGGCAACCGGGGCCGATTCCCTCCCGGCCAAGATCATCCTGCATTTGGTCGGCCAGGTTGCGCAGTTGTTGCACGATTTCTGGGTTGTCCCGTGCAACATTGGTGGACTCGTTCAAATCGCGCTCCAGGTGGTACAACTCGCCTTTGGACAGGTGCAGCTTCCAAGGCCCATGTCGAACCGCTTCAAGCGCAAGCCCGCGGTAGTAGTAGAAGACCTCGTGCGGCGACTGGGCGTTGGCCTCGGCGGTGAGCAGCGGGGTGATGTCGCGCCCGTCGAGCTTGCGATCGGGGGGAAGGGCGCCGCCGGCCAGGTTCACCAGCGTGGGCAGGATGTCCATCATGCCGGCGACGGCGTCGGTCTGGGTGCGGGGCGGAATCTTGCCGGGCCAACGGGCGATCGTCGGCACGCGCATGCCGCCTTCCCAGGTGCTCCCCTTGCCGCCGCGAAGCGGCGCGTTCACCGCGCCGTGCCCCACGGCGCCGCCGTTGTCGGAGGTGAAGATCACCAGTGTTTTTTCGTCCAGCTTCAACTCCCGCAACGTCGTCAGCACTTGCCCGACGCTCCAATCCACTTCCTCGACCCAGTCGCCGTACAGGCCGTTTTGCGACTTCCCCTGAAACGCCTTGCCGGGATACAGCGGAAAATGCACCGCCGAGTGTGGCAGGTACAAGAAGAACGGCCGGTCCCGGTTCGCCCAAAGAAACTTGACGGCCTCTTGGGTGTAGCGCTCCACCAGTCGCGTTTGATCGTCGGGCAGCACGCGCTGGAGGACGGTCTCGTTCCGCATTAGCGGCAACGGCGGTTGCCCTTGCTTGGGGGACTTGGGCAGCGGCCGGCCCAGGTTGCTCTTGACGCCATCGGCGGCTGGCCCCATGTCGTTCGAGTAGGGCAGGCCGTAGAAGTAATCGAACCCTTGCCGCCGCGGCAGGAACTCGGGCTGGTCGCCCAGGTGCCACTTGCCGATGATCCCCGTCGTGTAGCCGCACTTCTGGAGCAGTTCCGCCACGGTGACTTCGTCGGGCGCCAGACCCACGGCGTTGCTCGGAAATAGCACATGCGGAATGGGCAAGGCGCGCTTAGGATAGCAGCCCGTCATGAGCGCCGCCCGCGACGGAGAACACACCGGCGCCGCGTAGAAGCATGTCAGCTTGCGTCCTTCGCCCGCCATACGGTCCAGGTGGGGCGTGCGGTTCAACTTGGAGCCGAAGGGGCCGATGTCGGCGTATCCCAGGTCATCAATGTTGATGATGACAAAGTTGGGCTTGTCGGCGGCCCTTGCGGCGCCGCTTCCCAAGGCCAAAACGATTGCCGCCAGTGAAAGCCAAGCGGATGTGCGTCGCTTCATTGGCGAACCTCGGATCAGCGTGTTGTGGTGGGACCAGCGCCGCCAGCGCGGGACTGCACCAGCGTAGTTTAGTCACGCCAGGGCTTCAAGCGATTAGGGCGAGCGACCGGCTGATGGAATTGCCGTTAGACATGGAACGCTTGCACCTAGGGACCAGAACGGTGGCGCCATTGGCCGGCTGCTCGCAAGTGCAAACGAAACGTTTGCTTAGTCGCCGCGGTCACCAGGCGGGAGCGGTCTGGCCTAGTTCATCGATGCGCCAGGGCGTCCAGGCGAGCGCGACTTTGACCACTTCCACGTCTGATTTTCGCGGCGTGATTTCAACTTCCTCCAACGCAAGCGAAGAGACCTCGTACTCGTTGCGAATCCGCTCCGTGGCTTCGTGTAACTCAGCATTCAAGTCCGAGAGTTCGCGCAATCGGTCGCGGACTATCGCTTCCGACTCGGCCACGTCCAGGCGTTGCTCCTCGGCCCGGTTCCACTTGCGGACCGAGGTGGACGCTTTCTCGACGTTCGCCCGGCTGGCCAACTTGCGGCCAAACAGCACGCCCGCCAGCGTGGCGCCCCACGAGAGCGTGGAATCGGTGGCCGCCGCGCGGCTTTGCGCCTGCTCGCGGGTGACCTTCTTTTGCGCGGCGCGGACCTGCTTTTCAAGGCTTTCGATCTTGGTGGAATATTTCTTACGCAGCTTTTCCACTTCCAAGTCGCGGCGTTCGCGGGCGAGTTGGGTCAAGCGAATGCGGAAGTCGCGCTGCGTTTCGCCGGGGCGCGAGTCCTGCTTGAGCGCCGGGCACCGCCAGAGCGATAAGCGTTGCGTGCGGTACAGGTAATCCGACAGTTGTTTCTTCCAGGCGTCATAATTCTTGGCGTTGGCTAACTCGGCCGGAAGCGGCGCCCGTGCGACTCCCGCGCGGGACTCGGCCTCCACCGGTAGTTGCTCGCCGGGGACCGATTCGGCGCCGTCCCACACGTCGTCGGGGACCGTGTCGCCCACGGTTTGCAAGAGCGTGCAGTCGCGCCACTCGTCCACGTCTTTTGACTTATGCACAAAGTGCAGCCGCCCCTGGCCGCACAACGCGGGCCGATACACAAGCCGCCCCGTCGCCGCAAGCTCGTCCTTGGGACGCAAGAACACCTGGTCGACCTTGGCGGGAACCGCGAGCGGGGCCGGAGTCGCCGCGGGAGACAAGTCGAGCGACTCCAGCGTCAGGGGCGGGGCCGCAGGGTGGCCTACCGATGATTCCGGCGCGGGTGCGGCCTGTTTGTGCGGCGCCATCAACGTCTCAATCTGCCGGTTGGTCAGCGGACCGCGCAGATACGAGAGACACCACCGGGTTTGGAACACCACCGGACCGTCCTCGTGGACGTTGTTCATCAGGAACACGCGGCTGCTCAGGCCGGCCAGCGTCGCTTCCATCGCCGCCCGGTCGAAGCGGGCGCCGGACTGCGCCGTGGCGCCTTCCAGCCCTTCCAGCACGCGGGCCTTGTCGCGCTCGGTTTGCAGCCGCCCCAGGAACCACGTGCCGGTGTTCGACAGGCCCTTGTAGTCCAAATCCACCGGGTTTTGCGTCGCCAGCACAATTCCCAGGCCGAATGCCCGAGCCTGCTTGAGCAGCGTGAGCATCGGCGTCTTGGACGGCGGGTTGGCCACGGGCGGGAAGTAGCCAAAAACTTCGTCCATGTACAAGATGGCCCGCAGACTGGTCGTGCCGGGCTGCGTTCGGACCCACGCCAGCACTTCGTTCAAGAGCAGCGTGACGAAGAACATCCGTTCGGCGTCGGATAGGTGCGCAATCGAAAGGATCGAGATGCGCGGCCGGCCCTCGGCGGTGTACAGGAGCCGCTTCACATCGAGCGATTCCCCCTCCAGCCAACTGGCGAACGCGGGCGAGGCCAGCAGGTTGTTCAGCGACATCGCCAGCTTGACGCGGTCTTTCTCGGGAAAGAACGTCTCCAGATCCACCACCCCCAAGCGATTAAGCGGCGGCGCCTGAACCTGGCGAATGAGCGTGGGCAGGTCCAAGTCTTGATTCTGCCGCCACGCGCGGTCCAGCAAGTTGGCGATCAGAATGTGTTCCCGGCTTTGCACCGGGTCGGCGTCCACGTTCAATAGTGCGAGCAACCCCGAAGTGGCCGAGACCACGCGGTCGCGCAGGGCCGTGGCGTCGGCCGCAACTTCCGGCGCCGGCGCGGCGAACGACCGCAGCACCGTCAGCGGCAGCCCGGTGTTCGACCCCGGCGTGTAGATGGCCAGGTCCACCGCCTCGCGAAAGCGGGCGATGCGCTCGGGCGACTGGCCCCAGGCCGCCAATCCCTCGCGCCATCGCTTGGCCGTTTGCGCCGCCTGTTGCTCGACGGTCAGCCCCTCGCGCAGCGCGGCGCCTTCGTCAATCCAAGGCCGAAAGTCCTCGGGCCGCAGTTCGGGAAACGTGAGCAGCAGGTTGCCCAGGTCGCCCTTGGGGTCAATGGCGATGACGGGAATCCCGTCGATGGCCGCCTCTTCCAAGAGCGACAGGCACAACCCCGTCTTGCCGCTACCGGTCATGCCCACGCAGACGGCGTGCGTGGTCAGGTCCTTCGAGTCGTAAAGGATCAGGTCCTCGCCGACGGTTTTTTGCCGCACGTCGTAGGACTTGCCGAGATAGAACTCGCCGAGTTTTTCAAAGTCCTGCATCGCCCCATTTTGACGGATCATGGCGCGGCGGGCAATCATGTTTACCAGCCCCTATTGACGCGGCATAACCTTCCCGTGAAATTCATCTGTCATGGCAACGATCGCACTCTTTGGCGGCTCGGGGAAGATCGGCCGTCAAGCTATTGAATTGCTGGAACGCCGTGGGCATCAGGTTCGCGCGCTCGTCCACCGCAGCCCGGTTCCAGGCAAGAACGTGACCTGCGTGCAGGGGAGCGTGGTTGAGGCGGCGGATTGCGAGAACGTGGTGCGCGGCGCGGAGATCGTCATTCAGATGGCGACCACCAAGGAAGACAAGGAGACGTTCTTCGACGTCAGCATCCGGGGCACGTTTCAGATTCTGGAAGCTTGCCGCTTTGCGGGAAGCGTCCGCCAATTCATCCTCCTGAGCGGAGACGCCGCTCAGGGAATCTGGTTCTATCCGCATCCCCAGCCGATCAACGAAGAGACTCCGCTGGCCGCCTATCCGGGATATTATGCCTTCTCCAAAGTCCTGGAGGAGACCATGACCCGGCAATACGCCATCCAGTACGGACTGGGCACAACGATACTCCGCTCGTCGTGGGTGTTTCAGGACGATGACCTCTTGAACCACTTTTCCCTGCTGAAGAACGTGAACCCGGCTGAGCCGGGACATGGCTTTGGAGACGTGACCGGCGAGCCTTTGGAGTTGGTCAAAAGCGGACAGGAGCGCATCCCGGTGTTGGTGGACGCGTCGGGCGAGCCGCTTACCCGGCACATTGTCCATATGGATGATGTGATCCAGGCTCTCGACCTGGCGCTCGACAACAAGAAAGCGATTGGACGCGACTACAACATCGCCGCGCCGGCGCCGTTCCAGTATCGCCAGGCGGCCGACTATCTTGCCGAGAAGCTCGGCATCCCGACGATCGACATTCCCAACCCGCAATACCATTCCTTTTCCATAGACATCTCGCGCGCCCGCCAGGAGCTTGGCTACGCTCCGGCCAATGACTTTTATCGCATGGCCGACCGCGCCATCGAAGCTCGCCGCAACGCGGGACGACCCCCAGGATAATCAACCCACGCAATTGTCATGTCCATCAAAGGAAAAACCATCGTCGTCACGGGAGGCACCTCTGGCATCGGAGAGGCCTGCGCTCGGGAGTTCGTCGCGCGGGGGGCCAACGTCGTCATGGCTTCCATTCAGCGGACCGAGGGAGAGTCGTTGGAAGCAGAGCTTGCGGCCGTCGGGCGGGCGAAGTTCATCCCTTGCGACGTCAGCGACGAGTCGCAGGTCCAGGCCCTCTTCCAAGGCGCCAAGGCCGCCTTCGGCCGCGTGGACGCGATCCATTGCAATGCGGGCGCCTGGGACAAAGGGACCGCCGAGGAGTTCAACGACGCGATCTGGAACAAGGTCATGGGCGTCAACGTCAAGGGGGCGATGCTGACGGCTAAGCATGGCATCCCCGCCCTCCGCGAGTCCGGAGGCGGCGTCTTTCTGGCGACGACCTCGGTGGCGGCGCACATTGGCTTTCCGCAGCACGCGGTCTACTGCGCCTCCAAGGCGGCGCTGGAGGCGCTGCTGCGCTGCCTGGCCACCGACTACGCGGGCCTCATCCGCGTGGTGGGAATCAGCCCCGGCACGATTCGCACGCCGATGCTGGCGGCCACGTGCCAAGGCTGGGACAAGCCGGTCGAGGAACTCTACGCGGAAGTGGCCGAGAAAATCCCCGTGCGCCGCCTGGGAGAGCCGGAAGACGTCGCCAAGGCAGCCGCGTTTTTGCTTAGCGACGACGCCAGCTATATCAACGGAACGATTCTGACGCTCGACGGCGGCACGCTCGCGCTGCCGCCCTGGTAAACGCTGCCTTGCGGTCCATTATTCGATCATGTCGTCATTTCCCCAGAAGCCGAAAGTTTACGAGGCCAAGCGCCTCGCACCCGGGCAGGCGATTGCCATCGACGGCCGGGGCGGCGACCCCGCCTGGCAGTCGGCGAATGCCCTGACCGACTTTTCCTTTCCGTGGACCAAGCGCCCGCCTCCCGCGACCGAGTTCCGCGCCTTATGGGATGAGCGGCGTCTGGTCTTCCGTTTCGACGTGGTCGACGACGACGTGGTTTTGGGCGATGGTGCCGACGCGAAGGAGAAAGTCATCGGCTCCGATCGCGTCGAGATCTTCTTCAGCACCGGACCGGAACTGAATCCTTATTACTCCCTCGAAATCGACCCGCGCGGCGAAGTGCTGGACTATGAAGCCCGGCATCATCGGCAAATGAATTGGGCCTGGTCGTGCGAGGGACTGACGGTGCAGGCGTCACGAACCGTTTCCGGCTACCTCGTGGAAGGATCAATTCCGCGATCCACCCTCGAAAAACTCGGCTGTCTGCACCAGGATGACAAGGGCTACTACTTGCGGGCAGGATTGTATCGGGCAGAGTTCAGCCACGACCCGTCCGGCGGGCCAGTGATCGAAGATTGGATGAGCTGGGTGGACCCGCAGGTCCCCACGCCCGATTTTCACGTGCCGACATCTTTCGGTGAGATTCGCCTGGTCGGATGACCCGCGAAGACGTCCGCCGCTCATCGCAACCCGACGCGTAAGCGAGGGGCGAACCGCCAATCCAGCGTTTTCCCTCGCTTACGCGTCGGGTTACGAACACCCACGCCCGCCGCTCATCGCAAATGCGCGAACTCGGTGGCGCCTCCTTCGAACTTCATGAACTCAACGACGGCGCCGTCCTCTTTGACGAAGGCCACGGTCAGCCCCGGCATCGGCGTAAAGGGCGCCAAAATGATCTCCTTGCCTTCAATCGCGGCGCTCATGTCGTCAATGCGATACGCCACATGAGGCATGTCGCGCAAGGGACCGGTAACGGGCGAGTCGTCTTCGAACCGAAGAAACTCGACGCGATACGGGTGATCCGCCGGATCGGTAACCCAGACCTTGGTGTCGGCAACGTAGGTTTCGTTCGGCTGACGGTCGTGGGTGGGCAGTCCAATATGGTGGAAGATCTTGGTCATCGTGGTTGTTCCAATGCCGGTAAGAGGCGTTTCGCACGGAGGAACACTCAGTCGCTGGACGTTGGCCCGCGGCTCCGCGCTTAGAGCCGCACGCTCGCGCGTGGCGGCCAATCATAAAACATAAAAACACCTCGATGTCTTAGGAGGTGACAATGGGGATTGGCCCTGAATATACTATGGCTTCGAGCCGCTGCCAGCCGACGGCAGGCAGTCGCACGACAAGGCAGGATAAGTTGACCTAAGGATCGGCAAGGTTGTCGAATGAACGAATCGAAGCGCGTCCGCTGGGGAGTGATTGGCTTGGGCTGGTTTGGCGAGGTGCATGCCGACAACCTGGCCGAGATGCCCGACATCGAACTGACCGCCCTCTGCACGCGGCGTCCAGAGCGGCTCCACGAGGTGGCCGACCGGCTGGGCGTTACCCGGCGCTATACGGACTATCGCGACCTGCTAGCCGACCCCGAGGTCGATGCGGTCAGCATCACCACGCACATCTACGACCATCGCGACATCGCGATCGACGCCCTGCGCAGCGGCAAGCACGTGCTGCTGGAGAAGCCCATGGCGCCGACCAGCGAGGACTGCGACCAGATCGTTCAAGCGGCCGAGGAGGCGCGCGGTTTGTTCATGGTGGGCCACATTTGCCGGTTCGATCCGCGGGTGACGCTGGCCAAGGAGGCGATCGAGCAGGGGCGAGTCGGCAAGATCATCTCCCTGCACGCCCGGCGCAATCTTTCGAAGGCGATCGGCCGTATGGTGCTGGACGATATTTCAGCCCTGATGGGCGACGGCATTCATGACGCCGACTTGATGCTTTGGTTCAGTCAGGCCAAGGTGCAAAGCGTTTACGCCCAGGAGGTCCACCCCGGCCAGAACAAGCACCCCGACGGCGGCTGGTCGATCGCGCGCCTTGACAATGGCGCCGTGGCCGTGGTGGAATCGGTATGGCACCTTCCGGAAAGCACGCCTTACGCAATCGACGCGCGGATGGAAGTGATCGGCACGGAAGGGGCGTTGTATATCAACTGCGGAGAAGCCGGCCTTCAGATCCACGACGCCCAAGGCGTCAAGATGCCCGACACCATGTACTGGCCGCGCCCCTTTGGCCGGTACGCTGGCATCCTGCAAGAGGAACTGCGTTACTTCGCCAACTGTGTGCGGGCGGGGCAGGCGCCGCAACGAATCACACCCTCCGAGTCGCGAGCCGCGGTGGCGTGGATGGCCGCCGCGACCGAGTCAGCGAAAACCGGGGCCGTCATCACATTTTAGCCGAGTTCCACCCATGAGCGTTAAATCGATTCGCCTTGTCCTGATGGTGGGCTGCGCCCTTTTGTCCTTTCTCGCCAGCGGCAGAGCCGAGCCGCAATCCGCGCCGCTGAAAGCCGGCATCATTGGCATCGACGCCCATGCGCTGCCCTGGACGAAGATCCTCAACGATCCCAAGGCCGCCGGAGAACTGGCCAACATGAAGGTCGTGGCCGGTTATCCTGGCGGCAGCCCCGATATCCCTCAGAGCATGGAATTGCTCAAGGCGCAGGTGGGGCCAGTCTCCGAGCTTGGCGTAGAGATTGTCGACTCGATCGAGGAACTGTTGAAGAAAGTCGATGTGGTGATGATCTTGAGCATCGACGGACGGAAGCACCTGGAGCAAGTTCGACCGGTGTTCGAGGCCGGCAAGCCGGTGTTCATCGACAAGCCCATCGCGGCCTCGCTGGCCGAGGCGATGGAGATCTTTCGGCTGGCCGAAAAGCACAACACGCCCTGCTTTTCCAGTTCGTCGTTGCGGTTCGCCAAGCAAACGCTGAACATTCGCAACGATCCGCGTTTGGGCGAACTGGTCGGATGCGATCAATATGCCCCCTGCGCCCTGGAGCCGCATCACCCCGACTTTTTCTGGTACGGAATCCACGGCGTCGAGCCGTTGTTCACCATCATGGGCCGCGGCTGTGAATCGGTGACGCGCGTGCATACCGACGGCACAGACATGGCGGTCGGAGTCTGGAAAGGCGGCCGGATCGGCACGTTTCGCGGCATTCGCGACGGCCAGCGCGGCTACGGATCGACCGTGTTCGGCACGAAGGGAATTGTGCCAGGAGGCGGATTCGACGGCTACGAGCCGCTCCTGGTTGAAATCGTCCGCTTCTTCAAAACCGGCAAGCCTCCGGTCAGCGCCGAGGAGACCTTAGAAATCTTTGCCTTCATGGAGGCCGCCGATCAGAGCAAACGCCTGGGCGGCCGCCCAGTGACGCTGGAGAGCGTCATGCAACAAGCCCGCCAACAAGCAAGCCAGCTTGCTCCCGCCAACCAGCAATAACGTCCCGCCCCTTCGCTCTTCCCACCTTCCCCGCGAACGCCGATCCGGCGCTCGCCAACATTTCGATACTCATGACCCGATGCACACTTACTCTGCTCGCTTGCGCTGTTTTCGCAAGCGCGGCGAACTCCCCGGCGGCTGAATGGACATCGACGCCCGTACCGGGCGAGCAAAACTTCACCGGCCATGCCTGGTATCAAACCTGGTTCAAGCCGCACGCCACGTTCTTTAGCAAGCACGAGCGCGATCTCTTTGGCGAGTCGGTCGTGCTGAACATTCGCGGGCTTGCCGGCGCCCACGAGGTTTACATCAACGGAACGAAAATCGGCGCCGGCGGCCAGTTTCCCCCGAAGTTCGAGGACGGCCGCGAGGGAAATCACCGGCACAAGATCCCCTCGGGCCTGCTCGTGCCCGAACAATGGAACGAGGTGACGATCAAGGTTTACAACCCCAAAGGACCAAGCGGCTTTCTCACCGAGGCGCCGTTTGTGATGAACTATTTCTGGGAGTGCGTCTTCGAAGGAAACTGGAACTTTCGGCCGGGGGAAGTAAAGCCGGAGCTTGGCGGCGCCTTGAAGGCCAAGCCGGCGACGGCGTTCGACGAGTTTCACAAATCCAACCGCGTGCTGGGCGAGGCCGACAAGCTAATTCATGGCGAAAAGCTGCCGCCCGAAGAGTCGTTCGCCAAGATGAAGGCCGCGGACGATCTGACGGTGGAGTTGATGCTGTCCGAGCCGCTGGTCGCCCAGCCGACCCACTTCAGTTTCGACGCCCGCGGGCGATTGTGGGTGGCGCAGTACCGGCAATATCCCTATCCCGCTGGCCTGAAGATGATCAGCCGGGATCAGTATTACCGGTCGCATTACGACAAGACGCCGCCGCCGCCGCCCAATCACGACCGAGGGCGCGACGTGGTTTCCATTCACGAGGACACCGACGGCGACGGAAAATACGACCGCCACAAGGTCTTCCAGGACGGCCTGAACATGGCCAACGCCGCACTTCCCGGCCGGGGCGGCGTGTGGGTGATGCATACGCCTTACCTGTTGTTCTATCCCGACAAGGACTTCGATGACGTTCCCGATGGGCCTCCCGTGGTTCACTTGGAGGGGTTCGGCATGGAAGATACCCACTCGGTCGCCAATGGACTGGTGTGGGGGATGGACGGCTGGCTTTACGGCGCCCAGGGCAGCACCACGAGCTGCCACGTGCGGCGGCCGGGACTTGACCCGCCCAACTCTCCGGGCGTTTATTTCCAAGGTTGCATGGTGTGGCGTTATCATCCAGAGACGCGCCGTTTCGAGATCTTCGCCGAGGGCGGCGGCAACAACTTCGGCTTGGAACTGGACTCCGTCGGCCGGCTGTTCACCGGCAACAACGGCGGCATGACGCGCGGCTGGCACTACATGCAGGGCGGCATGCACCTGATGCAAGGCACGACGCCCGACAAGTTCGGGCCGCCGCGCAATCCCTTCGCGTTCGGCGACCTACCGCACATGGAGAGCGAACAGGCGATTCCGCGGTTCACGCACTTTGCCACGCTGGTGGAATCCACGGCGATTCCGCAGAAATACCAAAACTCGTTTTTCAGCGTGGAGCCGCTACACAACTTCGTGATCGCCAGCAAGCGTCTCCCCAAAGGCGCGACATTCACGACTACCGACATCGGCAAGGTGCTGACTTCCGACGACTTCGCCTTTCGTCCCGTCTATATTGGCAACGCCCCCGATGGCTCGATCCTGGTGGCCGACTTTTACGAGCACTACATCGCGCACGGCCAGCATTATCAAAGCCAGATTGATCCCACCACCGGACGCATCTTCCGGCTGCGCGGCAAGCAAGAAAAGCTGGAGCAGAATCTCAACTTGCACGATATGTCCACCGATCAGTTGATCGGTTTGCTGGGCCATCCTAACCGGTGGCATCGGCACACGGCGGTGCGGCTGCTCGGCGAACGAAAGGACCCCGCCGCGGCGCCCAAGTTGCGGCAGCTTGTCCAAGACGGACAAGGCTTGCAATCGCTCAATGCACTCTGGGCGTTGTATCAGGCGCATGGACTGGATCACGAGACGGCCCTGGTCGCCTTGCGGCATGAGCATGCCCCGGTGCGCTACTGGGCGGTCCGATTGATTTGCGACGACGTGGGCTTTGCCCACAAACGGACGACCGTGGGGCTTGTAGACAGCCTCGGCAAGCTGAAGGACGGGCCGACGCAAGTTCCTCAAGAGTTGTTTCAAGCCGTGCTCTCGCAGGCGGCAGTCGAAGAAGACGCCGAGGTCCGCTCGCAAATGGCCGGCTCGGCCAGGCGGCTGCCCATCGACCAGGCGTTGGCGTTGGTGAGCGCCGTGCTGGAACATGACGAAGACATCGACGACGCCTATGTGCCGCTTTTGTGCTGGTGGGTTTTCGAGGTCAATCTCGATGGCAATCGCGACGCGGTCATGGCAAGGTTCGAAGACCCGCAGTTTCGCCAGCGCCCGATGGTCGTATCGCACATTCTCGGGCGCCTGATGCGAGCGCTGGCGCTCAAGGGAAAGAACCAAGACTTGCAGCAGTGCGCACGATTGCTGGAACTGTGCAAGGAACAGGAGCAAGTGGACCAGTTGCTCAAGGGGTTCGAACAGGCTTACGCCGGACGCCGCATGGTCGGACTGCCGGACAGCCTCGCCCGGGCATTGGTGGAAAGCGGGCGTTCCTCGCTGGAACTGCGTCTGAGGCTGGGCGACGCCGCCGCCACGAGCGAGGCGATCAAGCTGCTCGACAACGACAAAGCTCCCGCCGCCGAGCGGATCGCCGTGGCGCGCACCCTGGGAGAGGTCAAGGCTCCCGAAAGTCTTCAGCCCTTGCTGAAAGTTTCGGTGTCGGCCGCCGACGCCGAGTTGCAGCGGGCCGCGCTAACGGCGGCCTCCGCCTTCACCGACCCGGAGATCGGCGCGCGGCTGCTTAAGGAGTTCTCTACATTTTCGGAGGAAGTCCGGCCCGCTTTCTTCGACGTGATGCTCAGTCGCGCCGAATGGACGCGCCAGTTGGTCGAAGGGATGGAAAGCGGCGCCATCGCGCCGACGGCCATTCCCGCCGACGTGGCGGACCAGCTTAGAAGGCACCCGGACGCGAGCGTCGCCAGTTTGGCCCAGCAACACCTGGGCGAAGGCGACGGCCTTGACCAGGCCGATCTCAAACGGCGCATCCAGGAGGTCCGCGCCGTCCTGGCCGAGGGGACCGGCAATCCCTACGCGGGCGAGGCGATCTTCACCCAGCGCTGCGCCGCCTGCCACAAGTTGTTTCACAAGGGCGGCCAGGTCGGTCCCGACTTGACGCCGTATCAGCGCGGCAACCTGGAGACGCTCTTGACCAGCGTGATTGATCCCAACGCCGAGATTCGTGAGGGATTCGAGTACGTCAATCTGATAACGGTCGATGGCCGCATTCTCTCCGGCTTTGTGACCGATCAGGACACGCAGATCGTCACCATGCGCGGTAAGGCGGGCGAAGACATTCGCGTGGAGCGCAAGGATGTCGATGAACTGGCGCCCGTAGGCCGCAGCCTCATGCCCGACAACTTGCTTCAGGGGCTAAGCGATCAACAACTGCTGGACTTCTTCGCCTATTTGAGAATCTCCCAGCCCATTAGCCGCTGACGCGCCGCCACCGGGTCGAACAAGCAAGCCGTTGAACCGTCAGCGGCTCTTGGACCGGCTCCAGCGTGACGCACTTTCTCGTCGCTCGTTTCCAGGTTCGGCGTGCGCGCCGAGCCTCCTCTTCGAGCGAAGCGGATCGCTCCGGCTCCGCCTCTCTCACCCCAGGACCCGCCTCATTGCCTCACCAGGCTCCTTGAACACCCGATTGAAGTTCGGCTGCGCGAACTTCAATCCTTAGTAGGTTAGACGCCAACGCCTGAGTTCTCAACGCTTACTTTCCATGGGATTTTCTCGGGAGGTCTGCTGCCCGAGCTGTTGGGCGAGCCCGATGAGAATTCCTTCGGGACCCCGGATGTAGCAGAGCCGGTAGATGCCTTCGTAATTGACGATTTCATCGACCACCGTCGCTCCGAGCTTGCTGAGCCGCGCGAGGGTGTCGTCGATGTCCTCGACAGTGAACATGACGCGCAGGTATCCCAACGAGTTTACGGGGGCTGTGCGGTGATCGGACGCGATGGCGGGGGCGTTGAAGCGCGAGAGCTCGAGGCGACTGTAGCCGTCGGGGGTGCGCATCATCGCGATCTCGACGCGCTGGCCGCGCACTCCGGTAACGCGGCCGGCCCATTCGCCTTCGATGGGCATGCGACCTTCAAGGGTAAGTCCGAGTTCGGTAAAGAACTCAATGGCGGCATCGATGTCTTCCACCACGATGCCGACGTTGTCCATACGCTTGACTGTCACGATGCCTCCTTGGGGTCTAACGCCGCCGCTTCAGCCGCGGCGGCTCATGATCGCGCCGGCCGCCGCCGGCTGCAAGCGGATGTTAGGCGGCCCGTTCGTTGAGAAACAGATACACGGCCCACCCGAGTTCCTCTCGACCCCATCGGAGGTAGTTGTCTCGAGACTCACGCATTCTGTGCCTTATCTCTGGTAGATCGGGATCCTCGGGAACGCGGCGACCGTACCGCTCTGCGGCGTACCATTGGTAACCCTCGTATCGATCCCAGTCATCGTGATTCGCGACCACCGCGTGCAACAGAGAAAGCCCCAATTGAGTGCCGATCGAGACGTTTCCAGCATGCGAGCTGAACATCGGCTCTGATAACTGTGAGGCCCGGAGGAACTCGGCAGACGGGGTGCGTCTCCAGAAAGGCTCACCGGCGAGCACCAGCCCGCCTGGCTTCGTCCACGTGCGAAGGGCTCCGAGTGTTCCCTGGAAGCCACCCCAAATCCAGGAAGCTCCGAAACACGCCGTCACGTCGAATGAGCTGGGTTCGGCGCTGTACTCTCTTCCATCCCCTTCCACGATGGTGACGCTGCTCTGCAAGCCAGCCGATTTCACTTTCGCCCGTGCGTCCGAAACGAAGTACGGCGACAGATCAACGCCCACGGCAGTGCACTGCCAGCGGGCGACAGTTCGAACAAGGAACTCTCCCTTACCGCAGCCGATATCGAGAACCCGCGCATGGTTGGTCAAGTCGAGGAGATCAACCAACTCGTCGAGTTTGGCCTCGCTCAGCGGATTACAGACGATGTGCCGCTCGTGGCCGATTGCGTAGTACTTCCACCTGTCCATCGCGTTAATCGAATAGGGCCGTCTAACGCTGAGCTAACCGGCACGGCGCGAGAATGTTTTACTATGCCAAGCGGCGCTGATGCGCCGTATCCGGTTGAGCGACGGGTTCGGCCAGGGCGCGCTATGGGCGCAAAGGTTGGTATTCGTGGTGCTTCGGCCCTAGCTCCCACCAAGTAGCATCCGCTGCCCGAATGATACCGTCAAACTTTTCCGCGAGCCAGCGAGCTACTTCGGAAGCCAACACCGGAGCAATTTCCTCACCCGGCGACGATCCAAATGAGGCATCGACGATGTCCACAGTTTGCCGGAGATGGGTGCGGATACGTTCCAATGCCGCGTGTCCGTCGCCCTCTAAACCTTCCAGCACTTCGGCGACCACCCCCCGCACTTCGTCTAGCGTTTGCCAGCGTTCGACATCGATCTGCCGTCTCCCGGCTGGCCGGTAGCAAAGACGATAGAAACGAAACCCATTTTGATCGACGTTTTCAATCTGCAATTGGCCAAGGGCATCGACGATCACGTCGTCGGGGATGTCGTCGTTCTCTGCGATGGTGTGGAGGTCGGCAACCTGCATGCCAGCAAGCAGTTGCTCCGGCGTTACATCGGCAACGGGACGTTTACAATACACCGTGTAGCGAATTGCCATCCGAAAACTCTTTTGCCGAAAGAATCGATGCAAGCGGTGAGGGGTGGGAGGGAAGCCGCTACGATGCGGTTTGTGTGTTGTCCGTTTCCCACCCTTTCACCGGAGCTTTGCAATGATCATTCTGGCGATCGACTTGGGCAAGTTCAACT